>Ga0114931_10009602_pt1 | contig 11577 bp, 8 predicted proteins | sample 2SBtaG_FD_89579 | JGI IMG/M metagenome (GOLD analysis project Ga0114931, IMG submission 89579) | Deep subsurface microbial communities from Kolumbo volcano to uncover new lineages of life (NeLLi) - 2SBTROV14_V59a metaG | ecosystem: Environmental > Aquatic > Marine > Volcanic | place: Kolumbo...
CGCCGAGAAACCAGTAAAAAAACGCGCGTTTTTCCGTTTCGGTTCGATAAGAAGAATTAGTCGATCCCCTCGCCGCTGAGTTTAGTCCAGGCATGACACAACCGTTTGCCTTGCTTTTGCTTAGACTCGGCGTCTCGGCGGTTCAACTTGGCGCTGTGGTACTAAGAAGACCTCTCCAACGGCCGCCAATCATCTCGATCGGCTCCTTCTTCTTCCACGCTGGCGATGCCTTCGGCCACATTCAAAGCATGCCATGTGACCTGCGGTTTCGTGTCAACGGGCAACGCCGAGCGGTAGGTTCAGCAATCGGTATTTCATCGCCGAGTGAAGTTTTCTGACGCAAAGCGGCCGGTGGTTAATCGCGACGTTTTTTTAACATTCATCGCGATTGCCTGTTATATTCGGCTGGCCGTCGCGGCATGAGGGTCGAGGCGGCGGTTGGTCGGCGGCGAAGCTTGAACCGATCTGCCCACGTAATTGAACTGACGCAGCTCGGTTGGACCTATCACGAAAGCGCCGCGATGAGCTGGCCGCTCGCTTATCTTGATCCCGGCGCGGGCAGCATGCTGCTACAGGTTATCTTGGGTGGCGTGGCGGCCATCGGCGTTGTTTGCAGGCTTTTCTGGGGACGAATCACGTCTTTTCTTGGCATCCGAGGCCGAAGCGGCGACGACCCCCCCTCGACGACACACTAGCGAATCGGCCGCTTTTTCAACCAGCCATGGCTCAGCCATCATTCGCCCCGGGCTCCTTTCGCGATCGTACGAGCAGGGTCATTCTGGACCGAGATTCGGTCTATCGCGCCCTGACCCACGACGCACATCTCGAATGGAAAGCGCTAGCCCGCACGAAATTCTTTCCGCGTCTTATGAAGGCGGGAATGATCATCTCGACCACGGAGGTTGACGGCGCCGCGATTGCCGAAGACCTGGCCCCTTGGACTGGCGAGACCAAGTGGACCGGATGGCTGCGGCATGAACGCGTCGAGCTGATTTCTTACCCGTTCGAGTGGTCGTTCTCGATGCTGCGCGACGCGGCGATCTTGCAACTCGACGTGATCGAGGCAGCGATTGAAGAAGACATGATTCTCGAGGATGGCTCACCCTACAACGTGCAGTTTCGTGGCACGACGCCGGTTTTTATCGACATCGGTTCATTTCAGCGCCTGGCCGCCGGAGAACCTTGGGCCGGCTACCGGCAGTTTTGCCAGCTTTGCCTGTTTCCGTTGATGCTCGAAGCGTACAAGGGCGTTTCGTTTCGGCCCTGGTTGCGTGGCAGCCTCGAAGGCATCGAAGCGGAAACGATGCGGCGGCTGATGTCGAATCGCGATCTGCTTCGCCGGGGCGTATTCCTGCATGTTTTGCTTCAGGCAAAGCTTCAATCGCGGATGGCCGCAACCGACCGCAGCATCAAACAGGATCTGCGGCGAGCCGGATTTCACAAAACGCTGATCTTGGCCAACGTGCGGCGATTGAGGCGGTTGATCCGGCGATTATCGCCGCCCGCTGAAGCTTCCGCGTGGTCTGACTACGAGCAAACCCACGGCTACTCACGCGAGGATCGCGCGATCAAGGAAGATTTCGTCCGTCGCGCGTCCGCCGTGCAAACGTGGAACATGGTTTGGGATCTCGGCTGCAACACCGGAACATTTGCCCGCATCGCGGCGGAGCACGCCCACTACACGCTAGCCACGGACGCCGATCCCGTGGTGATTGACCTACTGTACCAACGGCTGCGCGATCAACAAGACGGCTCGATCCTGCCGCTGGTGGTTAACTGGGCGGATAGCACCTCGGGCATCGGTTGGCGCGGAAAGGAACGGCAATCGCTGACGGACCGCGGCCGCCCCGATTTGACGCTGTGCCTTGGGTTCTTGCACCATCTGGTCATCGGAGCCCACGTGCCGCTGACCGATTTTCTGGACTGGCTGGCCGAGTTGGATACGGATCTGGTGATTGAGTTTATCGATAAGCGGGATCCGGCGGTTGCCCGCATGCTTCGCGACCGGCCGGACATCTACGACGATTATCAACCGGCGGTTTTCGAGACGCGGCTTCGGGCGGCGTTCGACATCGTCGACCGCAAGGCTCTGCCCATGGGCACACGCACGTTATACTTCGCGCGGCGGTGCAAGGCGGCTGGCATCCGAGCATGCCAATAAACTTGATCGAAGGGCGAATTCCGGTGACGGTGTTCCTCGACAACCACTCGGCCACGAGATGAGCCCCATCGCAACCGCCGCATCTTTGAAACGCCCCGACCGACTTGAGCTGCTCGAGGTCTTTACCTTGTGGGGCTTTGCGGTCGCGCAGCCGCTTTACGCGCTGCTTTCGCGACACGGCGGCTTTCTGGTGGCCCATCATGCCGGACCGGTGGACCTTATCTGGCTTGTCGCGGGGCTGAGTTTCATTCCGCCCGCCGTGCTGGTTGCGGTCGAGTTGCTCATGCGACGATGGATGCCTCGCGCGGCACTGGCGATTCATGTCACCCTGGTCGGAGGCCTCGCCGCCGCCGTGTTGCTTGGCGCGCTGGTCGAACTAATGAGGTCACCCGGCTGGGCGATCATGGGCGCTGTCTTCGTCTTGGCGGGTGCCGCGACGGTGGCCTATCGGCGAACCCGTGCCGCGCGGCTTTTTCTGGCCATGCTCTCGCCCGCCACGGTGGCGTTTCCGGTCGTATTCCTGGCCCACGGAACCGGCGCCAAGCTTCTTTGGCGGCAGTTCAACACGGCGGCGCGCCGCGAAGCGATCGCCGCGCGTGATCCGGTGGTGATGATCGTGCTCGATGAGTTGCCGCTGGTTTCGCTGCTCGACGAGAATCGGCGGATCAATCGCCGGCGATATCCCAACTTTGCCGCGTTGGCAGACCGCGCTACGTTTTTCCGCAACGCTAGCGGTGTTCATCAACAGACCGAATATGCACTGCCGGCCATTCTGACCGGGCTGCGTCCCGACCGATCACGGATTCCCAACGCGGTGGACTACCCTTTCAGCCTGTTCACGCTGCTCGGCGGCAGCTATGAGCTTCGCGCCTCGGAAGCCTTTACGCGACTTTGCCCGCCACGGGACAACCGAGAACCTGCCGCGACCCAGCCTTCGCTTGCCGCGCGGATGCGATCGCTCATGACCGATTTGACGATCGTCTACTTACACGTGCTGCTGCCGCCGGATTTGCGGGCGGGCCTTCCCGCCGTGACCCAAACGTGGCGAGACTTCGCCGGACCCAGCATGCGCGAGTTGATCCAACATGCGCGAGAAGGGGCCAACACGCGACGCGCTCAGTTCGAACATTTCACGCGGTCGATCGAGGCTTCCGATTCGCCACGCTTCTATTTCCTGCACGTGCTGCTGCCCCACATTCCTTGGGTCTACACCCGCACGGGCCAACTTTACTTGCCGGAAAACATGCTCTATCTGCCGGGGTTCGACCTGAAACAAGAACGCTGGAGCACGAACGCCTGGTTCGTCGAGCAGGGCGATCAGCGCCATCTGATGCAATTGGCCATGGTTGACCGCTTGTTGGGCCGGTTGCTTGATCGATTGCGGGAACAAGGGCTGTATGATCGCGCGCTGATCGTCGTGACGGCTGACCACGGCGCCTCGTTTTGGCCCGGTGCGTCGCGGCGTGATCCCGCGGCAACCGAGCATCCCGAGGATATTCTTTGCGTCCCACTATTGATCAAGGCCCCGGGACAGCGCGAGGCGGCGCTGACGGATCGCAACGTCGAGACGATCGACATCCTGCCGACGGTGGCCGATCTGTTGGGTATCGAACTGCCTTGGCCGGTTGACGGGCAATCGGCCATCGACGATTCATTGACCCCGCGGCCGAACAAACAGATGATGAATCGCGCTGGCAAGGTACTTCGGTTCGATGCGCGGTTGCCGCGCAAGTACGAAGCTTTGCGACACAAGCTTAAGCTGTTCGGCAGCGGCGAGCATCCCAACGACTTGTTCCGCATCGGTCCACGCCGCGAGCTTATAGGCAAGCGGCTCGATGAAGTTGCGGTCGCCGCGCCGCTGGACTTGGAAGTTCACCTGCAAGAAAACCTTGCCGCGTGGCAAAAGTCCTACGGCTCGCGGTTCATTCCCGCGATGTTGGCCGGCACGCTCGACGCCTCGACCGGCGAACTTCCCGCGGATCCGCAAATGGCCATTGCCTTGGACGGCACGATTCGCGCCGTGGTGCCCTGCTTTCCGGAGGGCCACGATTCGCTCGGCCTTTCGGCCGTCGTGCCGACCAGTGGTTTTCGGCAAGGCGCGAACGAGCTGTCGATTCTCTCCGTTGAAGAGCAAAGCGGCGAAGTGCGCCTTCGCCCGTTGCGTGTGGTGCCCTCGGTACTAATGATCCCGCCGGCACGCCCACGCGAATGAAGCAATTTGACCTCGCGGCACTCGTTTCGCGGGGCGAGTTGTCCAGGATGCGCCGGAAGAGGCATCCACCGGGAGACCGCCTTCCCGACCTCTTTCACCGGCCCCAGCAACAAGTCAGCCGCGGCGTGCTGGTCCTCAAAACCCTTCTTGTGGTCGTCGCGCCGATCAATACGTCAGCCCAATGCCTCTTTGATCACCTGTCCGTCAACCAGCGGTAAGGGGCGGTTCAAGGCGTCATGAATGACGGTGCGATGGTCGATGCCCAGCAGATGGTACATCGTGGCCAATAGGTCTTTAGGGCTCACCGGGCGATCGGCGACTTCGGTTCCTTGGCGGTCCGAAGCGCCAACGATTCGGCCCCGGGCGACCCCGCCTCCGGCGAGCATCGTGGTGTAGACCCGCGACCAATGATCGCGTCCACCGGCCTTGTTCAGCCGCGGCGTACGGCCATGTTCGCTGGTGCAGACGACCAACGTTTCGTCGAGCAGCCCACGACGGTCGAGGTCGGTAATCAGGCCGTACCACGCGCGGTCCAAGCCTGGGCAAAGGGCCTTGCGCATACGACGGAAGTGGTCGTAATGCGTATCCCAAGCGTGCCCGGCGAGTCCGTATTCGTCCCAAAAAACGCTGACCACCCGGCCGCCGACTTCGATCAACCGCCGCGCGGCAAGGCATGCTTGCCCGAACAACGTATGGCCGTACATCTCGCGTAGCGGTTCGGTTTCATGTCGGACGTCGAGTGCCGTGCGAAGCTGGCTTGACGTGATCAACGAATAGGCCATTTGCTGGTAGCGGTCGAGTTGGGCCGATTCGACCTGCCGATCGATCTTTGCCCGCGCGTCATCAAGCTGGTCGAGAAGTCGGCGCCGACGATTGAGCCGGTCAAGCGTGATTCCGCTTTGCAGCGCGGTCGCCGAGGGAACGACGAAATAGCTGTCCGGGCTCAAGCCGATATAGGGGTCGTTGCCGTCGAACGTCAGCTTGCCGAGCACCTTGTGAATGCCGCGTGTGGCCTGTCCGACGTAGTCGGTCCACACGGGATCGTACTGGCTGCCGAGAAAGGCCGCGTAGGGTCCGGCACGCGGAACTTCGCCCTTGCGGCGACTGGAAAACATAAAGGGCATCGCTAGGTTCGGCGGCACGTTTCGCGCGGGCTCGCCACGACGTCGAGCCTGGTCGACAAACTCAACCACCGAACCAAAAAACGGCCAGTGCTTCGGATCACGAGGGCTTAGCTCCATCGCCACGTCGATCACCGGCACCCCGGTTAGCGCGTATGCCACGCCATGGACCGGATACGGATGGGTCATCGATCGAATGACCGTGGTGCGATCCATCACCCGGGCCAAGTTTGGGAGCAGCTCGCAAACATGGCAGCCCGGCAACGACGAGGCGATGCCCTGCAACTCACCACGAACCTCGACCGGCGCCCGGGGCTTCATGTCGGCCCATTCCAGTTGACTCGGCGATCCGTAAAGGTGCAGCAGAATCACGCTTTTGGCGCACCCGAAATTCGCCGCCCGCGAAACCGGCGCCTTCGTGGCGGCAACCGCTTGAGAGCGAAGCAGCTCCGGCAGGCTTAGGCCCATCATCCCCAAGCCACCCACGCGCAGCATTTCACGCCGCGACATGGTGTCGCACAGTTTTTTCTGTGATCCCAAAATGCGCAACATATCTTCAGCTTCCCGGCCAACCACCGGTTCGTCGGCCTGAGCGAGGTACCGCTTCCCACCCGATATGCTACCCGACATCGGCATGGGTCTTCCAGCGTTCCTGGCCACCGAGGCTTTACAAGGCCGGAAATCGTGCTCGCGTCGCACGTTACTGGTCGTGATGGCGGAAACGCGGCCTTGCCCCGTTTTTTACGCCATGGAGATACGCAAACTGCTGGAAATTGGTTGTCTCAGTGCCGCCGGGTTAGGATCGAGGGGAGAGAATCACTCCGTGCCGCGCGGTCACTTGTTACGATTTGCAGCGCGTGACCAAGTCGCACGGGCCGCGTGAATCGGTGTGCGAGGCTGCTTTACTTCTCCGGGATGCCCCAATGAATCGGGGGGAGGGGCCGCGATTTGAGCTGGACGATTTCTCGGCGCGCGCTACTTCGTGGCGGCGCGGCGGCGTTGACGATGGGTGGCGCCGTCGCCGTGCGGCTAGGGTCTCACTTCGTGGCAACCGCGGCAAGCAAAGGAACGCGGTCGGCGGCCGATCTGCGCGACCGCATCGAAGGCATGTTGGTCGGTTCGCTCATCGGCGATGCGGCGGGCGGGCCGATTGAATTCATTCCCGCCGAGCGCGTCCGTAAGTTCGCGCCAACGGTTCATCAATGGAAAGACGAAGAGCGGCTCGACGGCGAACGATGCGCCAAACTTTCCGCGGCATTTCGGCTTTTGTCCTATGAAGATTTGCGGCCCAAGCCCGCCCCCTATGGACCTTGGGCCGCCAAGGGCCCGCCCGGAACACTGACCGACGACACGCGCCACAAGATCATTCTTATGGCCGCGCTGGCCGAAGCGGCCGAGAAACATCGACAGCTCGAACCGGCCGATCTTGCCCGGGCGTACCTGGCATTCGAGCAGCGCGCGATCTTCCGGCACGATATCCAACTTCGCGGCCTATGCCACGATTGGCTGAAAGAGCAGAACGCCGCCTGTCGTTGGTTACTTGGCGAGCGGGGCACGCCGCGCGCCTTGCCGCCCGAGCGACTCTGGGGAGGCATGCCGACCGTGATGGGGCAAATGACGCTTTTACCGTTGGCCGCTTTGTCTCCGGGGCAGCCCAAGAAATCGTATGTGGCGGCTTATCGAATGAGTTTCTCCGACAACGGAGCGGCGAAAGACCTCAACGCGGCCATCGTCGCCGGTCTTTCTGAGGCGCTGTTGATGCCCCCCGACGCGGCGAACAACGGCCACCGCTGGGATGCCGTGCGGCGGGCGATGCTTGATACCGATCCGTACGACTATGCCCATGTCCCGTGGGTTCCACGGCCAACTCAGCGATGGCTCGACTTTGCCGTTTCGGCCGCGTCCGACTGCGACCATCGGCCCGCGCGATTGTTTCATCAACTTGAAACCAAGCTCGGCGCGCGAACCTGGTGGGAGGCCCACGTCACGTTTGCTTCCGTGATGTCGATCCTCACACTTTGCCCAGACCATCCTCTGGCCGCCATGCAGCTTGCGCTCGACATGGGGCATGACACGGATTCGACGTGCCAACTGCTCGGCGCTTTCCTGGGGGCGGCGTACGGCACGGCGGCGTTTCCAGCCGAAATGCGACAAACCGTGACCGAGCGACTTCAGGCTGACTATGCCGAATCGCTCGAAGCATGGGTTGATCTGCTGACAAGCGAGCAAGATCGGTCGGGGAAGGGCCTCACCGCGGCAGCGACCCGCGATCCGCGGCCGGCCGCACAGACCGATGCGGATGGACAAAAGTAAAAGCTACGTCGCACCTTTCGCCGCTCGGCGTAAACGCCGGCAACCGGCCTTGAAACCAGCACGCGCCGGCATGTCGCATTTCGCAAAGGCGCCAAATCGCGATCGGCGCGGGCCACAGGAACCCAAGCCGTCTATCCCGGCCAAAGGACGATACCACACGGACCGTGGCGCCATGGACCCGGCCCGACAACGAACCGCGGCGGCCGAACAGAAGTCTTTATTTCATAATGGTTTGACAAAAATCGACAACTATTCGAAGATAGTCTCGTCTTGGCGGAAGGGGCGGTAAATTCCAGAGTCGGCACTTGCGGATCTTGGAGGATTGGGAACCATTTGACGCCATGCCGCGTCAAAGCTTTACGGATCTTGAAGAGGCCCCCAACGATTGTGAGCGAAGACGCCGAACTGATCCAAGCGACCTTGGACGGCGATTCCAGCGCCTTCGGGCAACTGGTCCGCCGGTACCAGGATCGCTTGTACCACACGATCGCCAGCCTCATCGGCTCGACCGAAGATGCACGCGACGTGGTGCAAGACACGTTCGTACAGGCATTCATCAAATTGGAAACCTTCAAACACAAGAGTCCCTTTTACACCTGGCTGTATCGCATCGCGATGAATCTCGCGGCCAGCCGAGCACGTCGCCGCCGGCCACGCGCCTCGGTCGACGAGATTCGTGAAAGAGTCGGCCACGAACCGATCGATGGATCTGCCGGGCCACGCGAGCGGGCCGAGCAGGTCGAGCGCGTTGAGCAAGTCCGCGCGGCACTCAGCTGCCTGAGTGACGAACACCGCGAGGTGCTCGTGCTCCGTGAGATCGAAGGTTTCCATTACGAAGCGATCGCCGAGATCCTCGAGTTGCCCGTCGGCACGGTTCGCAGCCGATTGTTCCGTGCCCGAATGCAGCTTCGCGAAACCTTGAAGCAAACCGTCGGAGAAGATATCGGCTGAGCCACGAGCGCCCCCTCGACCACCCTCCCCGCAACAAAAGCAGTAATCTGGCCAAACATCACGGCCCGCCACGTCGGCCAATTTCATGATGAGCGAAACCTCGATCGAAGAACGAATCAGCGCCTACCTCGACGGCGAGGTGAACGAGCCGCAGCGCGCCGAAATGGAGCGACTGCTCGCGGAAGATCCTCGGGCACGGCAGCTTTACGATGAGATGAAGGCCATGGGCACGAGCCTTCGCTCGTTGCCGCGAGAGAAATTGGAACACGATTTGGCCGCTGCCGTTCTCGCGCGGGCCGAACGCGAGATGCTCTTATCCAACCGCGTTGCCAAGCCGTCCGTTGCTTCAGACGCCACCGTGCCTCTGTCGCGACGTCTGTTGCGCCCCGTGGTGTATGCGGTTGTGACGATTGCGGCGGCGGTGATGGTCATGGTCTTCACCAACCGCGAGCCGGAGAAGCGGTCCGCTCCGCGGTTGGCACGTGGCCCATCGGTGGCGTTGCAAGACACCTCGCCGCCATCGCCGGCGGAAGCCGCATCGCTTCGCTCACGACCGCTCGACAAGGCGGCAGGCCGGACCGCCGCGGCGAAGATCGGCTCGACCGAAGCAAGCGAAGCGGCTCACGAAGCGGCCGAGCGAATGCCCCCCGTCTCGCCGGAGGATGCCGTAGCCGCTCCGGCCGACAAGCCCGCGAATCGTAAAGTTGATGGAAGGATTCTCGGTTTTACCCCGGCGATACCCAACGAGTCGTGGACGGCCAAAAACCGCGTACTGATCGTGCAGGCCAATGCCACGCCCGAGGCGATGCGCGATGCTAACTTGGCCAAGGTGTTCAAGTCGCAGGGGATCGCATGGCCAACGGAATCGGAAGCCGTGGACGCAAATGCGAAAACGTCAGAACCCGGGCGGGAGTCCGAGGCGGACTTCGACCGCGCTGACCAAGCGAAGCTGATCTTCGTCGAAGCCACGTCGGCACAGATCGAAGGCGCCTTGTCGGCGCTCAACGCTCGCCCGAAAGAGTTTCCCGCCGTCGAAGTTGATCCGGAGGCAGCCAATTCGACGCAGCAAGCGTGGCCGGCTCAATACAACCGCAACGTGGCGGACGTGCAAGAATTTCGGGGGAGATTCGCTAACGCTGGCGAGGCGGCTTCACGGCAAGGCACACGGCAAAGCCGCGATCGACAGCGGCGCGAGTTGCGGGTCTTGTTGGGCAGAGTGCTAACGACTCCGGCACAAGAATCGATGGCGCGCAACAAGCCGGGCGGGCAGAAATACGCTGCCGCCGACACGAAGAGCGCCGACCGCCGGCCCGGCGCGGCGGAAAAAGCCGCGAAAAAAGACGACGCCAACGTCTCGATCAATCAATTTCGATCGCAGGCCATACGGCTCAACACCGATCTTTCTTCGATCGCACGACTCGCCGACGGCGCACGGACCGGTGGTGAAAGCGCGCGTCGCCCGGCAAGTTCGAGCTTGGCTAATGGAGTTGCCTCTCAACCGACGGCACGAGAAACAGCACCTCGCCTTGAACTCAAGCGGCGGGAACCACCGTCGGCGGAAAAGTCGCATGCGGTGGCGCAGACGCCTAGACCAAGCAAGCGGGCAAAGTCAGGGCAAGCCATCCAACACGATCGGCTCGAGCGGGCACTGTTTGTCTTCATGCCCGAGGTGCCGCAAGACGACGCCCTCTCGGATCAGCCCAAGCCCGACACGGAAAAGTCGCCGTCGTCTGGCTCGCCGTGATTGCGCGCCAAGCTTCCCACGATCACGCAATCGACACAAACGGTTGATCCCATCGGCCGACCGCGGCAGCCTTTCGCGGAGAGACGGCAAGCGGCTTCGCCGGCCGGCGCGCGGCATCGGTTTCATCGACATCTTTTCCACGTACCGCGGCGCTCGAAATGTGCGGCGTTTTCTTGTCTTGTACGCGGACATGCACGTTCTCGAGCCGCTTGGCGTACACTCTTTGAATTGGCTCGCCGGCACGGCAAGCCGAGGGGAACCGCGACCCGCCGGCACGGCAAGCACGTCACGTGTCTGATCGAGTGGCGACTGGTTCGTGCGACTCGGCAAACAGCCCGCCACGGCGGCGAGATGTTAAAACTGATTTGAATCATTCGGGTTGAATTGAAAGCGTCACAAGTGGGCAACGAATAAAGGAAAACCATGAGCGAAGTAACCATCCGCTGCCGTGCCAACGGTCCGCTGCTCGTCGAGGGAACGGTTCGCGTGGTCGATCACGAAGGACATCCGTTTCCCGTGCCCGAGGGCAAAACGACGATAGCTTTGTGCCGATGTGGTCACTCGGGAAACAAACCGTTTTGCGACGGGGCCCATCGTGACGCCGGCTTCATCGCCGAGGAGACCTCGCCACCGGCCACTGACGATTCATAGAGCTTGGCGGGCCTTTCCATTAACCCGGCGGACGGCCCAAGCGACACGGCCGATGAAACCTCGGTCGATGAAACCTCGGTCGTTGGGACTCTGGCGGATCGGGCCGCGGTTCCAACTCGCCCGCGGTGCTCAAAGGGGCCGAATCACCGGCGAAAAATTTTGCCCGATGTCGAGGAAGCCGCGATGCCCGCCACCCAATGAGCCGGCGCGAAACGGAACCGTGTTGTTTTTTCACGCCACCTAACCCTACAGCGCTATGCCAGTAGGAATCAAATCACCGCGGAGACGCCGAGACGCCGAGAAGCCAGTAAGAAAACGCGCGTTTTTCCGTTTTGGTTCGATAAGAAGCATGAGTCGATCCCCTCGCCGCTGAGTTTAGTCCAGGCATGGCACAACCGTTTGCCTTGCTTCTGATTAGACTCCG
>Ga0114931_10009603_pt1 | contig 11577 bp, 7 predicted proteins | sample 2SBtaG_FD_89579 | JGI IMG/M metagenome (GOLD analysis project Ga0114931, IMG submission 89579) | Deep subsurface microbial communities from Kolumbo volcano to uncover new lineages of life (NeLLi) - 2SBTROV14_V59a metaG | ecosystem: Environmental > Aquatic > Marine > Volcanic | place: Kolumbo...
AAGAGCAGCATCTACCGCGACGACATGTACATCAAGTTCCATCAGGCCGAAGGCATCCTCGCAGGCGATTCCGGCGGTGGCTGGTTCCACGAGGAGAGTCCCGGCGTGTACAGCGTCGTGTCGCTGTCGAGCGGCACGCGAGCGACGAAGAACGATAGATGCACCGGCGTCGGGCACGGGCCCTGGCTTGGCTCGCCCGTGAACCGTCCCTGGCTCGAGCAGGAACTTGACCCGGACGGCCACACGCTGCCCTGCGGCGACCTCGGCCTGCAAGGTCCAGTGCGTGAGAAGCTGCACGGCGAGAACGGCCAGTGCCCGGTCTACCTCGGCGAGATCGACGGCTACCCCTACAGCAACTACCCGGACGACGACAACGACGGCATCTCGAACTCACGCGACAACTGTCCAGAGACACCGAATGTCGATCAGCTCGACAGCGACTTCGACGGAGTGGGCGACGCGTGCGAGAACTGCAAGTACGTGAAGAACCCGGATCAGGCGAATTGCAACGAGGAATCCGAGGACAAGCTGGGCCTGCCGCACACGGGCGACGCCTGCGACGTGCCCTGCGCGCGGCAGGAGCCGGAAGGGGCGCTGGTTCCGGGGACCACATCGACGACGGTCGCGTCGCAGGTGGCCTTCGTCGCGACCTCTGCCACGCAGGCCACGCTCCACCAGCCGCTGCGGCGGTCGGGCGATGTCGGCTTCCGGCACTGCATCTGCCCGCTTGCGCATGGGACGCCGGCCGAGCGAGCGCGGTGCGACAAGGCACCCTACCTGTGCGATCGCGCCAACGGCGCTCTCTACTCCCAGACGCCCCCGTCGCAGGCCGGCTGGCAACACATGTCCTTCCCCGCGGCGAGCGGGAGCGGTGTCGACGATAGCCGGCGGTTCAGTGCGGAGTTCGGCGCGTACGACACCAGCTACTTCAATGTTCCGCTGGTGGGGCCGGCGCCCCGCTACGACGCTGCGCCGTGGAGGTTCCAGGACGACGCGTACCCCAAGTGGCGGATCGTGCTGCCTCCGCTCTCGCCCCTCGACGCCTTCGGTGCGGCGCTGTCGCAGCTCGACGGCATCACATGGTCCCACGTGGCCGACTTCCAGAGCGACTGGAACCTGCCGGCGTCGGCACAGCCCATCCACACCAGCCCGGAACAGGATCTGGTCAACAACTACGTTGCGCAGGATCTACGGCTGAACGAGATCCCCGGGCCCATAAAGTGTCGCGACTGTTTCACGTTGCCTTCGGCCAAGACCTTGATCACGGATCCGGGTCCGTCGCCCTGGGTCCAGGCCGTGGCTGGCCGCCTGTATACCTGGCGGCCGGATAACATCGCGGACATCACCGCGCGGGTGGATGCGTCGGTGGTCCACACGCTGCTGGACTACCCGGCCTCGGCGATCGTCTGGACCACGGAACCCACCGGGATGCTCGAGGCGCGCGATCAGCCGCTGCGCGCCGTGACCGTCGACCCCACCACGGGCTCGCCGGAGTTCCTGCTGGAGCAGAGCCCCTCGGGCGCGTTCGTGTCGATCCCCCTCGGCCGCATCATCGTGCCGCCGGACGATGCGCTGTACGCGCTGTCCGCGCTGCACAGCACGCTCTACGAGGTCGCCGCTCCGGGCGGGCAGGAGTCGCTGCTTGCGGTGCGGCTGGAAGGCGGGCAAGTGACGACGCGCAGCGTACCGCTCGTGACGGCGGAGGCCGGCGCGACGCCGCGCGCGCTGACCTGGTTGCCGTCGCAGCGCGCGCTGTACATGCTGGACGAGACACCGCCGCCGCAACGACGGCTCAGGCTGGTCCTGATGAAGCCCGACGGAAAGTTCGTGGTGCGCGCGCGGCTACCGCGTACCACGGCCGACGAGCGCGTCGGCCTCGGCATCACGCAGGACGGTCTTCTCGTCCTCGCGGCCAGCCCAGACGAAACGCACGGCCGCAGCGTGGTGGTGCTGATCGATCCGGGCGTGCCGGACACGAAGGTCGTTGACGACACCGACACGGAGGTCACGTTCCCGGGCCGCCCCGTGCGCATCGTCGGCCTGTACCGGCCGAAGCAGCACGGCGGCCTGCTTGCGGGGCCGCAGGCGGTCTACCCCCAGCTCGTCTCGCTGTTGCTCGACAGCGCGCCTGCCGGCAAGCACGAGGCCGGCGGGTATCACGTGGTGGAGATCCTGCGCCGGCGCTTCCACAAGGTGAACCTGGAGCTCCAGGGAGATCCGAAGGGCTGGCAATGACGAGCGCACCGCTCGTGTGCGTGCTGGCGCTCGCGCTCGGCGGGTGCTCGTGCAGCGCGGGGCGCGCACCGGGCGCGGCGGCAGGCGGCGGTAGTCCGGGTCCCGGCGCTGGAAGCGGCGGGACACCCGCCGTGCCGCCGTCGGCCACGGCGCCGGCAGCGCCCGGAATGGCGCCCTCAGGGCCGTCTGTCCCGGCAACGTCCTCGCCCGAGCTGGATCCGGCGCCGGTGCCGGGTCGCGATCGGAAACATCCGCCCGATCCCGACCTCGACTGGACGGGGTGGACGCTGCATCCAGCCCTGCCGCAGGGCTGCCGCGGGATGTACGTGCCGGACGATGTGAAGAAGCGCGAGAAGCCGCTGACCTGGCAGCCCTGCCCGGCGAGCATGGCCATGTCGTGTCAGGAGTTGGTGCGGAACTGGACCAACGATGTCTCGGCGTTTCCGGGGACCGGTGTCGTTCTGGTCGGAGGCGGGACCCAGCCGGAGGCGCTTGTCCTTTTCTACTGGCTCAGCAAGTCGAAAGTGCTGGAGGACGTCCTCTACGACGGAGCGGGGCAGCCCATCGCCGCGCTGCGTGAAGACACTTACGACGACGGCCCCAACGCGAGCTTCGTCCCGGGCGTATCGTCGGATGGGAAGTACCTCGATCTCGAGCTGTCGTGGCCGGTGTGCGCTCCCGAGAGGCCCGAGGAGCTGCTGGTCGTCCCCGCCGATCAGCCGTCGCAGCTCATGTACTCGTCCCAGTCGACGCTCACCTGGTCCGGCTCCATCGGCGCCCATCAGGAGGTGCAGGACGTCGTGCGGGTGGACGATCAGATCGCGACGGCGATGCTCGTCGGCGCGGCGGCGGCCGGCGATCTTTCCACGGGCAAGTCCGTGATGATCACGCCGCCGCCCGGGAGCGGGGCGGACTGGGATCCCTGGATCGTCCGGGGTCGCACCACGTTCCTGGCGCGCGGCGTCCAGGGCGAGGTCTCGATCTGGATTTCCAGAGACCTCGGCATGGCCACGCCTTTCATCCACCCGCCGGGCGACGCGGTCAGCTTTGCCACGGACGGCAAGACGATGCTGTGGCAGGTCTCCTCGGATCCGCTCGATCCGGTCCAGGGCGTGTACGCGAGGCACGACGTGTATGCGGCGCCCTACACCACCGACCCCATCAAGCTCCAGGCCACGAAGCAATGGATGGGAGAGCTGCCGACTACGTGGGCGTGTGTGGGCATGAACAACGGGTACGCGTACGGCAGCGACTGCGCTGGTAGCGGCGTCCACCGCGCCTTCGTGATGCGCGTCTCCGACGGCAAGTGGTGGGAGGTGGAGGCGCCGCCGCTCTCGATGTTCTTCGCGTCGCCTACCGAGCTATGGATGGTGACCGGAGACTCGAACGGCAAGACCATCCTGCGCGTTCCGTACGGCGAGCTCGCGCCGCGCGATTTCACGCAAGGGGGGCCGCCGTGAGGCGCGCGCGGCACATCGGCATCGTGCTGGCGGTCGCGGTTTCGGGGGCCGTCGCCTGCTCGAACAAGAAGAAGGCGCCGTCCGACGAACTCGAGTCGTGCCCGCCGGCGCCGCTGGAGTTCACCTTCGAGGGTAGGCCCTGTCACGGTTTCGGCTGCCCGTATGCGAGCCCGAATGGACTCGGACAAAAGTGGGCGAGCACGACCGCCTGCGACGAGGACACCATGGGGCAGTGCCTGCAAGGAAAGTTCGCTGTCACGGCTGCCGCGGTCGTCTGCTGCCCGGAAGGGCCCAACGACATCACCTGGTGCAGCCAGCCCATCACCCAGGGCGCGCCCTGCAACCAGCCCGACAACTCCGAGTGCGTGCTCTCCGACCAGAGCGCAACCTGCGCCTGCGACAAGCCCGGTCCCGTCTGGCGCTGCCTGCCGATCGACGGCGGCGTGCAGTACTGCTCGTGTCAGGACAACGGCGACTGCCCTCTCGACGCCGGCGCGGACGCGGCGGATGCGGGCTAGGACACGGCCGCCGTTGTTGCCAGACTCATGGCGGGACGGCGGCGTGATCGCGCTCCGGTGCGCGCTATGGTCTCGCCCAGTGCCGCGGACCGGCCGTCGGAATGTAGAGCAGGCAACCGGGAACACGAACGCGGATCGTGAGGCGGTGCCCTTTATTCTCTGTTGTCTGCACGGCGGTGACGGTGCCGCTCCTGCCGCCGACGATGCCGCGCGCCCCGAGGCGGCGTCGGTAGAAGCCGAGCACAGAGTCGACGAACGCGCGGCACACGGCGCCCGAGATCTCCCTGTCGTAGGCGAGCCGCGCCCTCAGCTCGAACGGCAGCGTGAGCACCCACTGGCGCAGGGCACGTGGCAGGAGGATCCGGAGTTCGACGCCGCTCTCGCCGAGCAGGAGCGCATCGACGACGAGTTCTGGAAGGTGCCCAAGCGACCGTGTGCCGTTCGTCGATGGGAGGCAATGACAGGCTACGCCACCGGATCGTCGCCGAACAGTGTTCCGACGGTGAGCTCGACGTCGTCGAATGGTTCGGCACGGACCAGCTCGCCCCGTTCGGCGCGAAGCCGCGTAACGTAGCCCGCGTCGCTCCAACGCATGACGGTGAGGGTGCCGTCGCGGGAATCCGCGAGCCAGTAGAACGGTAGGCCTGCGCGGTGGTAGACTCGGGGCTCCGCTCGCGACGCCATCCGACGACATCGGGTCCACCTCCAAGTCGAGGCGAACCTCGAATTCGGTCGCGATCGACCACCCTCTCGGCCCGCCGCGGCCGCGGGGGCGCTGGAAGGCGGGAACAACGGCGGCGACAACCCCGGCTTGCGTCCCGCCATGTTCGCCTGTGGGCGCAGCCTTCTCGAGCAGCTGCCCGTCTTCCCAGCTTGACCCAGATCCTGACAGGGAAACCCACCGACGAGCAACTCGGTCTCCAGTGGGAGCGATCGGAGAGTACAGACATCGTCGTGTAGTCGCACATGGCCGATGCGCTGCTCGAGAACGGCTCGCGCACCTGGTTCGATCTCGACGAGGAGGCGTGTCTCGTGCCCCGCACGCGCGAGACCGATCTCGAGCCCACCTATGCCGGCGAACAACCCCACCGTCGGCAGCGGTGCGCGCGTTGGTGCTGGCGACGACGCGTGGGGAGCGAGCCCGCGCGTGAAGGGAAGGCTTGGTTCCTTGATGTTCTGACGCCCCATGACTTGACTGCCCATCTGCGCAGTGCCGCGAACGGCGCTCGATGACAAACACAAAAGGGCCCCCGGGCGGGCCAGGAAACGTCCGGCCTGCGCCCGGCACGTCGGGCGAACTGAACGGGCCATTATCGAGTTGGCCGCGCCACGGCGCTGGGTTAGCGGGCGAACCGGATTGCCGACGCTGCCAGGTATGAAGCTTTGCGCGGACCGGCCACTTGCCGTGTGGGCCCTGGCGCGTCGCGCGGCACGGCGCGTTCTGCTATCTCGTGGGTCTCGGGCGTCCTGCGCCGATGGCAAGGGCGGTTCGGGCTGCAAGGCGCAAGGACGGAAGGAGCATTCTACGGATCGGGCGAACGACGTTTGTTTCTTGGGTCGAGCCATGCTGCTCAGGCGTGCGGCTCATCCAGCGAGTGCTCGTCGGCGTGCGACTGCCAGTCTCTGGATTAGCCGCTCCGGGCCGGACAGCCCTCGACCCCAGAACCCCTTCCCATCTTCCAACCTTCTTGTGAAAAACAGAGATCCTGGCCCGTCGGAACAGCGTTCGCTGTCCCGAATCGTGGCCGCTGAATTCAGGAGGACAACATGAGTATCTTGATCAAGGGCGGCCGGGTCGTGACGGCTGCGGACGACTATTTCGCGGACGTGTTCATCGAGGGCGAGAAGATCTCGCTCATCGGCAAGGACCTGGACGTGAAGGCCGACGAGGTCATCGACGCCAAGGGCAAGCTCGTCATCCCCGGCGGCATCGATCCGCACACGCACATGAACATGCCGTTCGGCGGCACCTACTCGAACGACGACTTCGATACCGGAACGCTGGCGGCGGCCTTCGGCGGCACGACGACGATTGTCGACTTCGCCATCCAGTCCAAGGGCGAGTCCACGTTCAAGGGGCTCGATACCTGGCATGCCAAGGCCGAGGGCAAGGCGCACATCGACTACGCCTTCCACATGATCGTCACCGACATGACCGACGAGCGGCTGCCGGAGATGGGGAAGCTCGCCGATGCGGGTGTTACTTCCTACAAGCTGTTCATGGCGTATCCCGGCGTCCTGTACGTGGACGACGGCACGCTGTATCGCGCCTTCCGCCAGGCCGGCGAGAACAACACGCGCATCTGCATGCACGCCGAGAACGGCATCGTCATCGACGAGATCGTCAAGGCCGCGGTCAAGGACGGCAAGGTCGAGCCGAAGTGGCACGCCAAGACGCGCCCGACGCGCATGGAGGCCGAGGGCGTGCATCGCGCCATCGCCATCGCCGAGGTGGCCGACGTGCCGCTGCACATTGTGCACCTCTCTTCGGCCGATGCGCTCGAGCAGGTGAAGCTCGCCCGGATGCGCGACGTCGACGTGCAGGCCGAGACATGCCCGCAGTATCTGTTCCTCGATGACAGCTACTATGACAAGCCCGGCTTCGAGGGCGCCAAGTGGGTGATGACGCCAGCGCTGCGCGAGAAGTGGAACCAGGAGCACCTGTGGCGCGGCCTCAGGTACGGTCACCTGGCGCTGGTGGCCACCGACCACTGCCCGTTCTGCATGAAGGGGCAGAAGGAGCTCGGCAAGGACACCTTCACCAAGATCCCGAACGGCGCGCCGGGCGTGGAAAACCGCATGGTGCTGCTCTACCAGGGCGTGCTCGCGGGTCACTACGACCTGAACCGTTTCGTCGAGCTCGGCTCGACCGCCGCGGCGCGCACCTTCGGCCTGTACCCGAAGAAGGGCACCATCGCCGTCGGCTCGGACGCGGACGTCGTGCTCTTCGACCCCGAGCGCAAGGTGACCATCAGTGCGAAGGACACCGACACGCACCACATGAACGTGGACTACAGCGCGTACGAGGGCTTCGAGGTGCAGGGCTATCCGGAGACGATCATTTCCCGCGGACGGGTCATGATCAAGAACCGTAAGCAAGAGGCCAAGGGCGGCGGCCGCTTCATCAAGCGCGCACACGCGGGCGAGTTGCTCCGCTAGGCTTGTCGGGTGGGGCTGACGCCGAGGAGAGCCGCGTTGTGCGCGGTCCTGTTCGTCGCGGCGGGCTGCTCGACGAAGGGCCATGTCGACAGCCCCGCCGTGTCGGGCACCGGCGCTGCGTCGGGCAGCGCCGGCGCGGGCGGTAGCGGCGCGCGCGGTAGCGGCGCGGGCGGTAGCGGCGGCGCGACGGCCTCGCCCATCGGTGCGAGCACCACCGAGCTCGTGACCGTGATCTCCGCGGCGTGGAGCAGCGTGCCCGCGACGCTCCGCCGTTACGAGCGCGCTGGCGCAGCCTGGAAGCCCGTCGGCGTCGCTGTTCCCGTCGTGCTCGGCAAGAGCGGGCTGGCGTGGGGCGTCGGGCTCGCGCCACACGTCGGCGAGCCCGGGCCGGTAAAGCACGAGGGCGACGGCTGCTCGCCGGCGGGTGTGTTCGGCGTGGGCACCGCCTTCGGCTACGCCGCGCCGTCGGACGCGACGTGGCTCTCGCTGCCGTACGTGCAGGCGACGAGCGACCTGGAGTGCGTCGACGATCCGGCTTCGTCGCACTACAACACGCTCGTCCACAAGAGCAGCGTCGCCAACGTCGACTGGAACAGCTCCGAGCACATGTTGCGGACGGACGCGCTGTATCGCTGGGGGCTGTTTGTCGATCACAACAGCGCTCCGCCAAAGCCCGGAGCAGGCTCGTGCATCTTTCTGCACCTGTGGAGGGGCCCTGCGAGCTCCACCGTCGGGTGCACTGCCGGCGAGGAGAGCCAGATCAAGACCGTGCTCGGCTGGCTCGATCCGGCGCGGCAGCCGGTGATCGTGCAGCTGCCGAAGCCGGTGTACGACGCGCATCGCGCAGACTGGGTGCTGCCGTAGGGCGTGGCGCCCGGCAGACGGACAACCATGGGCAAGAAGTCGCGCCGCAAGCGCATGTCGCGCCCCAAGCGAAAGAGCCCTCGACAGCCGGAACCGGAACCGGACGAGATCGCCGACGCCCCTGCACCGGACGCCGTCGGGCGGCTCGCGGTTGTGTCCGTCCTGGTCCTGGCTCTGCCTTTTTTCCCGCAACACCCGCTCGGCTTCCTGCCGCCGGTGCTGTATTGGCCGCTCTACCTCGGCGCGCTGCTGGGCTGGTGGCTGTACCAGGGGCGCCGGCAGGGCTGGCGCCTGCCGCCCGAACTGGCATCCGATCGCGTGCTCGAGATCGCCGGCCTCGTGCTGGTGCTCGGCGCGTTCGTGCTACTGAAGGTGATCGGGATCCACCCGTCGGGCACGGACGAGAACATCTACTACTACATGGCCGCGCGCATGGCGCACGGGGAACTACCCTACCGGGACTTCTTCTTCGCGCATCCGCCCGTGCACCTGTTGGTGCCGGCGCTGATCTTCTCGGTGACGGGCTTCTCGGTGCAGGTGGCCAAGTCGATCCCGGTCATGGCCCAGCTCGCGGCGGCCGTGTGCCTTTACCTGGCGCTGCGCCGGACGTCCAGGGGTCTGGCGTTCTTGTCGGTCCTGGCGATGCTCACCACGTACCAGCTGCTCATGGGTTCGACCGACATGAACGGCGAGAGCCTGATGACGGCGTTACTAATGGCAGCGCTGCTCGCGGGCGTACGGCGTCGCTATCTCCTGTCGGGCGTGCTTGCCGGACTGGCGCTCGGCAGTGGGCTATACGCGCTCGCGGCCGTGCTGGCGCTGCTTGTAGCGGTCGCCTTCACGTCGCGCAGGGCGGGAGCGCGTTTCGGGCTGGGCGTGCTGGCCGGGTTCGTCGCGCTTTCGTTGCCCTTCATCGTGATCGGTGGGGCCGGATTCTTGAAGGGTGTCTTCGCGTACCACTTCGCCAAACCAGTCAGGGGTAGCGACCACGTTCCGGTGTTCGGCTCGCCGAACCCTTTCGCTATGCTTGGCGCACTGGTGCACGACGTTCCGGCCTACCTGGCCTCGAAGGGCTTCAAGAAGACGCTCTATTTCCAGGCCCCGGAATACCTGGCCGCGGCGCTCGCTGCGGCGCTCTTGTTCGGCAAGGCGGCGTGGGTGCGCTGGCGCCCCGACGGGCAGGACGAAGAGCGCTGGCAGGACGTGCTGACTCCGCGGGACCTCCTGTCCGGCGAGGCACCGGGCTTCGTGAAGCTCGGCCTGCTCTCCACGCTGCTGTTCCTGGTCCAGTGGTCGGCGCTGCCGGAGGTCTACGCTTTCTACATGGTTCCGATGTTCGCGCTGATGGCGCCGCCTGCAGCGTGGGTACTCCACGAGGCCTACGTGGGTGTCCGCGACGCCCGCGGCTGGGAGGAGTTCGCGGTCCCGTCCGTGCTCGTCCTCGCCTTCTCCCTGCACGGCGCCTGGGCGGCCTCCCTGCTCCGGGACCTGTGGCCCGGCGAGGTGCAGAAGACGGGCCAGATCGTGCGCTACGACTGGCACAAGCCGTGGGTTCCGGCGTGGCTCGCTGCGCCCGCGCGCGCTCTGTTCTTCGTACCCCAACGTGAACGCGGGAAGGTCACGCCCTACTACCGGCACTATGTCTGGAACAAGTCGCTGGGGTTCTCGAAGGTCGATGACATTGCCGAGTACATCCGCCGGAACACGCGAGCCGGCGAGACGATCACCGGTGCGTCGGATCTGGCACCGCTGGTCGCGCTACGCGCGGGACGCCGCATGGCCGGAAACGTCGTGGATACGAACTCCAAGCGTTTCGCGTCCGGCATGCTCACCCAGGCAGCATTCTTCAATCGCATCTGCCGCGACCACGTGCGCTTCATCGTGTCCGCGCCCCGCTCCCTTTTCCGCCCGCGCTTCATGGCAGAAGACCCCGTCGTGAAGCGCTTCTTCACCCGCGACGTCGACTTCCTGGAGCCGGAGCTGGAACACTTCCACGCCTTCCCGATCGTCCTGTACCGTCGCGTGGATCGTCCGGGCTTGCCGGACGGCATGGTCTGTACGGCGACGCCGTGATCGGCGGCCGGCGCGCGTGAGGCGCGCTCAGCTCTCCGGGCGCGTGTAGTAGTCGGCGTACTCGGCCCGCATCGTCTTCTTCGAGAACTTCCCGACGCTGGTTTTCGGGATCTCCTTCACGAACAGGACCTCGTCGGGCAGCTGCCACTTGGCGAAGCGGTCGCCGAGCGAGCCGAGGATGTCATCTTTGCTCACCTCGCCGGCGCCCGACCTGAGCACGACCAGCGCCAGCGGTCGCTCCTGCCACTTCGGGTGCTCGATGCCGACGACTGCGGCTTCCGCCACGGCGGGATGCGCCATGATCGCGTTTTCCAGATCGATGGACGAGATCCACTCGCCGCCGCTCTTGATGATGTCCTTGAAGCGATCGGTGAGCTTCAGATAGCCGTCTTCGTCGATGTGGCCCGCGTCGCCGCTCTTCCAGTAGCCGTCCTCGGTGAACGCGCCGGTCATCTCCGGAGCGTCGTGGTAGGAGCGCGTGATCCAGGGCCCGCGGATCAGGATTTCGCCGGACTCGCCGCTGCCGGGCGGGACCTCCACGCCGTTCATGTCGACGATCTTCAGATCCAGCCCGGTCATCGGCAGCCCCTGGCGCTTCTTGTGCTCCCAGCGCGCGTCCCCGGAGAGCCCGGCCAGCGACGCTTTCTCGATATTGCAGGTCACCAGTGGCGTCGTTTCGGTCGCGCCGTAGGCGTGGATGATCTCCGCGCCGAACTCGGCGTAGCCCTTCATCATCGCCAAGGGCGGCTCGGTCGCGCCCGAAACCATGCGCAGGTTCTCGAAGTGCGGCTTTTCCGGCAGCGAGCGCAGGTACTCGAGCATCGGCAGGAAGATGGCCGGCGCGCCTTCGTTGACAGTCACCTTCTCGCTCACCATCAGGTCCACCAGGGGCTCGAGCTTGTCGGCTGTGAACATGCCGGGGAAGACAAGCTTCGCGCCGACCATGCACGCGCCGAAGAACAGGCCCCAGCCGTTCGCGTGGAACATGGGAACCGTCTGCATCAGGACGTCGCGGTTCGACAACTGCAGCGTCAGCGACATCATCGCCGTGTGCAGGTAGATGCAGCGGTGCGAGTAGTAGACGCCCTTCGGCCGCCCCGTCGTGCCCGAGGTGTAGCAGGCGGCGTAGGCCGAGGTCTCGTCGATCGTACGCGTTCACCGGTTGGTGGGCTCCGGGTGGCCGTCGCTCAGGTCGGTCAGGCGGCGGCGCGGCCTTGCTGATATGGAGTCGTCACTCGCGCAACCCGCGGCAGGAGCGACGGAGACCC
>Ga0114931_10009604_pt1 | contig 11577 bp, 13 predicted proteins | sample 2SBtaG_FD_89579 | JGI IMG/M metagenome (GOLD analysis project Ga0114931, IMG submission 89579) | Deep subsurface microbial communities from Kolumbo volcano to uncover new lineages of life (NeLLi) - 2SBTROV14_V59a metaG | ecosystem: Environmental > Aquatic > Marine > Volcanic | place: Kolumbo...
AAAAGCAGGCTGATCGCTATCAGACAGCCTTACAATGTCGTCCTCAATGAAAACACTAGCGATACCTTAAATGGCCGCTTTGAACCAAAAAACCTGTCAAGCTTTATTTTGCTGAACAGTTACAAAAGGAGATGATTATGACACTCGCTTACGCACTATCGAAAACCGGACATCCTAATTGTCGCCGACCGGACAAAGTAATTGACGCCCGACAAACCATCGTTGCCTGTTCGATCCACAGCAGCACATCATAGCCTGTACCGCGCGCATCATCACCCAGATCGTGATCCAGGCTGATACGGCTCACATTACCCCTGGCCAGTAGCTCAATTGCGTCCTGAGGCCACCGAACGGTATTCCATCCATCTGGTGCCGGACGCACATCATCCAGCCATACTTTTATACCCATTTATCACGCCTCTGACTTCATGCAGAAAAGCTACACAACCATGCGACATTTCAGGTCGCACACGAATCCGCTTCATGCTCAGCCCGGCATGTCGCAGCAAGGTTTATCCATGCCATCGTTATCAATGAAAACCAAAAAGAGATATTGGTGTTGAAGTTCTTTGGAAAAGAACTCAAGAAGTCATGCCAGGCACCGTTAATTATTTGTCTGTATGGCAGTGCTGTTTGCAGCACCGGCCCATGCTGCCTCGCTGGCGCAGATGATGGCTGATTTCGGTGTACAACAACCCAGAGAACATAAGCCGGCGCCAGCCTTCTCATTATCCAATATGGCGGGCGAGCGAACATCGTTATCGGATGCGCGCGGTCAGCTGGTTTTGCTGCATTTCTGGGCCACATGGTGCGTGCCATGTCGCCATGAAATGCCGTTATTGCATGCGCTTGAAACGACGGGGGGCATCAATAGGTTTCGAATTGTCTGCGTCAATGTGGATCTCGGCAATAAAGACACGGTAAAAACATTTATAGATCAGGTGACGCCACATTTTCACACGCTGCTCGATCCGGATGGCGCAGTGCGCAACCATTATGCCGTGCGCGGCCTGCCAACCACATATCTGATCGGGCCGGATGGCAACATTATCGGGCGCATGATTGGCGAGCGGGACTGGTCATCGCCAGCCATGAGGGAAATGCTCCGATTACTTGCCGCCCACAATGCGAATTAAGGCAGGAATTCTTGCTTCATCACCGGCCAGGCGGGTGTTTGGCCAGCTTGCGTTGCAGAGTGCGTCGGTGCATGCCCAGTTCTTTGGCTGTGGCCGATATATTGCCCCTGTTTTTTAATAGCGTGCGCTGAATATACTCCCATTCCAGTCGTTTGGGGCTGGGTCGGTGATTCGGAATGAAGGGATCGGAAGCGCCGAGATGGCGATTGAATGCGGCTAGGATTTCGTCCACGGTGGCCGGTTTGGGCAGGTATTGTACTGCGCCGCTTTTGGTTGCTTCCACGGCGGTGGCAATACTGGCAAAGCTGGTCAGCATGATGGATTCGCACATCGGTTGCGCTTCTGCCAGATAGCGTAATACACACAGCCCCGAATCGCCTGCCCCCAGATTCAGGTCAATCACCGCATGGGTGAACTGCACCTGCTCAATCAGGCTCATGGATTCTTCAGCCGAATGGGCCTGAATGCTCTCGATGCCCCGGCGCTGCAAGCTCTGCGCCAACACATGGCAAAATGAGGCATCATCATCCACCAGTAACATAACATCTTTCATGGGTCTGTCTCCTGATTATGTGTCCTGATCATGCATGCCAGCGGGCCATTGCAATATAACTTGCGCTCCGCCCTGTGGCTGATTGGCGAAATAAACCCCGCCCTGCATCTGCTCCATGACAAAACGCACCAAATACAGGCCCAGGCCTTTGCCATGCGTCTTGGTTGTGACGGCTTCATTGCCAAGCCGACCCAGTAAAGGGGTAATAAAACCGGTTCCGTTATCAGATACCGTAACAGTAGCGCGATCCTGATGCTGAGATAGCTCAATTTGCACCTGCGTTGCTCCTGCATCAGTAGCATTATCCAATAAAATAAACACAGCCTGCTCCAGTATCGGGTCGGCCATCATATCTGTTGCCGTGCGATGTTGCAGATCAACCTGAATGCCGGGATGCAAATTGCGCCACTGCGCGACGGCATGTTCGATCATCTCCGTGGTTTCAATGTGTTTAATCGAATCATCGCTCAAAGTTCTGGCGCGCTGGCTTAAGCGGCTCAATACATTCCGGCAATGCAATAACTGCTGTTGCATCATTTCCAAACGCTGGTGATTTTCCTGATCGAGATTGGATGCGGCGAGTTCATCGGCCAGCAGAAGTAATGTGTTGATCGGCGTTCCCAATTCATGCGCATCGGAAGCAGCCTGCGCCCCCAGTGCCAGAATGGCATGCTCGCGAATACTGCGCTGCTGCCAGTCGGCCAGCTGGCGCTCCCGCTCCCTGCGTTGTTCGCTCATGCGTACAATCACACTTATCAACAGAATAATACTCAATACAAACGTCAGCCACATGCCCAGCAGATGCAGCTTAAACCCTTGGGAAATCATGCTCTGATCATGCATGCTGAACAGCGGCAGATAGAAACGCATCAACATGGTGTAGGCCAGCACAGTGAGCAGAGCGATTCCCCATGCATGTTGGCGAGGCAGGGTTAAACTGGCGACTAGCACCGGTAGCAGAAATAGGGAAATCAGGGGGTTGGTGGAGCCGCCGGAGTAGAACAGCAGGGCGGATAGCAGGGCAATATCCAGCACAATCTGGAACAGCATGTGATGGGAGTGAATGTTCTTTTTTGTAGCAAGAGCAAACGCTGCGGGCAGGCTGATCAGAAACCCAAGCACAAACAGAGCTGCCATCAACGGCTGATTGACCTGCTGATATGACTGGCTCAGCGCATAGGCAATCAGCAATGCAAAAGAGGCCAGCATCACAGCGCGCAATATCAACAGGCGCGCCATATGGCGGGTGAAGTCCATGTGCTCATCGTGCATGTGCGAAAGCTAGCACAGCGCTATATCAATGCAGTGTGACACAATGTCGCGCGGCAATCAGTCACATTTACACCTATTGCCCATTGCTTACCGTTTCGCACCAAAAAAAAGGGGAGGGATAATCAGTTGAAAAAGACAAGGAATGCCGTGCTGGTCATGGTGGGCGTGCTGTTATATACGCAGACTGCACTGGCAGTAGATATGGGGTTGATTCATGTGGACTCGACTACCATTGATGATCGCTTTAAAGCCAAGCGTGGCGAGCCATCCAATATATCGATTATTCGCGGCGATAAAGTTGAACGGATGCACACTGAAAATATCAAACAGGTTCTGGATGCAGTTCCGGGCCTCACTACGGAACTGCAGAGCGGGGATTCTCTGAAAATTCATATTCGGGGCGTGGAAAATCAGCGTTTTATGGGCGAGAAACCCGGTGTTGCCGTAGTGATCGATGGCGTGCCTGTGCTTGAACGCACCGGGCGCGTGAATATCAATATGGACGACATTGAGTCTATCAAGGTGATCAAGGGCGGCGCATCCTATCTCTTTGGCGATGATGCACTCTCAGGTGCAGTAATTATTACCACCAAGCGCGGCGCAAAAATGGCCGGTGGCAAAGTCTCAACTGAGGGTGGCAGCTTCGGTTATAAACGAGGCGTGGCGCGCGCCGGTTTTGCCAATGACAAAATGTCTGGCCATGTGCAGGTTTCACGGCGCGATTCAAACAGCTATTACTTTCAGGGTGATTATAAGGCGGATTATCTCAACGGAAAGTTACAGGGCTACCTATCGGATAGCAGTGATCTGACTTTTGGCTGGGAACTGGCCAAACGTAAGAAAGACAGTCATGGCACGGTTAGCGGAGTGACGCAGGCGGCACAGGATCCGACCAGCATTCAGGGGCGCGATTTCGCTCGCAAGTTTGATGTAAATCTGGGCAAGTTTTACCTGACCTATGCCAATGATCTTTCCGACAGCAGCAACCTGATGCTCAATATCTATCAGTTTGGCGATCAAACCAAATTCTGGTCGTCACCTGTTCGCTACAGTTCAACAGGTGCTCCGGTCACCGATGTGAATGCCTATGCCAACGATAACGATTACAAGCAGGTGCAACGCGGCATCAAGACAGAGTGGCGCAATGCCGGCAAATCGCTGGCCTGGATGGGCGGACTGGATATAAGGGACAACAGCTTCAAGAATCATGCAACCGTATTACAGGATTACAAATCCAGCCCGAGCCATCGCAGTCCAGTGATCCGGGCTGGAACCATCACGGCTGACAATAAAACCAAAGAGCGGGTGTATGCTGTGTATGGTGAAACGAAATACAGGCTGTTTGCTCCGCTTACGCTGACAGTCAATGGACGATATGATCGTATCAACCTGGATTACAACGATTACCTGCCGGGTGCGGCAGCGCCGAACTTGACTAAGGGCTTCAATGCTTACTCATGGCGGGGCGGTCTCACCTATGATCTTGGCAAGTCTGTTGCGCTCTATAGCAATATATCCACAGGCTTTCGCGCGCCCACTATCATGCAATTATTTGCCGGCACGATTAGTCCGACCGGCGGCACTGCTGCCAATCCCAATCTGAAGCCTGAGCAGGCAATCAATTATGAAATCGGTTTGCGCGGCAAACTGGATATGATTGGCGATCTGGACTGGGATATCGCCGCCTTCCAAATTGACCGTAAGGATTTTATTCTCGATGTTGCAGGGCAATACAACTTTGCCAGTTCGGTTACCGGCCAATATCAGAATATCGGCGGCATGCGTAGTCGGGGTATTGAAGTGGCCCTGAAAACCGATCAGCAGCAGATGTTTTCAGCCAATGTGGCGTACACTTATCTGGATGCCAAGTTTACTCGCTATGACAATTTTGGACTGGTGCTTGGCAATCCGTTCAGCCCCCGACCCGGCGCGCATCGGGTTGTGAATTTCAATAACGCAGGCAAGCAAATACCGCGCACGCCGCACCACAAGCTGTTTCTGGCCGTCAATGTTCGGCCACTGGATGGCTTGGTGCTGACCACGGAGATGAACGCGCAATCATCCTATTTCGCCGATGAAATCAACCGGGTGAAGTTTGGCGGCTATACCGAATTCAATCTGACCATGAACTACGATTTTTCCATGGGCGCGAAGCATACCGCGAACATCTCGCTGTTTGGCCGCATTGATAACCTGTTTGACCGCACCTATTACAACACAGCGCGTGGATACAGGGATAGCAACGGCGATTTTGTCTATAACGCCGAAGATGTTTCACTGGTGGTGAATCCGGGGCGCCGCTGGACAGCCGGCATCACTGCAACATTTTAACAGCGGCAACCCAGGATGGTGCGTATGCAAGCAACTGAATTGCTAAGGAAAGTGGAAGTCGCGATTTTTGCGGTCTCATCAATAACAAAAAGGAGAAAGAATATGGACACATATCGAATCAAATCCACCATAGCTGCAATCATCCTGGCCGTTAGCTGGATTTCACCTGCCTTTGCCTGCAGCAATCAGGCAAAGACGGTTGTTTATTGCGGCCATCATGCCGGAGCAAGCCATCATGCCATTCCCGGCCGCTCTCTTTCGTACCTTCGTCTGATTGTGAAATCAGCTGATGCACTGGGATTGAGCAGCAAGCAGCGGCAGGCCATCGGCAACTTGCTGATCCAGGCCGAAATCGATGCAGCAAAGGCGCATGCCAAATCGGAGCTCGCCGTTGCAGCATTCAAATCAAAACTCTATGCAGGAAAAGCGACAGCAAAGGATGTGAACGTCTATAGCGAGAAGATGGGCAAGCTGCGAGCCGCAAGACTATCTGCGCATTTACTGGCCAGCATTGATGCAACCTCATTATTGAATGATAAACAGCGTGAAAAATTGAGCGCCATGCATCGACATGAACATGGAGCATCCTGTCACTTCACAGAAAAACAGCATGACACCCATTCCTGGCACGGTAAATTGCAATGAAGCATCTCAGGGGACAACTGGTCGTCATGGCGCTGATTTGTGGATGGGCGGCATCTGCGCACGCAGCCATGCACTGGCAGCCAGCGCCGCATAAGGAAGGCATAATGCATATGCGCAATGCGCCCGAGGTATTTCGTCTGATTGATGGGAAAGATGCGCGCGTGACCCTGATGAGTCCGGATTTGTCCACGGTATCGATTCACCCAGATGTCAGCGGGCAGGTAACCATCAAGCCCGATGGTATGGAGTATTTTCATGTACTGATTGCCAGACATGATACAGCGGATACAAGCACGACTGCCATACAATATTTCCATTCTTTTGGCCGTCCAACATCCGTCAGCCCGTCACTGCTGGTCAATTCAGCCAAGAGCGAACTGGAAATCATCCCCGATCCGTTGCCGCGCGAGCACTGGCTATACCGGGCGGCGCATCGTGCGAAGTTCATTATCCGTTTCAAAGGAAAGCCTCTGGCAAATCAGGTGGTCGAACTTACGACTGAAAACGGATCAAGGCAGGCAATAAAAACAAATGCCAGTGGCCGACTGGCAATCACCCTGCCAGATGATTTCCCCATCACACATGCCGGCTACAGGCATAATCAGCCCGCAGAATTGCTGCTGGATACCACCTATACGTTTAACGGCCATCGTTACAGAACCCTGTTGAGCGCGCCATATATCGTCAATTCGGCACATTGGCAGTCGTTTTCGGGAGGTCTGCTGGTAGCCGGTGGGGGTATGCTGATGGGCGGATTAATGAGCTGGCGTCTTGCTCGCAGAAGAAAGGCTGTGGAAACAAAAACAAGGAAGAGGGAGCAATCATGAATACGTTGCCATGGTGGAAAAATTTATCGGTGCTACGCAAATGCGTGCAATTGTTCAGCTTTGTATTTCTGGTCTATGGCTCGGTGGTCGTTGGCTTTTATGCCGCCGATAAGATATCCAAGGCATTGCCAGCTCTGGCCTGCGCCTATGATACGAAAACGGCGGACTATTGCGTGTTGATTCCCTTGCAACATCAGCTTGGCCATTTGCTAGGGCCGGCAATCAAGGCGGGGACGGTCGGTTTAATGACGGTTATTCCGTTATTGACCACTCTGGGGACATTCCTGTTGCTGTTTGTCCTTTTGAACAAAGCATTCTGCGGCTGGATATGTCCACTGGGCACATTTCAGGAATTGCTGGGGCTGATCGGGCAGAAGCTGGGGCTAAAACGACAGGAATCGCTGGATGCCGGTGTCGTGGATCGGGTCAGACCAGTCAAATGGATGATGATGGGCGGACTGGTTGTTGGCCTCCCCCTGCTTTCGGGGCTGGGCTTTATCGATCATTCACTAGGCGACCCGTTCTGCAAAATTTGTCCCAGTCGTATTATGACGACATTATTCACTGGCAACATCGAGCAATTGTATGTGGATACAGCTTCACCCACCTATATGATCCTGTCAGTGATTGGCGATGGCCTGTTTGGCATTATTCTGTTCTTGGGCCTGACGCTACGGCAACCCTTTTGCCGTATTTGCCCGATGTTGGCGATGCATGCTATCTTCAAGAAAATCGGTCTGATTCGACTGGTAAAAAATTATACGTCCCGGTGCGATAAATGCGGCTTGTGCGCCAAGGCATGCCCGATGGATATTCGCGAGATCCATACATCACAAGAAAAAGACATTCTGTTTCCAGATTGCACCCTGTGTGGTCGCTGCGTGGAGTTTTGCCCCGATAAAGGCGTGATTGCGATGAAATATGCCGTAATTCCTATCAAGGTTTCCGATCCGCAATATTTCAAGCATCGCAACAAGGCGCAAAAGGCATGGGAGAAAGCCAACCTGCTGGCATGGTGGAACAATCGACGCTCTGACACACGCAGTGTGAATATATAATGGAAGTATTGATCACAGCATCATCGACAGCATTGATTCTGGGGCTGTCTTTCGGTGCCAGCGCCTGCATGCTGTCCTGCATCCCTACCCTCGGCATGGCCATTTTGACCGAGCAGGGCGGCAGTCACTCAACCATGAGGCTGGCGGCTCGTTTTAATGCAGGGCGCTGGCTTGGCTATAGCATCCTGGGCGTGGTATCCAGTGCGATTGGAGCATCCATCACCCAGGGAATCAACGCGCAGCATGCAGGATGGGTATTTGGTTCACTGCTGGTTTTTTCAGGCTTGATGTTGTGGCGGCGGGCTTCCCGTTTCTCCTGTGGCAAGCATGGAAAAAAAACAGATAGCATGTTCAAGGGCAGCATGTTCGGCATGGGGCTTGGAATGAGCCTGACACCGTGCGCACCGCTGGCTGCCGTGTGCGCATCAGCAGCAGCATCGGGCTCTATCGGTGCTGGGTTGCTGCTCGGCGCATCATTTGGCCTGGGGGCAATTATCCCCGCCAGTTGGCGCTGGGATACGGACTGGGGGCGGCAGGTCAACAAATTCGCACGCAACTATCCATGCAGGCTGGTCGATTAGGTCGCATAGGCGGCAGTGCAATGATACTGATTGGTGCGGCTGTTATGGGTGGAATGCTGCAATTATAAGGGAGGTGTTATGGATTTTCATACCCTAATGATCAAAGGAGGGCCTGTGATGTGGGTATTGCTGGGTTATTCTACCATTGCGCTGGCCATCGTCATGGAGCGCCTTATCTATTTTATGCGCCTGCCACGCAAGAAACGCATGCTTGAAGAACCGACTACCAATACAAGGCAGTGCATATCACCGGAAGACATTATTGTGCAAGCAGTGTGCAACGCATCCGCCAATGGCGTCAAAGATCTGGTGCGTGTTGCATCGCGTGTGGGCAGTGAACAGTTAGTGAAAATGGAGTCGGGGCTGCGCACGCTGGCATGGCTGGGCAATACAGCACCCTTGCTTGGTTTGTTTGGCACCATTACCGGCATGATCAAGGCATTTATAGTCATTGAAGCGGCAGGCGGCAAAGTGGATGCCCAGGCGCTCGCGGGTGGTATCTGGGAGGCGATGGTGACAACGGGAGCCGGGCTGGCCGTAGCGATTCCTGTGCTACTAATGCTGCATATATTGGAAGGTATAGTGGATCACCGCGCTCGCGCCATGCAGCAAGCTGCTTCTATTGCGATTGAACAAATCCCCCATGGCCGTGGAATAAGCATAGACGATCATATTCACCATCCTGAAACGGTTAGCCATGCAATTTGAAGGTACGCGACGTAGCGGACAACCGCCGAACCTGACGCCATTGATTGATATTGTATTCCTGTTGCTGATTTTCTTTTTGCTGACATCGAACTTTATCAAGGAACAGCGCATCGACATTGCCCTGCCGCAGAGCCATTCATCGCAGAAGATCAATCCGGATGAGAAAGCGCTGGAAATCAGGCTTAAAGCAGACAATAGCATCTACCTTCAGGATCAACCCGTCAGCCTTGATAAGCTGGATAGCGCTTTGGTTGATGCACTTCAATCACGCAGGCATAAACAGCTGCAATTGCGCGGCGATAAAGGGGCGGACCTGATGCACATTGTCGTTATTCTGGATGCTGCCAGAAAAGCGGGCGCAGCCGGTGTTGATATTGTTACTGAAAAGCCATGACCAGCGATTCGTCTCTATGGAGAATCATGGCTGTGGTTATTTCCGTAGCGCTGCATGCGCTGTTTTTCTTCCAGTTCGGAGGCACAGTGTCGATAGCGCCATCGCAACAGCAGGCCAGCCAGCCAAGGGTAACCCGTATTCATCTTATCGCCTCGCCGAAGGCTCCCGGTGTTGCAATAGCGGATCCGGACAGCGCTAAACCAGAGCCTGCTCCACCAACACCCAAGCCTGTTTTGCGAGCTGTCCAGCGTGAACACGCCAAACCCAAGTCCAAATCATTAAAGTCAAGACAGGTTGACAAACTCCGCCGCGTGGCCAATACAGCGCATATTCAGAATGTTGAGAAAAAATCGGCAAGCATAGCGCAACCCACGATTCCCAGGGCAGCTGTTGCATCTGCGCCTGTGAAACAGACGTCAGTGGATGAGGGCCTGGTTGCAAGAGAGCGATTGAAATACATGGCGAAAGTGATGGCCCATATCGAGCGGCATAAATATTACCCGCCGACGGCCCGAAGGCGCGGTATCCAGGGGGATGTACATATACATTTCTTATTGCTCGCCGATGGCTCTACTCAACAGCTCATGGTCGAGGGGGTATCCAGCGTATTGCAAAAAGCAGCAAAAAAAGCAGTCATCAAGGCTATTCCCATGCCCAAGCCGCCCACGGGCATCCATTGCCCGATGCATTGTGAATTTGCAATGCGATATGCGCTCAAATAAGCCCGGTCAACGGATCGCACAATATAAGCAGCGTTGTAGCAATGCGTATGAGCCTGCGACATTTTGTCCAATGTTATGATTCGATTCACTGCTGTCCCAACGTTGTAAATCATCCCCCCTTCAATGCGTTATAAAATAAGGAGAAATTAGTCATTCTGTTTGAAATCGACTTGAACCGAGCATGGAGTTGTACCCATCCTGTCGCCAAGACTTGGCGATGGGCGGTGATTTCTCATGTACATAGGCAAACTGATTTTCTCTCAAGTAATGGCACACCTGCCGATGCAGGACTTCCGGCGCTGTGTAGATCGTTACAATGGCAACCACAAAATCAAGACATTCAAATGCCTCGATCAATTTTATTGCATGGCTTTTGCGCAACTGACTTATCGGGAAAGCCTACGAGATATCGAAGCATGCCTTCGCGCGCAAAGATTCAAGCTATATCACATGGGAATTCGTGGCGGCATGTCCAGAAATACGCTTTCCAATGCCAACGAACGCAGGGATTGGCATATCTACGCCGACTTTGCCCAAAACCTGATACAAATCGCCCGCCCCATGTATGCGAAGGAAGATTTGGGACTCGACCTCGACAACACCATCTATGCACTGGATGCCACGACTATCGACCTATGCCTGTCCGTTTTTCCATGGGCAAACTTTCGCAGCGCCAAGGCGGCAATCAAACTGCATACGCTGCTGGACTTGCGTGGAAACATCCCAACGTTCATTCATATTTCCGATGGCAAACTACACGATGTCAACGTGCTCGACATATTACCCATAGAGGCAGGCGCATTTTACATCATGGATCGGGGTTATGTGGATTTCGCTCGACTCTATGGCCTGCACCAGGCAGGAGCATTCTTCGTTACAAGAGACAAATCCAATTTGAAATACCGCAGGCGATATTCCCTACCAGTGGACAAAACCACCGGACTTCGGTGCGATCAAACCATTGTCCTGACTGGCGTCAACACGCCCGGTTTCTACCCGATTCCGTTGCGCCGTATCAAATTTCACGATGCCAAGACAGGAAAGACATTCAACTTTCTGACCAACAACTTCATCATTCCGGCCATAACAGTGGCCGACCTGTACCGCTATCGCTGGCAGGTGGAACTATTTTTCAAATGGATCAAACAGCACCTTCGGATCAAATCATTCTTTGGAACATCGGCGAATGCAGTGAAAACTCAGGTGTGGATCGCCATATCCGTGAGGTGGACCCCATGAGTGGGACAGTTTGGTCGGCCATTTAAGGTGTGCTCCTCACTGTTTTATTATCCATCATCATGCGGCCTTCAGGGCCGCTGCTGTGCCGAAGTATAGCTCGGCGGGTGTCTT
>Ga0114931_10009605_pt1 | contig 11575 bp, 9 predicted proteins | sample 2SBtaG_FD_89579 | JGI IMG/M metagenome (GOLD analysis project Ga0114931, IMG submission 89579) | Deep subsurface microbial communities from Kolumbo volcano to uncover new lineages of life (NeLLi) - 2SBTROV14_V59a metaG | ecosystem: Environmental > Aquatic > Marine > Volcanic | place: Kolumbo...
CTTGGATCCGATAAATCTTTATCACTCCCCCAAAAGTCAAAATAACTTGCCCCCTTTTGTTTTGCAAGTTTAATAGATTCATAGGCAATTAAGCTAGATGCCTGTAGTTTTTGGTGCTCGATGGCTGAACCCCCATACATATAATTGCCAGCACCATCAAAAAACGATAAAAACCAAGATGCTAAAGGTTTGTTTTTATACTTTGCAATTAAAATATCAGCCTTACCATGTTTCTTTAAGAACTTCCACAATGTATAGTAAAACTCTCTTGATCTTATAAAATAGTGTTGTCTTTTTGCGGTATCTTTCATCAAAAACCAAAATTGTTCAAAATCTTTATCATTTTTAGCAACTACAACCTTTACACCGTTTCTTGCAGAATAATTTACGTTATACCTTGTTTTACTTTTAAATTTAGACAAAATTTCTTTGTCCGATCCATTTAAATTGAGTAATATATCATATTTTGTAAAAGTGTTTGTTGGCGCTTTTATACAATGTGTTTTCATGTGCAAATCAAAATCAATAAAAGACTTGTTGGAAAAATCTTTAATGACAAAAGGTACATCAAACCTGTATAAAAAAATATTCTCTCTTTTTGCAACCTTTCTTAGTTTGTCAAAATCCAACACACACAGGCTAATTTTAGGAACATATGCAACATAATAGTTTACAAGTGGTACTTTACTTAAAACACAAACAAGCCCATTTACCTTTAGTACTTTTGAACCTAATGATTTTTTAACATCTGCCCAATAATCACTTTGAACCAAATGCTTATTTAATTTATACATTATGTAGTATTTTATACAATTTAATAAAATTATTAAGAGAAACCTCTTGTGCCCTTGCTGTATGTTTTATCCCAGCTAATTGTAAATTTTCAACTGAAAATGTTTTGTTTAACATTTTTCTTCTGTTTGCAAATGCTTTATGTAAAAACCCTTTAAATTTCTTTAAATCTATTTGTGGCAATTTACTTTTCAAAGTTAATAAAAGCAGTGCAGAATCAACTTTTGGCACAGGGTCAAATGCTTCTGGTTTAATAATTTTTATTATTTCACTTTTATAAAACATATTAACCATATTAGACAAATAAGTACCTTTGTTCTTACCACCAACTATTTTTTCTGCAACCTCTTTCTGAATAACAATACAAACTAAGTCAGGGTGCGATTTTTCAAATAAAATTTTATGTATAAGAGGGCTACTAATTTGGTAAGGTATAGAACCAACCACTTTATAACTTTGGCCTTTAGTTAAAATGTTAAAATCACTTTTTAAAATATCTTCATTTTTAAGATAAAAGTTTTTGTTACCCACAAATCGCTTTTGTAAAACTGCTGCTAGCCTAGTATCTATTTCAATACCAACAACCTGTGCACCAGTTTTTACTAAGCGCTCCGTAACAATACCTAAGCCACTTCCTGGCTCAATCACAATATCGTTATTGTTAACATTTGCCGTATCAACAATTAAATTAACTATACCTTTATCAATTAAAAAATTTTGCCCCAGTTGTTTTTTTGGTTTCACTTGTTGCATTGGCTTATTATACCCCTAATTAAAGTGTTTAGCACTCACTTTACAAGATTGATAACAAACTGTAGAATAAAAAATATGAATATTGCAACAGAGCGACAAACCAAATTATTCGAAGCAATTGTGAACGAATTTATTTTAACCGCTGAGCCTGTTGGCTCTAAATACCTGGTAAAAAAATATAATTTAAATGTTTCACCCGCAACTGTTCGAAATGATATGGCATCTTTGGTAAACCAAGGCCTTTTAACAATGGATCACGGATCAGCAGGGCGTTACCCAACTACACTTGGTCTTCGTGTGTATCTGAAAGAAATAATGAAAGAGCAAGAATTGCCTATAGTTCAGGAGGTAGCGATGAAACAAAGAATTTGGGAAGCAAGGTTTTCTACAGAAAAACTGTTACAAGAGGCTACACACGCTCTTTCAGAATTAACAGAACTTTTAGCTATAACCACAACAGCTGATGGATATTTATTTTCTTCGGGTGCTTACTATCTACTTGATCAACCAGAATTTTTAGATGTCGATGTAACTAGAACAATACTACATTTAAGTGATAATCATAGTTTAATTAGTGAAATTTTAAATAAGGGTAAAGAAGATTTAAATATTTTAATTGGAGAAGAATTAGAACTTGATAATTTATCACCCTGTAGTGTAATATTTTCAAGCTTTGAAAAAAACAAAAGAAAAGGCTATATAGCAATTATTGGCCCGTCAAGAATGCAATATAATAAAAATATACCTGCAGTAAAATCTATTAAAAATTTAATTGAGGAGGTTAGCTAATGAGCGATAAACAAGATAAAAATAAAACAAAACAAGAACAAGAAATAAATGATCTTAAACAAAAAATTAAGGATCTGGAAAACAAATGGAAAAGATCAATGGCAGATTATATAAACTATAAAAAAAGGGCAGAACAGGAAAAATCGGCAATTGTAGAGTTTTCAAACCTAGTTTTAATTAAAAATTTACTACCAATAATTGATAATCTTAAACTTGCCAGTCAACATACCGAAGACGTTGGTATTAAAATGATTTATAATCAGTTTGAAGATGTTCTTAAAAAAGAAGGTGTTTCAAAAATAGAGGCAATTAACAAAGAATTTGATCCAAATACAATGGAAGCAGTAGAAAAAGAGGGTGAAGAAAGTGATAACAAAAAAGCTGTAGTAAAAGCAGTTGTTAAAGAAGGGTATACATTTAACGAAAAAGTGATTAGACCTGCACAAGTAGTTGTAACTTATAAATAAAATTATTGAATTTTTATCATTTTTAATTTAATATATATTCGGTATTTCTTTGGGTAACAAAATTACAAAATTGAAAGGAGAAAAATTATGTCAAAAATAATCGGAATAGATCTTGGAACAACTAACTCTGCTATGGCAGTAATGGAGGGTGGTGAAGCTAAAATTATCCCTAATTCAGAGGGAGCAAACACTACACCATCCATAGTTAATGTAAGTGATAACACTGTTGGAGTTGTTGCCAAAAGGCAAATGATAGTAAACCCTAAACAGACAATATATTCAGCAAAAAGATTAATGGGTCAAAGAATTGATTCACCAATGGTTGAAAAAACCAAAGCCGAAGTTTCGTACAATATAGTTAAAGGGCAAAACGACCTTGCAGTTATAGAGGTCGATGGAAAAACTTATACACCACAAGAAATTGGCGCTAAGATTTTAGCAAAATTAAAAGCAGATGCAGAAAGTTTTTTAGGAGAGCCTGTTACAGAGGCTGTTATTACAGTACCAGCTTACTTTGATGATTCACAAAGACAAGCAACAAAAGAAGCAGGTACTATTGCTGGTCTTAATGTTCAAAGAATAATCAACGAACCCACAGCCGCAGCACTTGCATATGGTCTTGATAAAAAAAAGCAAGAAAAAATTGCAGTATACGACCTTGGTGGTGGAACATTTGATGTATCTATCTTAGAAATTGGTGATGGAGTATTTGAGGTTTTATCTACAAGTGGAGATACGTTTTTAGGTGGTGATGATTTTGATAACAAAATAATTGATTGGTTAATTGAAGAGTTTAAAAAAGAAAATGGTATTGATTTAAAACAAGATAAACAAGCACTACAACGACTAAAAGATGCAACTGAAAAAGCTAAAATAGAATTATCTAGCGCACAACAAACAGATATAAGCATTCCATACATAACAGCAGATGCAAGTGGTCCTAAACACCTAAACATAACATTAACAAGGTCAAAGTTAGAGCAACTTGTTGATGATCTAATTCAAAAAACAATAAAACCAATGGGACAAGCATTAAAAGATTCTAAACTAGACAAATCTGCAATTTCAGAGGTTATTTTGGTTGGAGGAATGACAAGAATGCCAAAAGTTCAAGAAACTGTAAAAGAGTTTTTTGGAAAAGAACCTCACAAAGGAATTAATCCAGATGAGGTTGTTGCAATTGGTGCAGCAATTCAAGGTGGAGTTTTAGCTGGGGATGTTAAAGATGTATTACTTCTTGATGTTACACCATTAACACTTGGTATTGAGACATTGGGAGGAGTTAGAACACCAGTAATTGAACGAAACACAACCATACCTACAAAAGCTTCGCAGGTTTTTTCAACCGCGCAAGATAATCAAACCAGTGTTGAGATTCATGTGCTACAAGGTGAAAGAGAGATGGCTGCAGATAACAAATCTCTAGGAAGATTTATTTTAGATGGTATTGCACCAGCCCCAAGAGGTGTGCCACAAATAGAAGTTACATTTGATATAGATGCAAACGGAATTCTTAATGTATCTGCAAAAGACAAAGCCACAGGAAAAGAACAAAAAATTACGATTCAAGGTGCAACAGGTCTTGATGAAAAAGAAGTAGAAAGAATGAGAGAAGATGCAGAAAAACACTCAAAAGAAGATAAGGAGAAAAAACAAAGAATAGAAGCAAGAAACAACGCAGACACTGTTTGTTATCAAGCTGAAAAAATGGTTAAAGACCACAAGGACAAATTACCAGAAGATAAGCAAAAAGAGTTAACAGAAGATGCTAAAAAACTCCGAGAAAAACTTGACACAGCAACAATAGATGAACTAAATAATATGGCAAATGCTCTTCGTGAAAAAATGCAAAACATGGGTGCAGAAATTTACAAACAAACTGCACAAGAACCTGGACCAGAACCTGAGGTCGAACCAAAAGATAACAACAACTCGACAGATGGAGAAGAAAACGTTCAAGAAGGTGAGGTTGTAGAAGAATAATTATTCTCTACCAAACATAAAAATTTACAAACCACCTTAATTGGTGGTTTGTGTTTAGAGTTAATATATAATTTAAGCAATGGCAAATAAAGATTATTATCAAATACTTGGACTAAACAAGGGGGCCTCTATAGATGAGGTTAAAAAAGCTTATAAAGCTTTAGCTAGAAAATATCACCCCGACGTAGCCAAAGATAAAAAAGAAGCAGAAAAAAAATTTAAAGAAATAAATGAGGCATACCAGGTACTATCAAACCCAAAAAAAAAGGCACAATATGATCAGTTTGGTTTTACAGGGCAAAATACTGGTGCAGGATTTGATCCATTTGGACAAGGTGGCCAGAGAACATATTCTTATAGTTCACAAGGCTTTGGAGAAGACTTTGACTTAAATGATGTATTCGAAAGTTTTTTTGGTGGGGGATTTTCGGAAAAAGGTAGAGATGAGCAGTATCAAATAACTGTTGATTTTATGGATGCGGTACACGGTACTACAAAAGAAACAGTTATTAAAGGTAAAAAAGTAAAAATTAAAATCCCAGCTGGTGCTAACAATGGTACAAAAATCAAGTTTAAAGGTATGGGACAACCAGCAAGACAAAAGGGGTATCCAGATGGTGATTTGTATATTGTAGTACAAATAGCACCACACCCTAAATTTATTAGGAGGGGCGAACACATAATAACAGAAGAAAAAGTGCCTCTTGTTACAGCTGTTCTTGGTGGCACAATAAACGTAGAAACGGTGCAAGGTCCTGTTAAATTAAAAATCCCAGCTGGCACACAAAATAATGCTGAATTTAAAATAAAAGGCAAGGGTGTAAAAAGGCTTAACGGATGGGGTTTTGGTGATCATTATGTAAAAGTCAAAATAGAAATCCCAACTAAATTAAGTTCTAAAGCAAAAAGCTTATTTCAACAACTTGAAAAAGAAATTTAAATATTACTCCCCTTACACCTATTTGACATTAAACCAATAACAAACTAAACTTATTATAGGTTAATATTAAATGGATAGGGTGAGTTAGACTCACTTTTTTTTGTAGTAAATTAATATACCTTTATCAAAAGGTAAAAAATAAAAATGGCTATAACAGAATTTAGCGCAGCACTTAACCAGGTTGCAACAGAAAGAGGGATATCGCCTGAACAGGTTATGTCGTCAATAAAACAGGCAATTATTGCTGCTTTTAAAAAAGATAACCCAGATATAGCTAAAGATGATGATGAACTAACAATAGAAATGGACCCAGTAGATGGAAGTGTAAAAGTTATTAAAGATGGAAAAGATGTAACGCCTGCAGGTTTTGGGAGAATTGCTACTCAAACAGCAAAACAAGTAATACTACAAAAAGTAAGAGAAACAGAAAAAGAGGTTATTATTAAAGAATATAAAGCAAAAATTGGCAATATTGTTAATGCAGTTATTTTTAGAGCCGATAATGGTCTTGTTGTTGTAGATTTAGGTAAAACACAAGGTATAATGCCACCACACGAACAAATACCTACCGAAAACTACAGACTTAACCAAAGAATCAAAGTTTTAATAAAAGAAATTCAAACAACACCAAGAGGCGAAGAAATTATAGTTTCAAGAGCAGATCCAGATTTTGTTAGAGAATTATTTACTATAGAGGTTCCTGAAATAAATTCAGGTGTCGTGGTAGTTGAATCAGTTGCAAGAGAAGCTGGTTCAAGAACAAAAATAGCTGTTTCATCAAATGACCCACACATTGATCCAGTAGGATCATGTGTAGGGCAAAAGGGTGTAAGGGTCCAAACTATAATAAGAGAGCTAGGATCAGAAAAAATAGACATTGTACCCTTTTCAGCAGATACTAAAAAATATATTGCTCAAAGTCTTTCACCCGCCACAGTAACTGATGTGGTATTAGATGAGAAAACAAAAACAGCAACAATTTCTGTGCCAGAAGATCAATTATCTCTTGCGATTGGAAAAGAAGGTCAAAACGTAAGGCTAGCAGCAAAACTTACAGGTTGGAAAATTGATATAAAAGGCTCAGAAAAAATATTAGCAAACGAAAAAGAAGAAGATGTTATAGACAAAGATGAAAAAGAATAAACACTTATGCCAAAAAACAAAAAAGTCAAAACAACCAATAACAAAAGGCCTCCTATAGTTACAGTTATGGGACATGTTGACCATGGCAAAACCACACTTTTAGACACAATAAGAAAAACAGCTATAACAAAATCAGAATTTGGCGGAATAACCCAACATATTGGGGCTTACGAGGTTAACACTCCAAAGGGAAAAATTACATTTATTGATACACCAGGTCATGCAGCATTTACAGAGATGAGATCTAGAGGAGGGCAAGTTGCTGATATTGTAGTTTTAGTAGTTGCTGCAAATGATGGTGTTAAACCACAAACCATAGAAGCAATAAACCATGCAAAAGCTGCAGAAGCACCAATTATTGTAGCAATAAACAAAATTGATGCAGAGGGAGCAAATGTAGACAAAATAAAGAAAGAACTATCTGAAAATGGTGTATTAGTTGAAAGTTATGGTGGAGATACAATGTGTGTCGAGATATCAGCACTTAAAGGCACAAATATAAACTTATTACTTGAATCAATAATAGCTTTGGCTGATCTTTTAGAACTTAAAGACACTAGTAATGATGCGCTGTTAGGTACAGTAATCGAATCAAAATTAGATAATAGAAAAGGTGTACTAGCAACACTTTTAATCCAGAGCGGAACACTTAAAAAAGGTGATAAAATTTGGGCTGGAGGTTCAAACGCTGTTGTAAAATCTATGACAAACTTTAAAGGAGAGCAAATCAAAATTGCAAAACCAGGCACCCCAGTAGAAATATTAGGGTTTAAAAGTGTTCCTGAAATTGGCTCAATTGTAGTTAGTTTAGAAAATAAAGATAAGGTTGAAGCAATTTATAAAGAACAAATGGAGGCAATCTCAAACCTGGAAAGTAACGAGGATACAGAAGAAAAACTACTAAATATTATTTTAAAAGCAGATACCAAAGGTACACTACAAGCAATTGAACAAAGCCTACAATCAATTAAAGCCGAAAATGCAAAAATTAAATTAGTACTAAAAGGTGTTGGAAATGTTAATAAATCTGATGTGCTATTAGCATCTGCCACAGGTTCAACTATTTTTTCTTTCAACGCAAAAAACACAGATGTAATGGATCTTGCAAAACAACGAAAAGTTGTAATAAAAAACTACAACATAATATACGAGTTATTAGAAGATGTACAAAAAGCACTAGAAGGAGAGCTACTAAAACAAGAAGAATATGTAAAAGGGTTATCTTTGGTAAAAAAAGTTTTTCCTCTACCATCAGGCGATATTGTTGCAGGTTGCGAAATAATTATAGGAGTAATGACAGTGGGAAGAAAGGTTGTTATATGGCCTGATAAAGCCACATATAAACAATCAAGAAAAACCTCTGAAATTGACGATATGATTATATACAAGGGAAAGATAAAAAAAATTAAATCAGGCAAAACAGAAGTTAAAAAAGCCTCGAAAGGTAGCGAGTGTGGAATACTGCTTTCTCCAAACTTTTCCGACATTAAAGTAGGGCAATATATTCAGGTAATATAAAATAACACCCAACAATTATAACCTTTACAATTTTACTATAAGATGTTATGATAAATAATCAGACCCTTGCTCAAGGTCTTTTTATATGGAAACAAATATAAACGAATTAATTAAAAAAGGTAAAAATATAGCAATTATCCCTTACGAAAACATTTCAGATAATGGGTTATCATCAGCCATTGCTATATATCTTGCCTTAAAAGAGTTTGGAGCAAATGTTGACTTTTTATATAAAGGTGAAATTAAAGAACCAATAAAAACCATTGTTGGTGAAAGTGTAAAGATAAACTCAACAATACCAGAAAAACATTTGGTAATAAGTGTTGATTATTTAGACAAATCTATTGAAGAGGTTAACTACTCAATAGAAAATAATAAGCTAAATCTTATTTTAAGACCTATATCAGATCACTTTACTACAGATAAAATTGAACATAAATTAATGGGAGGGTCGTATGACAGCGCAATTACGGTTGGGTGTTGGAGCCTAGATAAAATAGGCATTATCTCAGAAAACAAAGAATCATTTAAAGAAACAAAGCTTATCAATATTGATAATAGCGCGAATAATGAAAGGTTTGGAGATATTAACATTTTAGATAACGAAACTAACAATATTGCCCTATTAGTTTTACAAACAATTGCATCTTGGAATATAAAAATTCCAAAACAAGCTGCCAAACTACTGTTAAAAAGTATAAATTCCTGATAAAATATATCTTGTATGGCTAAAACTAAAAAAGAATCTACATCAAAATACAAGGTTGGAACGCCTGAAGCACAAATCGAAGCTTTAGGACTAAAGATTGCTGAACTTTCAGAACACCTTAAAACACATAAAAAGGACTTTAGTTCAAGAAGAGGTTTACTTCATATGGTAAATAAAAGAAGGCGATTACTTTCATATCTAAAAAACAAAGATCAAAAAACATATGAAGAGTTGTCTAAAAAGCTAAAGAAAAAAAGTACTAAGTAAAAATTAATGTGGTTTGTGACGGCAAAAATCTAATCTAGGGTTTAACAAAAAATTTTAAAAAAAGTTAAGCTTTTTTGTTAAACCAAAGATTATTTGCTTTGCCATTTACCACAAAAAATACAAATGAATAAAAAATACATCCGAAAAGAAATGCAACTCGGAAACGAGATGCTAGTGCTTGAGACAGGGAAATTAGCACCACAGGCTAACTGTGCAGTACTAGCAAAACTGGGAGAAACAGTAGTGCTAGCAACCGCTGTTTCAACACCTGCAACAGAAGAACCAAACTTTTTTCCACTTAGGGTGGATTATGAAGAAAAATTATACGCCGGAGGAATTATTAAAAGCTCCAGATTTATAAAAAGAGAAGGAAGAGCATCTGATGAAGCAATAATAGCTGGAAGGCTTATAGATCATGCTATAAGACCACTTTTCCCTAAAGATTTTATGGACGATACCCAAATAATAGTTACCGTATTACAAATTGATGCTAAAAATGATCCAGTACTGCTTGGGCTTATAGCAACAAATGCTGCTCTTGCAGCAAGCAATATACCCTTTGCAGGACCAGCAGGGTCAGTTCATGTGGGGCTTGATAAAAAAGATAAAACCGTTTTTAATCCATATTTACAAGATAGAAGAGATTTAAAAGCTAATCTTACCGTAAGTTTTTTGAAAGACAAAAAAGTTCTTGCTATGGAGGGTGAGTTTGAGCAGGTTCCAGAAGAAAAACTTTTTCAATTGCTAAACGAAGCAGAACCCTACGCTACAAAGGTTATCGACTTTATAAATGACTTTGTACAAGAAGCAGGAGTAGAAAAAGTTGAGTACAAATCATTTAAAGTAGATGATGACACCCTTAATAATGTTAAAGAGTTTGCTTATGAGAAAATTAAAACAATTTTAGAAAATGCAACTGAAAAAATAGAATTTAATGAGAAATGGGAAAACTTACAAGATGAGACATTTAAAAAATTTGAAGGTAAATATTCAAAATCTGCAATGGTTAGAGCATTAGAAGAGTTACAAAAAAAGGCAATAAGAAAACTAATAATAGAAGACAAAAAACGACCAGATGGACGAGCTTTAGATGAAATAAGACCACTTAGTACCGAAGTGGGTTTACTACCTCGCACACACGGTTCTGCGCTATTTAACAGAGGTTTGACACAGGTTTTAACAGTGGCAACACTTGGCTCTTCTTCTCTTGAACAAACAATTCAAAGTATGTATGGAGAAGACACAAAAAGATATATTCACCATTACAATACCCCTCCGTTTACTTATGGGCAAACAGGAGCATTAAGAGGTCCTGGCAGAAGAGATATTGGTCATGGAACGCTGGCAGAAAAAGCTTTAGAGGCAGTTTTGCCTGATGATAAAGATTTTCCTTATACAATAAGGGTTGTATCAGAGGTGCTTTCTTCAAATGGTAGTACCTCAATGGCTTCAACATGTGGATCAACCTTAGCATTAATGGATGCAGGAGTACCAATAAAAGCACCTGTTGCTGGTATTGGTGTTGGCCTTATTGTCGATGAAGAAAAGCAGTGGGGAGAAGAAGGAAAGTACATGCTACTAACTGATATGCAAGGAGCAGAAGATGCCAATGGATTTATGGACTTTAAACTTACAGGAACAAGAACAGGTGCAACTGCAGTACAAATGGATATAAAAACAGGGGGTTTACCTATTGATATTTTTAAGGACATATTTGAAAGATCTAAACAAGCCAGAAACAAAGTGCTAGATGTTATGGACAAAGTTATCTCAACACCAAGATCTGAATTATCAAATCTTGCACCAAGAATTAAGACTGTTCAGATCCAAAAAGATCAAATTGGACTGCTAATTGGGCCAGGTGGAAAAACAATAAGATCTATAATAGAAAATACAGGAGCAACCGTTGATGTTGATGATAATGGTTTGGTCTCAATTTCCGCTGTTGATAAAAACTCACTAGAACAAGCATTAAAAGCTGTAACAGATCTTACCAAAACATTTGAAGTTGGTGATATTATTGAAAATGCTGAGGTAGATAGCGTAGTTGATTTTGGAGCTTTTGTTAAGATAAGTGATACAAAAACAGGTTTGCTACATATAAGTGAAATTAGTAATGATTTTATAAAAGATCCTAGAGAAAAGTTAAAAGAAGGTGATAAGATAACTGTAAAGGTAATAAAAGTTGAAGGAGACAAGATATCTTTATCAGCA
>Ga0114931_10009606_pt1 | contig 11575 bp, 11 predicted proteins | sample 2SBtaG_FD_89579 | JGI IMG/M metagenome (GOLD analysis project Ga0114931, IMG submission 89579) | Deep subsurface microbial communities from Kolumbo volcano to uncover new lineages of life (NeLLi) - 2SBTROV14_V59a metaG | ecosystem: Environmental > Aquatic > Marine > Volcanic | place: Kolumbo...
CCTTAGAAGAACTGCGGCCGTGACTTGACTTTGAGTTGGTCGGCATCGAGCATCGACTTCTTTTCAAGGGCGGATTGGATGCGGCCAAGGTTGCTGCCCACACGTCCGTTGAGGACGACGGGACTCGCCACCGCCTGGTTTGCGGCGCGGAAGTATATCGTGTCCCCGGGGTACGGGGCAACGGCGACTGCACTGCGCTGCGTGGGGGTGGTCGTCTCAGTCGCTTTGACACCGCGGATCCGGTTGAGGAGTATCGTCGCCGTTCGGCTGGCTGCGTTGGCCGTGAGACCGGGATCGGAGGAGAAGTACCGAGGATCATTCCGGGTGAAGATAGTATCCAGTCGTCCTCGCTCGTTGATCTGCCTTTGGGTGTTTTCCAGAGCAGTGACGCTTTTCTGGTGAAGACGCGCTCGCTCGTCCGGGAGTCCGAGGTAGGGAACGGCCGGGTCGTTGGCGACGCGGCGGTAGATGCCGAAGGAATTTGCGGGGATGGCTGCTGTCTTTTGCACTGGTTGCCCATTTGCGAGTGTTGGGTAGACGGTGGGCACCGGGCGGTAGCTGATGACCGGGCGCCGCGGGGTCGGGGTCGTCATAACAATTAGCCGCTAGAATTTGTACTCGGGTCCGGCCACGAAACGCTTGTCCCGACGGTCCGAGTTCTCGGCCACGTAGTAGCGGCTGTTCAGGAGCTTGTCCCGCACGAGCTGCTGGCGGATCTGCCACGGGACGCCCCAGAATCGCTGCCACGCGCGGATGCGGTCGCCGCCCTCCCACTCGTTGGTCATGTGCAGGGTGGTGTACACCTCGGCGGGTCGCGGCACGAACAGGGTAAAGTCGTCTGGGAGCTGATTGACAATGCCGGCCGCGTACTTGTCCGTCCCCTTGCGCTTCTGCTTCATGTTCACGTAAACGAGCGCGGCGGCTCCTGCTGCCACAACGTGTGCCATTCACTTGGATGGGGGAAATTTAGCGGCGCCCGTGGCGCCTGGGCGGCGGCCTGTTGCTGCCAGGCTTGGGGCGTTTGCCCACGTCAGACCTGGCGTCTCGGGCCGGTTTGGGTGCCGCCGGGCGACTCGGCGCGCCGGGGTCAGACTGAGTGGCTTGGGCGTTTCTTGCCAGCCACGCAAACCGACTCTCTGCCTGGCCGCGGTGAAGAGAGACGGCACCAGGGTTCGGTGGCCCCTGCTGGCGGCGCGCGTCTCCTTGCATAGTAACAGTGTTGTCGGGCCACCCCACCCCGAATCTGCTACCCCGCTTGACGCCGGGCTGGCGTTGCAGGTCCGTAGGCGGCGGCTGGTTGTAGTACCCAGTCGTCGTGCTCCCAGGCGGCTGATCCGGGTCTGCAATAGACACGAACTGGTCGGCCCCGCTTGAAGAGGCGAACGAACGAGGCGACATGGCGACGGTGCTGCCGCTGCTGGTCGGCGCCCACGATCCGGCCGAACCCGGCACCGCGGTCGACTGCGAGGGTTGCCACTGGCTCGACAGGACCGAGCTTTGGGCCATGGTCGAGGGCGTGGGACTGTAGGTGGTACCGCCCGACGGGAACGACGACACGCTGCTGCCCGGCGGGCTGTACAGCACCAACTGGCCCGAGCCCTGGTTGGCGTCACCCTGGCCGTCGGTGAACGTGCCGATGGGCTGCCCGGTGACACCGGACACCACGGTCTGGTCGTCGCCCAGCAGAAACGCCGGTTCAGAGAGACCGGTCACGGACCGGTTGAAGATGCCAACGGGGAGCTGCTGGCTCGCGTACGACATGCCCCCGCTGTCGTCGCTGGGGCCAGAGCCGGCAACAGACGGCGGGCGCTGTGCCATGTCACTGGGGTCCAGCGAATACGCGGACGCCCCGCTCAGCTGACCCACGCTAGGTGCTCCGCCTGTCGTGGGTGCCACACTTGCGGGCCGGGTGCCGCTACCAAGCGGCGGAGGGGCACCCGGCCCGCCCGGTGGCAGGGGAGCTGGGCCCTTCGCGACCGGCGTAATCGTCCGTGTCCTTTTCTGGGTCTGTCCGGGACGGCCCGTGTTCACCGCCTTTGTCGGCTTGGCAGCTGCCCGCGCCGCGGCCGCTCTCACCTCAGCGATCTTGACCGGGTCCGGGGGCGGGGGAGTGATGTCCTCGATCACGCCCCGTTCCAGTAGGGCCTGTTCTAGCTGGACGCGGAACCAGGCAACCTCGCGGGGGTCGCGACCCTCAATGGCACGTACCAGATTGGTCGCCTCATAGAGAGCCTCTGGCCCGTGCGCAGCCGCGGTGATTAGCGAGTCGTTGGACCAGGTTTGCGTTGCCTGGCCCAAGAACGCCGCGCCGTCCCGGAACAGCGGTGACAGGTGCTCCATGGGCGCGAAGTCGGCCGGGATCGCCGCCCGCGCCTGTTCGTAGTCGGCAATGCTCGGCTGGCGCCACACACCGGGGTTGTCCTCCCGGAGCGATCGCTGCTCTTCAGCCTGGTCAAGCAGGTTCAGGATGTCGTGTTTCGCGGCCCAGCGCGGGTCCTTCTCGAACTTGGCGACTGCGCGAGCGGCAAGCGGGTAGCGCAACGGTTCGTCTCTGGCCTCGGCGTACATGGGGTGGTTGCGAACGTCGCTGACCGTGTACCTGGTCGCCGGTGGGCCGGTGCGACCGAGTTCTCTACGGACACTTTCCTCAAAGTCTGGGACGCGGTTCCTGAGGTCATTCAGCATGTCGGCACGGGAGCGCACCGACGGGCCTGGGAACGGGCCGTGATCCACCCGCGCGTCCAGGGGCATGAAGGGGGGCGGCGGAACGTGGCCAGCCGCGCGGCCCCACCCCGGACTCGGCGACGGCGGGGGCTGTGTGCCTCCCCCGGCGATCACGTTTGAGGACACGGGCGTTCCGGCTGTCGAGAGCGAGCTGGCCGTTACGGCGCTGCTGGGGTTGAACGACGCGTTCGAGGTCACCGTGGCATCGCTGCCGGGCGAGCTAAACGCACTGGGGGCACCCGTGCTGAAGGTCGCATTCGACGGGGTCTGCGTAAACCCGGGTCGAATGGGCTGAGGGGCGACCACCGACCCCGTGCGCTGGGGCATGTTGCTGGGATCCAGGGAGTTGAACGACGCCGGTGGGGCACCCGTGCTCACCGGGGGCGTAAACCGGCCCACGCTAGAAGCGCCGCCCGTGGTGGGTGCCGTGGACGATACGTCTGGCCTGCCCTGAACAGCCTCGCTGAACTGTCGATCGAGGTCGGTCAGGAAGCCACCGACGGCCCCGCCGATGCCCGGCCGCGTCATGCGCGCGAACCGCCGCGCCGCGTTGTAGAGTGCGGCTTCGGCTCGGTCGCGAGTGTCGCGGTCTCCAATCATGTCAGTCAGGTTGCCGTGACGTCTGTTCCAAGCGTCGCGAATGGCGTCGATATGAATCTGCTCCTGCATGTCATGGACCTCCTGACGGAACTGAGACGCCGCCCTGATGGCTGCCTCCTGGCCGGGCCCACCTGCTCTGAGCGCGTCTTCGTGACCCCGCGCAAGCTCCAAAAGCTGGTGGCGGCGTTGGTGCCAGGCGTCGTCGAAGGCACTGGCCATCTCCTGCTGGGACGGGATTGCGTCCGTTTGCAGCACGTCGTTCCACATATGACCGCGCGTGCTGCTGGGCCGCGGGCGCGGTCGAAGCTGGTGCGTATTGCGCAGGGTCTCCAAGGAGATGGCTTGCTCGCCGATCAGTTCGGCTAGGTCGCCAAGCTCCCTGTCGAGGTCTTCCAGTTGGTCTCCTGCATTGCGGGCGTCGCGATACCGACCAAGCACGTGCAGGGCACCAGATAACACTTCGCGCCGGTCCGTGGCGTTGTTGCGATTCGCATCAAACACTGCCTTCGCCGCCTCTTGGTTACGCGCGCGGATCTCGTCTGGCGTGAGCGCGCCCGCGTTGCCAAACATCCGTCGCAGAAGACCAGTCAGCCCGCCCCGCGTCGCCTTCGACGTCTGCGAAAACCGAGCGGAGTCTGGTGCCCGCGGGGAGTCCGGCGGCAGATTCTGCGACTGCATAGATGGCGGCAGACGGGGGCTGGACGGCGTTGGCGTCATGTCCGGTGGCCGCGTGAACGTCGACGTGGCCGTGAACCGCGGGGTCGGCGGCGGTGTGGGGCGCCCGGGCGTGGGCGGCTCCGGGGTGCGACTGAAGCCCTGACTCGGACCCGGGCGCAGCCCCGGTGGCGCAGACGACCGGCGCGACGGCGGCGGGGGCGGGCCGGGCGGCGGGGACGGGCCGGGCCGCGGGCTGGACCCGCCACTGCTGCTCGGCCCCGGGCTGGGTTTGAGCCCCGGCGGCCCCGGCGGTCCCGGCGGCCCGGGTGGCCCCGGCGACCCTTTCTGCCCACGGATCACGGCGGGCCCTGGGCCCCACGGCAAAATGCCGCGCCCTGACCTCTTCATCATCTGCCGAATGTGCTCCATGATGTCCTCGCCGTTCTCGCCCAGGTCCTGTCCATTTTGATAGGCGTACTCACTTGCGGCGTTCATGGCCTCGTTCGACTGGTCCACCCACGTGATCCCTTCGAGCGTCCGGTTCAGAAGTGCCAGCACGTCGTCCGGCGTCTGCCCGTGTTCCGTCAGTCGCCGCAGGTCTTCCTCCACGTCCTCTGCCTGGAGCTGCATGCGGTATCGGAGTGCTACCTGTAGCATCGGCGGCGCAATGGTGACTTGCTCCCTGAAAGCATTAAAGGCCGGCGTGGTCGCGAGTGACTTAAACTTGCTGCTCACAAACGCGGGCGCGATCTGGCCCCGTAGCACCTGTTCCATAAACCCGAGGACGGCGTTCGTGTACGGCGTCACGTATCGACGGATCAGCCCGTCCGCGTTGGCCATGGTCGTGCGGAAAAGTCTGTTGCGCTCCTCTGCGACATTCACGTCGGGCAAATCGACTGCCGCGTGTTCCAGGTCTCGCTCCATGTCGTCGATTTGCGTGGACAGCATGGTGATGTTGCGCCCGGGGGCCATCGCCAGGCGCCCGGTGGTACCCGTCCCAGCACCGAGCATACGCGTGTAGTCGCGCAGTCGCGTCCCAAAGTCGGTTTCCCAGTGTCGTCGCGCCTCCGCCGCGCGGGGGTCAGGCGACACGGCCACGGTGGCAGCCGCCGACGGTGTCGGTGTGGGCGTGGGTGTGGTTCCGCCCGGCGGCGTGTTCGGTACACTCGGCGCGTTGCTGAGGCCCGAGGAGCTAGGCGTCGGTGTCGTGGGCTTGGTCGGGGTCGGGGCGGGCGCGGGCGGCGGCGTGGGCGCGGGCGCGGGGGTCGCAGCCGCGGTACGCCGCTTGTCCGCTTCCGCCACGAACGCCGCCGCTGCCTCGGCTTGTGTGGCGGTGGGATTGTTGGCCCACCACGTGGTAAAGAAGTCCATTATGTCATCTGCATCCGAAAACGTGTCCATTGCGGAAACATTCTGCATCCCGTGAGAAGTGGCCAGGACGACGTTCCTAAACTCAGTGCGCGCCTCAGGCGTGGCGTTGGGGTGGTCGTGCAGCCAGTCAGCCCACGTCCTGTACAAGTCCAGCGACGCGGTTGGTGCAGCCGCGAACACTTGGCGGTCCTCGTCTGTGACACCCGGGGCGTTTTGGTATGCGTGCACCCGGTACGCTCGAGCCGCGTTTTCCGCGGAGCTGCCGGGGGTCGTCGCCAGCCAGTTCGCCATCCACGCCACCATGTCGTCGGCCGTCGCCTGGTATCCCCTCGGCAGGTAGTCTGGGTCAGTGCGGACCCAGAGCGCTGTAATTACCGCCATTCGCATCCGCTCCCGCTCGGCGTCGTCCGCGGGCGCAGGGTTGTTGGCCAACCAGTTGGCCCAGGCCGCGACGGCGTCGTTCTCGTCGACGCCGGTTGGGCGATTGGCGGCGTCTGCGATCCACGCCCGGTCGGCTGGCGACGGTCCCGTCGCGGGCGGCGGCGGCGGCGGCGGCGGGTTTGGCCCCGGCGGCGGCGGCGGGTTTGGCCCCGGCGGCGGCGGCGGGTTTGGCCCCGGCGGCGGCGGCGGGTTGTTCCCTCCTCCGGTCGTGTGAGCCGCGAGTGCCTGCAAGTAGGCGTCGTGCGCGGCCTGTCGGCGCGCATCCTCGGCCGCCTCTCGTGCCGCACGGGCGGCGTCTGCCTGTTGCTGTCGCGCGGCCTGGTCTGCAATGGCTGTTGCCTGCGCCGTCGCCATTGCTTGAAGGGCATCGTTTAGGGCTGTTTGGTCGATCGCAGTAGTCGTCGCCCCCCCAACTACTGCGTTACCGTTTCCCGCGTCTGCTTGAATCTGCGCGACGGCGTTCTGCGCTCGTTGCAGGTCGGGCGGATCGCCGTCGCGCCGCTGTCCGCCCGGCGGGTCGTTGACGAACTGCTGATTGTTCATGTCCTGGTTCGCGGGCACGCCGTCTGGGCGGTCAATGAGATCCGGTTTCAGCATCGTCCCGCGCGATATAGGGTGCACTGGGAGCCCTGCCTCAAAGAGCTTGTAGTCCTTGAGGAAGTCGTCGTTGTCAATGGGCGACTTCAGGGTCACGTACTTGAAGTACAGCCACGCGGCATCCAGACTGGGCTGCAGATCCGGGCCCACTGGACCGAAGTGCTCGAGCATGGAAATGTACTCCTCAAACCGACGCCGCTGGCTGTAGTTAGCGTTCAGGTACTCCTTCACGCCTTTGATGTTTGTGAGCGGCATGTTCAGTTGCTCCCACAGCGGGGTCTGAGGCTGCAGGCCCAGGAACTGCTTGTACCGGGCTCCGCCGCCCGGGAGGTGCTCTACGGGGAGCCGCCCCGCAAGCCACTGCTGGAACTTCTTGTTCATGATGTCCGCGGGCATGTTGCCAATTCCGCTGAGCTCGTTCTCAAGCTGCTTCTTCTGGATCTCAGTCTTCACGAGATCCTTGTACTGGTTGACCTGGCCATTGGGCCCGACCTCTGTGATGCCCGCGCGGAAGAACCGACGCAGTGGCCCCGGAGTGGCAACGGGGATCGCGTCGACCCGCTTGAACTTCTCGGAGAGCGCAGACGCGGTCATGATCCCTACGTGTTCCTTACGGGGCTCGAGTCGCTTCTTCTGCGCCTCGTTAAAGAGGTCGTGCTGGGGCGCGGCGAACTTCCCGCCCGGACCTGGCCCCCACTCCGCAGCGGCCTGAGCTGCCGATGCCGGTGCGCTAATGAACCGGTTTTTTCCGAAGCCGGCCTTCGACATATCCTTTAGTGCGAAAAAAATCACATGCCCGCGCCTAGCACACCCTGCTTAATTAGATAGTCGTTGAGCACCGTGCCCGCCGCGCTGGCCACGCCCACCACGAGCCCCGCGGCCAGCAAAGCGCGCAGGTTCCCGGGGGGCTGAAGTCCACCCACCGGGCCCGTGAGAGCCAAGATGCCGCCCAGCGCCGCGCCCGTAAGTGCAGAGTCAACCACCAGCTGCTGGATAGACCGACCCTGAATGAACTGCGCCATACAAAGCGCTAAGAATTTCGAACACCAGAATGAGAATGGCACTTTCAATGTCCCGCATTGTGTCTGCCGGGATCGTGGGCCTGGGCGCTTCGTGGTTTATGGGTGCACCGCCAGGGCCCATCATGTTTACACAGGCGGCCGTCTTTGGCGTGGCCGTCGTGGGCGGCAACATGGCCGTCGACATGCTCGAACCATACGTGGTGGGCTACACCGGGTAAAATTCCCACTCATTTACATGGCGCAGGTGGTTTTTGGGATGGACCACTCCGCGGCGGCGGCCCTTGAAGTGGCGGTGCTTAGCGCGGTCGTATTTGGCGCGCGGGACCCCCAGAAACTCGTCATTATGGGCGTGTCGTGGTACATTTATAACGCCTACGTGCTGCCAATCATCGCCCGAAAGACAGGTCCAGTGAGTCAATGAGCTCGTATTTAGACATGGCATCTGTGTCTCAAGCTCGGTGCATTTGCGACGAAATAGCGCACATGGAGCCGTCAGAGAACAAGGTGTTTCTCATGTACTACGGCGACGAGGAGTGGACGCGGCGAGTGGCGCAGATCGTGGCCACCAAAACAGACCGCCACGTGCGCTGGGACTCCTACGATGGCACCTACTTCCTGTGTGTCTACCAGGACCGGCAAGCCGCCCCCCTGGCCGAGCTCGTCACTGCAATGACGCTACACTGGTGGCACATCCACGGGGGCCGCTGGACGATCCGCTGGCCCGTCTTAGACGCGGCTTTACGGCGCGACCTGCTTTCGACTGAGCGCGTTTGCGACGACGTGGGCCGGCTGCTGGGGGCGCCTTGCACGCTCGAGCAGACATTGGACGCAAAACCGGAGGAGGCAGTACAGATTGTTGTGTGGGGTCCAGATCAAGGTAGTCCAAGCCCATCCAGCAAACCAGGTTCAGGAACGCGTCCGCCGCGTCATCCACCTTCTTCTGCGCCGACAGGAACTCGCACCAGTTCGCTTGGCTCAGTTCCGCTTGGGGCAGCCGCGAGTGCGAGAGCAAGGAAGACGTGAGCAGCACCGCGCTCTCCTTGCGGTCGCCGTACGCAGTCATGGTCAGCTCCGGGAAGTGGCGCTTCATCCAGCTTGTCACGGTGATGCGGTCGATGCCCACGAACTCGGTTGTGCTGGGACATGCGGCAGCCACAGAGTTGTAGGCCGAGAACAGGTCGTTGACTAGCGTAAATGCCCCGCCGCGTGCCCGCGACTGGTACGGTTTCTCAACTACAATAGTGTCGGCACCCGTGTCCGCCAGCACCACGGGGCGGATGCGCCGGCCCACGTCAAACGACCCGTCCGTGCTCACGTCGCGCGTTTCAAACTTAAATTCGCCCAATTCCCAAATACACACGCCAAAGTTCTTGAACCCTAGATCGTAGGAAACGATTTTCTTTTGTCCCTTTAACGCCTGACCGGACATGGAGCAGTATGACTCCATTACGACCGCGAGCACCCTGCACCCGGACCCGCTCGCGCACGACGTCGAATTGCCGGACGGTGCCTGGTGCGCGGTGCAGTACACAACCCCGCCGGACGCGGTGACGGGGCGGACCCAGGGGGAGCTGGCCCTCGTGGCCCACACAGACAACAGCGTAAAGCGACACGGGCTGCGCGTGGCCAACGCCGACGGCAAGTGGTACATGGTCTCCGAGACGCCCAACGGGGAGTACACGCGGGCGTCGGTGGCGTCCACAGCCAATGCCTGGGACACGATCTTTGGCACGTCCGGCACGAATGGGAGCTGGACGGCGGTGGCCGAGGACCGCATTGACAAGTCGACCAGCTACTCGGTCTACCCGGTGCGGCTGTGCTACATCGAGTTCGACTTCACCATGACGGCGACCACGGGCCCGGGTACGCGCTACGGCGTGGAGATCTACTGGTCAACGGGCACGCAGGACACGCCTGGGGTGGTCGACCTGAAGACACTCCCGGCCGCGGTCACGGGCGACACCGTCTACTACTCGTTTCTGAGCTTCACGCCCGTGGGGGTACAGGTCGCGCCGCAAGTGCGACTCTATGCCACCGATGGGCTGGGGGCGTCGATAACGGCGAACAACCTCAAAATTCTCCTGTGTTAAGCAATGACCAGTCTACCCATCAACACCAAGACGCTCAAGGTCCGTGCCTTCACGGACACGAGCCAGACCGGCGTGAACCTGACCACCGAGTGGGCACTCACCACAACCGACGTGCAGAAACCGCGCGCCAAGTGTGGGTTCCTCTACGCGCCCGAGTCCGGGATGTGGCACAAGTCGCGTGGCGAGATGCGGCCCATCATGGACCGCGGGTGTGTGATCGCCTCGTCGCAGAACGACCGGCGCACCTCCATTACGGAGTCCGGGTACTCTGCCTACGGAGCACCGCACTTTATCGAGTACGCGTCGACAGGGGAGGACGTGGACAAAACGGGCAGCTACGACGCCGTCACCAACCGCGGGGAGATCCCTACCATACCCGCCATCTCCGGGGAGTGGTGGCTCGTCACCTGCTACGTGGTGATGCCAGCGCGGTCCCTGGTCAAGTCCGGCTTCGAGGGGTGGCAGCTGCGCCACGGTACGAGCGGGCGCCGCGTGCGCGCGTACCCGAACAAGAACTCTGTTGAGCCCGTCACGCTGACCCTGCACGTCATCCACCAGGCTACGAGCACGGCCAACGTGCCCAACGAGTTCAACCTCTACTACACGCACGACGGCACACAGGTCACGGACGCGCGCGACGGGTGCGTCTACCACCGCATTTCGCAAATGCGCCTGAAAGATTCTCGTGTCTAAGTATGGCCGTACGAAGTTCTGTGACCACTGAGCGTGTTGTGGGGTTCAATGACGCACCGTACATCAACGACGGTGCGCTGCGGGTGACCACGCCATTCTCGCAGGGCACGTCGCTGTGGTACCTGACCAACGACGGGTCGCTCATCCGCGGACTGCGCACGGTGGCGTGCCCGACCGTCATCCAGCAGGCGAGTGTGGGCGTGAACGCCGGGTACGCTGAGGCCCTGGGACAAGTGGGGGACGCCGGCACGCCCAACGAGGAGTTCACCCCTCAGGACAGCCTAACGGACGACGTCAACTCTCCTCTGGGGTCGGGGGTGGACTTCAAAAACGGACTGGTACCGCGGACGTCGCTCCAGATTGGCAGCACCACCTTTGGCTACTACGGCGCCAAGTGGAAGGCAGGCAGCGGGGTCGTCGCGCTCCCGGACGGCGTGTACGCGCTTCACCTCCAGGTCCAGTGCGTGGGCGGCGGGTACGGCGTACTGCGCGCGCGCCTCGTGGCCGAGAGCGGCGTGGAAGTGATGCGCGCTTCTGACAACAACGGGTCTGCTGGTGCCCGTACTTCAACAGCAGCATCCCAGTATGCTACCAACTGCCAAATCAACTGGACGGGGAGCTCAAGCACGATCACGCGCCTCTCCGGCAACTTCACGCTCCGCGTCATGTTCAACACGAGCGAGGAGCCCGACGGGTGGCTTGTCACCCTGCACGTGTCCCAGCTGTTCCCCGCGGACCCCAACGCCGTATACCCGGCAGCTTGATTTATAGCAACTGAAAGGGCTCATAAGAGCACCAGTAAACAACAAGCGTGTCGTAGGATGTCACCTCATCCTCAGGGCTATAGGAGCGCACCTGCACAAACAGCACCTCGCCGACGCTGGGGCGGTTGGCCAGACACACCTCAACGAGACGCGCGAACAGCTCAGTCTTCGTGGCGCCCGGGTCCAAGCGCGGGAACGAGCGTTTCCAGCCCCCGTCGCGCGTCTGCACGTCTGCCACGACGGTCCACTGGCGCCCGTCGCGAACGTAGTGCATGAAGTCCGCGATCCTGTCTGACAAGCACACCTGGTCGTGCACTCCGCGGGACCCCCGGAAGTACCCACATGAGCAGCTCACGCCGCACAGTTTGCGCGGGGCGAGCACCCGTCGCCCTCCCGTCGGCGAAATCAAGTCTGGCTGAGTCTGATTCATTGGGTCCGGGCGGCGCTCACGCGTGGCCGCCCCCCACGAAGGGGTTCGCGCGGGTGAACTTGTCGCGGGCGGCGATTGCAGCCGCGCGCGTTTTCGGGTTACGAGAGACCTGGACCGAGGGCGCATTGCGGTCTATAACGGAGTATGGGAATTTAGAGTTGCCCTTCCAGTCGAGCATGTGTGTGC
>Ga0114931_10009607_pt1 | contig 11574 bp, 9 predicted proteins | sample 2SBtaG_FD_89579 | JGI IMG/M metagenome (GOLD analysis project Ga0114931, IMG submission 89579) | Deep subsurface microbial communities from Kolumbo volcano to uncover new lineages of life (NeLLi) - 2SBTROV14_V59a metaG | ecosystem: Environmental > Aquatic > Marine > Volcanic | place: Kolumbo...
CCGTTGGGAGCGATTGATTGTCCGATAACTTCTAAATAGGGGAAAACCCGCTCCCAAGAATAACCGTCTAAACCTGTTTCGGTCCAAGCCAAAGATGAGATCTCACTGTCGTTATACAACAAAAGCACCGTGCCATTATTGTTATATAGGGAGAAAGTAGCTTCCCAAGGAGTTTGGATAATGGCTTCTTCGGGCGTGTCTCCCCAAACTCCGGAGCTGTCGCCCCAAAAGGATTCAAATCCCGGGGATGAGGTGTTGGCGAAGAGACGACGGCAGACAATAAAATATTCATTACTTGCAAGAGTTATACTGTCCGGTAGATTAATAGTGGAAGAGCCTATCTTTAGTTGATAACCGCTAAAAGAAATGGCGGTTGATGAATCATTGTAAAGCTCAATCCATTCCAGCGAGGTGTTACCAGCGGGTTCGTTTGCCAAAACTTCGTTCACTATCAATTCAGTATATCCCACGGCAGGAAAAAAAACAGCAATTATTAACAACAAAAATATTATCTTTTTATTCATATCAAGTAACTTAAATCAAACGAAACTTCCGTTTGATGTTTTTCTTTGGTTGTGCGATTATAATTATAATTGAATTTTACGGATATTTTTAGATTATTCAACAAATAAAAATTATTTTTTATAAATCCATATAAATAATTCAAGGTTTTTGTTCTCGTATCAATTTCAGACAGGTTCAACCATATCTCCATTTGACTGCCGGTTTGGTAGCGATATTTTAGATAGGTGAAGAGGGAAAAATAATCGTTTTTATCGGTTTTCATATTATAACTGACATAATTTCTTAAATAAAGCTTTGGGGATTGATATTTGGTTTCTATACGCATTTGTCTCTTTAATGTTATGTCGTCATAATTGAGTTTGTTGCGCTTATGTCTTTTTTCAAGGTAATAGAGGTTGATTAAAAAATTATCATTAACCTTTTTGGTAAACTCGGTTAGCCACTGAACTTCAGTGGTATCAGCATTGAGAGTGGCATAGATTAAAGAATTTGCCAGCGATATATCGCTAAACAATATTACCATCGTGCGAAACAAAAAACCTTTCTGTCCGGAGCGTTTGTCGGAATAATCGAATTCAATTTCTTGGAGATAGTTTTGATGATAAATATTACCCGCTTTGCTCCCGCCGGTTAAATCATAGAAATGGTCATCGTATATCCAGCCGGCATATTTTATAGCGGTTTTTCGGAATTGATGTTGTCCTTCGGTTACTATCGCGCCAAAATGATTTTGCTTTTCCCTTTGGGCGCTAATTTCGAGACTGTTATATCCGTTATGATATCGGTAAGCCGAATAAAAACCGATTTGATAAGTGGTAATGTTTTCGTTACTTCTGCGATTCCTTAAGTTATTTACCCCCACAATAATTCCGGGAGTATACTTCTTGTGTTTATAAGTAATCATAGAACCTAACGATGACAATTGGAAATTCGTATCACGATTGATAGAGATGACATTTTTGATATTAATTTTCGATGGTTGCCAGTTTATATACAATCCATTGTAACCGCCATAGTCAGGAAATAAAAAAGACTCTCTATCTAACTTAGTTGAAAAATCAAAAAGCTTACCTCGATACCCCAAAATGGTTCCCAATCCCAATCTCTGATAAAAATTTCCTGCGGTTATTTCTTCGATTTTACCTTTGTTGTTTTTGTATGAAAAATTGCGATAGAGAAACCGTTCTTTTCCATTGAAATCCCGTTGTAGCTTTATGTCAGTAGAAATATTTCGGTTATAATATAGTTTGAGCGAACTGCGGTATTTTGAAATACTGTTTTCTTTTAGTCGTTGATAATATTTATATTTGATATGACCATATAATTTTCCCCACCTTTTCCCTCTTTTATTTTCTTTAAGAAAAGGAATTTGCTGTTCCTTTTCAAGGCTGGTTTTGAAAGTTGGTTTATTGAATTTAAAAAAAGATAAATTGGGAATATCATCGAGCAAATAAAGGTTGTTTGAGTCCACACCGTTGATAATTAATTCCTGTAATATTAAAAATTCACGGTAGCTTATTTCCCCAAGCTTTAGAGATTCATAAATTTCATCTTCGGAAGGGAAGACAACAGTAGATAAATCCTGCGAGAACAGTGGTTCATTAAACAGGACAGTAAAAAATAACAGAAAAAATAGCCCTCTATACCACAAAATCAGCTCAGATTATATTTCTTAAGTTTACGATATAATGTTCTTTCTCCAATGCCCAGTTTTTTTGCCGCTTCTTTGCGATTGCCGTTGGTTTCAATCAGAATCTGTTGCATCATCAGTTTTTCCATCTCTTCAATAGACATTCCCTTTAATGGATTAACTTTAGGTGATTGATATTCAGCAGAAGGGTTCTCTGTGGGAAGATGCGCCGTTATCAAATCTCTTAAAAGCCGTATTTCATTACCTAAAGAAAGAATAGCACGATAAATCAGTTCTTGTCCGGCTTCTTCAACGGTTTTCCCTGTTGAAACGGGGAGATTGGTAATGATCGTATGTTGCTCGTCAATAAACTGTTCCACATCTTCCATATCAACTAATCCTTTTGGTTTTAAAGCGGTCATACGGTCGGCAAAGTTTTTTAACTGACGAATATTGCCGGGCCAATCATATTTGGTTAACAACTCCAAAGCCGAATCGGAATAATCGAGATTACGATAATTGCCCCAAAAATGCTGTAATAACGGTTGAATATCACCTCTGCGTTCAAAAAGAGGCGGTAAGATAATTTTAACGACGCCGATGCGGAAATATAAATCCTCGCGGAAAATATGTTCGGCGATAGCTTCGGTGAGATCCCGGTTAGTAGCGGAAATGACGCGGACATTAGCCCGTCTGGCGGTTGATGACCCTACCGGATAATAGGTACCATCTTCGAGGACGCGAAGCAGTTTAACTTGAGTATCGGCTTTTGTCTCACCGATTTCATCAAGGAAAATAGTCCCGCCATCGGCTTTGAAAAAAAGACCTTCTTTTTTGGATATGGAACCGGTAAAAGCACCCTTCTCATGCCCGAATAATTCTGACTCAAGCACTCCTTCTGCCAGAGCTCCACAGTTAATAGCTACAAAAGAATGGTCAACCCTTGTGGAATTGTTATGAAGAGCACGAGCGACCAGCTCTTTTCCCGATCCGGAAGGACCAACGATTAAAACCGAAACATCGGTAGGAGCAATACGCTCAATCGTTTCCGCAATCAGTTTCATTTGGGAAGAACGTCCTATTATTTTATAATGATTCAGTAATTGTTTGGCATGAAGGATTTGCTTTATTTTTTTAATAATGCCATCTTCGCCGAGGTTTACCGAAATTTGACCATCAATGAAATTGTTATCCAATCCGATATCGGTTTTGCTGTATCCCATACGCCATATTTCCGTTAAGCCATTATAACGACGAATCTTGGTGGCTACGGCTTTTTTTAAATCCGAACGGGATTCATCGACTAAGATTAAATCGATAACATTTTCTTTGACCGCTTGATAAAGTTCGGCAATCTCATACACGACAGTTCCAATACTATGCCAGTTAAGGGCTTGTGCTACGATTGAATTTGGGTCTAATAAAATGATTATCTTATTCATCATTGCTTTTCGGATTTTTTTCTCTTTAATCTTTTTTTGTTCTTGGGAATATGCTTTTGAGGATTTATTAACATAAGATCCATTTCATTGGCAATTTTGTTGACCTGAACTACTCTCACTGTTACTCTATCGCCAAGTTGAAACACTTGTTTGGTGCGTCGTCCGGTGATAGAGTAATGTTTCTCATTGTAAACATAGTAATCGTTATCAATCGAAGAAATACGCACCATTCCCTCCACACCCATTTTATTCAAACGGACGAAAAAACCATAAGGAATAATACCAGAGATTACTCCTTCAAACTCGTTACCGATTTGCTTTGCCATATAAGACATCTGTTTGACTTTGATAGCTTCTCGCTCGGCGGTTTCGGCAATCCGTTCCGTCTCCGAACAATGTTCTCCTGCGTGGTCAATGGTAGCATCAACTTTTTTGGCATAGGCAGGAGGGTATTTCCCGTTTCTAAGTTTACGCAATAAGCGGTGAACCAAAAGGTCCGGATAACGACGGATAGGTGAAGTAAAATGTGTATAGTGATTGAAAGCCAGACCAAAATGGCCGATATTATGTCGTTGATAAACCGCTTTTTTCATTGAGCGTAAAAGTAATTCATTGATAAAATCAGCTTTGGGAGAGTCTTTTATTTTTTTCAAAAAAAGGGCAAAAGCTTTTGGTTTCATTTGGGGAGAGACAGGGAAAGAATAGCCGAGATATTTCATCATTGAAGAAAAATCTTTTAATTTTTCCAAGCTTGGTTTATCATGCACACGATATAAAAATGGCTGCCCGTCGCGAAAAACTTCCAAAGCCACCGCACGGTTAGCGGCTAACATAAATTCTTCCACCAAACGATGCGCTTCCAAGCGGACTTTGTTACCCAATTCTATGACTTCCCCGTTTTTATTTAAGATAATCATAGATTCGGGAAGGTCGAAATCAAGAGAACCCTCACGAAAACGTTTTCTGTTCAGGAGATGGGCAAGTTCCCGAGCAACGATAAGGCTTTTAGCAACTTTTTTTAGATTAGAGGTCATTTCATCGGTATCAAAGAACTTTTGGACTTCTTCGTAAGATAACTTGGCTTTAGATTTAATGAGGGTATTAGCGCGGTGCCAATCAATCATTTTCCCTTTTTTATCAAAAGTCATAATGACCGAATGAGCCAAACGGGTGCGATTAACTTTCAACGAACACACATCATTGGAAAGAAGCTGTGGCAACATCGGGATAACTTTTCCCGGAAGGTAAACGGAATTGCCGCGGACAAAGGCTTCTTTGTCCATAGCACTTCCTTCTTTGACATAATGAGACACATCGGCAATGTGAACAAAAAGGCGATAACCGTCGGGGAGTTTTTCCACAAATATGGCATCATCATGATCTTTGGCGTCGGCTGGGTCTATGGTACACACGTTTTGAGCGGTTAAATCAAGACGTTTTTTAATTTCCGCTTCAGGTAATTTGATAGCAACTTTCTCTGCTTCTTGTAAAACATTATCCGGAAATTTCTCGGGGAGATTATGGTTCTTAATGACCGTCAACATATCCACTCCGGGTTGTTCGGGGAACCCCAATCTTTCGGTAATGTTACCTTCCGGATTCAAATAAGGATCTTCCCAAGCGGTTATGTGCGTTACGACTTTTTCTCCCTCTTTTGCTTTTAGGGTGTCAGGGGAAGGAATATAGATATCGCGATGGATTTTTTTATTATCGGGAATGACAAAATTGAAATGTTGACTTTTATGAAAAGTGCCGACAATATTGCGCTCGGTTCGTTTGATGATTTTTATGACCGCACCTTTTCTTTTTTCACCGTAATAACCGTTCAGGCGGACCATTACCGTATCACCGTCGAGAGCTGTTAAAAGTTGAGGAGGAGGGATATAAATATCATCCTCTTCACCTTCGGTTATCAAATAGCCCGCCCCGCCTCGCGTGATAGAGATAACGCCCACTTTTACATTCAATTCGGATGCTAAACCAATTCGACCTCGTTTGAGTTTTACCAGTTCACCGGTATTTATTAAACTTTTTACCGTTTTACGAAATTGAGCATAGTCTGCCGAAGATATCTGAAGTGCTTTAGCCAGCTCTTTCATTTTGAGCGGATAGTCAACTTTTTTTTTGATAAAAGAGATTATTTCTTTGGGATTATATTTCATAATGTAAAATATGCTCATTTAGTATCAGGCAGTCAAGCAATAATGACATAAATACGCCAAAATGGCAGCCTTATTTATTATGAATATGATTGGTAAACAATTAGTATATAATGTAATATAAAAAAAAGCCCGCTATTAGCAGGCTTTTCATTGTCTTAGGGATAAAAAAGATTATTTAATTAATCGTCGTTGTCCTTTTCCATCCACATACCATGGCCGCCTTTTTTAATCTTGATATCGATATTTTTGCTGCATTTCATTCTTTCCTGGCGCAGTTGTTTTAGTTGGCCAATCTGAGCTTTGGTAAGAACTTTCTTTGCTTCTTCCATGTGGCGATAAGCCATTTTTTTCATTTCAGCTTTCAAACTGGCAACATTATCAATAGCTGTCATAACATCATTTTCCGCAGTGTTGTCATTTCTCATTAAAGCTTTTAATTTGATTTGAGCTTTTTTCAGTTTAGCCGTTTGGTCTACTCGCTCCAACTGGAAATTGACCATCATTTCTTGAAGTTTTAGTTGCTGGGCGTCGGTAAGATTGAGTGTGTCACTCATGGCTAAGATTATTTTTATGCCCGGTTTTTGATGGTTCATCATTCCCATACCTTTACAACAATCCATATCTTTCATCATCATTTTGTTTGGTCCCATCATACCGGGGCCACCCATAATACAGTCTTTATCTCCGCGTTGACCCGGGCGCGCCAACAGTACCGAAGAAAGACCCAGCACTAAAATGGTTGTAAGAACTAATAGTTTTTTCATCTTTGAACTCCTTGTTTTAAATGTTTAGTGTTTTTTATTTTCATCAATAGCTTTTTCTGATTCGTTCCTTTTCAATTTCTTTACGTATTGAGGGGTTTCTGTTCCGACGGTGAAGTTTGTTCATTTTTTCTAAAATTTCAAATTCAAAACGGTCATGAAATACATACATTTTTCCCAATTGTTGGGGAGTTAAAACGGTTTTGATACGGTTCAAAAATTGTTGTCTTAATTCAAATTCTTGTTTATCTAATTCATTGATTTTTATTATCATATTTTTTATTACCGATACATTTGAATTATTGAATTTGAGCGTATCTGCTAAGTCGTTTATTAAAATAATTCTTTGTCTCTTTAATTTTCTCTGCTCTTGTCGATGTTGTTGGAACAAATTCACGAAAGTCTTTTCGCTCTTTTTATCTAAATTCAGCAATTCCAGTAATTTTTCCATCCGAAATTGTTCCAAATGTTTTCTTTTCTCCGAAGGTTTCAAGCGCATTTCCGACCATCTGGCACATTCCATAGGCGATTCCATCATAACTCCTATCTTTTCTTGAAATGATGGAGGACAATAATTGGAATCACACTTCATCATCATACGGATGTTGTTTTCACTTTTGGTAATGACAACATCTTTCGCTTTTGGAGTGACAATAGGAATAAATATAAGCAACCAACTTATTATTAAATAACGCATTAGAGAATTTCTCCCACGTCAAAATTTTTCTCCAAATATTTCAAATCTTCGTCGGTTATATTATCGATTAATAAATCACGGGCGTTTTCTTGATTCTCGGCTGTGAATTCAAAAAGAAGAGAAGGTAAATCTTCGGTGTTTAAATCTTTGTTTTCTGTTTGAACGATTAAAGAATCGCTATTATTAATAGTAGCCTGTTGGTGGTCATTTCCCTTTAGGACATATAGATAACCAATTAATGATAACCCGACGAATAATATCACCGCGGCGGCGGCGGGAATATATGAATGCCAGATATTTTTGGTCTTGGTAATTTTACTGTGTTCTAAATTGTCAATGGCTTTATTAACGCGTTTCACCATCTGTTCTGTCATATAATCATCGGGGTAGAAATCTTTATCGCTGCCACTTTTTTCAGCAAGAGCATCCAGTTCATCTTTGTGTTTTTTACAGGAGTTACATTCCAAGAGATGTTCTTGTAAATCCTCCGGTAATTCTTTTTGCCCAAAATATAAAAGCAGTTGATGTTGACATTGTTTGCAATTCATCGGTGCCATCCTTTTTTAAGAGCGGTTGCTCGAAGTTTGGCAATTGCCTCGCGATATAATGTCTTGACCGTTCCCAGGGCTTTACCCGTCAGTTGGGCAATATTTTCAAAGGTGAGTTCTTTGTAAAAATGAAGCTCAAAAACAATGCGCTGTTGTTGAGGAAGCTGAGCCATAAAAGTAAGGATGTTCTCTTTTAGTTCTCGTTTAAGTATTTCTTTTGAAGGGTCATTAGTGGAATAAATTAATTCATGATTATCAAGAGCGATATTTTTCCCCTCTTTTTTGAGATGATTTAAACATTTATTGGTAGCTATGCGGTAAATCCAGTTTTCGAATTTAGCTTCTCCTCTAAAATTGGCTATATTCTGCCAGACAGATACAAAAGTATCCTGAGCCAAATCCTGGGCACTGTCAATATTTTGAGTCATTTTATATGTCATAGCTATTATTGGTTTCATCATTTTTTTTACTATTTTTGAGAAAGCTTCCCGGTTTCCGGCTTGGGCTTCCTCTATCCATTCGTTAAAAAGAGTTTTATCCGTTTTTAGCATTCTTGTTTTTTCTGATATTAAGACATCCGGGTTTAGAAAAAGATTAATTTAAAATATAAACAAGCAAAAAAAAACCGGAAATATTTCGGTTTAGCGGTAAATTTCGTATCAGATTTAATCGCGTCGGCTTTTTTCTAAAACTTTGCTATAACCGATAAAATCAGAAAGTACCTTCCCCGTACCACGGACAACGCAGGTCAGAGGGTCATCGGCGACATTAACCGGTAAATTTGTTTCTTGTCGCAGACGTTTATCCAATCCTCTTAACAAAGCTCCACCACCGGTGAGAATTATTCCGCGTTCTAAAATATCGGAAGCTAATTCCGGAGGTGTCCGTTCCAAGGCCTGCCGTACCGCCTCGACAATAATATCAATGGTTTCCGATAAAGATTCTCTGACTTGAACCGAAGACATATTAAGATTCTTGGGTACTCCGGCGACCAAATCCCGACCTTTGATTTCCATAGAGATTTCTTTTTCCAAAGGAAAAGCAGAGCCGATTTTTATCTTTATCTCCTCCGCTGTTAGTTCTCCGATGAGAAGGTTATAATTTTTCTTGAGATACATTATGATAGCATCGTTCAATTCGTCCCCTGCAACTCTGATGGAAGTATCGTTGACAATACCATTTAAAGCGATAACGGCAATTTCTGAGGTGCCACCACCGATATCAATAATCATGCTCCCCGATGGTTGCTCCACCGGCAAACCGACCCCTATCGCCGCCGCCATTGGTTCTTGAATAAGGAATACTTCACGGGCACCGGCATTCTCGGCAGAATCACGAACCGCGCGTTTTTCCACTTCGGTAATACCCGAAGGGACAGAAATTATCACTCGGGGTTTCATCAAAAACTTATGTTTGACAACTCGGCGGATAAAATTGGCTATCAATTGCTCGGAAATATCAAAATCGGCAATGACGCCATCCTTTAGAGGTCTGATAGCTTCAATTCCTCCGGGGGTACGACCGGTCATTTCCTTGGCAGCTGAACCGATAGCTAAAACCTTACCAGAAGATTTCTCGACGGCAACCACAGAGGGTTCGTTGAGAACAATCCCCTGACCACGGACAAATACCAAAGTATTAGCGGTGCCCAAATCAATGCCGATATCGTTGGAAAGTGAGTCGAAAACTCCCAAGTTAATTCCTTTTAACTACTTGCGATTTTTAATTTTATTTTCTCTCTATCTTTATTATCGCATTTAAGATTCATAAGTTTACTTATTTACTTAAAAAAGCGCAAATAAAATCTTGTTATATCAAAAAAAATATTATACAGAATCGTTTTTAATCCTTTATACTAACAGTCGGTTTTTATTTCTTTAAGATACTCCTTGCCAAACTCTGCCCATTTTTTTACTATAAGTTTCTATGAAGTTAGGTATCATTGGAAAACCTCAAAGTGGTAAAACTACTGTTTTTAATGCCGCTTCGGGACATCAGGAAACAGTCGGCGATTATAGTCAGTCCAGCCATAGGGCGATTATCAAAGTACCCGATGAGCGACTTGATAAACTGGCTGAATTGGTCTCTCCTAAAAAAATTACCTATGCCGAGATTGAATTTCTTGATGCTCCCGGATTTACCGGTGCTGGTAAAGAAGCTGGCACTTTGGAAATAAATCCGGAATTACACCATATGGATGCTTTAATGTTGGTTATTGATGCTTTCTCTCCCGATGTCCGTGCCCAAAAGGATATCCAAAACTTAATTGATGAAATGATCTTAGCTGACCAGGTCATTGTGGAAAACAATATCAATAAAAAATCACGGAAAATGAAGCTCACCGGTGATAAATCGGCTCATAACGAATTGGACTTATTGAAAAAATGCCAAGCTACTTTGGACGAAGGAGAATTACTAATCAATTTGGATTTGGATTCCAATGAAGAAAAAATGTTGCGCGGTTATACTTTCTTAACGCAAAAACCGCTTTTGATTGTTATCAATATCGATGAAGATAAGATTAATCGACAGGATGATATCGTTGATGATTTTAAGGAACATATCATAGCAGGTAAAAGGGATGTGGCTGTTCTCTGCGGCAAGATGGAAATGGAGTTGGTAACGCTTAATTCCGATGAGCGGCAATTGTTTATGGAAGAGCTGGGGATAAAAGTTCCGGCAGTGGAGAAAGTTATCCAAAAATCATATTCCCTTTTGGGCTTAATTTCTTTTCTTACTGCCGGGGAACCGGAAGTTCGCGCTTGGACGATAAAAAAGGGAGACACAGCCCAAAAAGCGGCGGGAGTGATTCATTCGGATATTGAACGCGGTTTTATTCGGGCGGAAGTGGTGGCTTATGATGATTACATACAATATAAAACGATGTCCGCTATCAAAGCCGCGGGTAAAGCACGTTTGGAAGGTAAAGATTATATCGTTAAAGACGGCGATGTGATTCTCTTTCGTTTTAATGTATGAGTATAAATTAATTACAAATAGTTATCGTTTGTATTTATATTATGTCATTTAATTTTGTTGAACCTGTTCAAAAAATGAGCAAATATGCCGAACTATGGTTAAACAGTATATTTAATAGGATATTTTATTATGACAGAAGTGATGGAAAAGAAAGATAAAGATAATTCCATAGATACGAAAGTACTGCCCATTTTACCATTAAAAGGTACCATCGTTTTCCCTTATCTTATCATACCTCTAATGATTCAAGATACGGAACAAACCCGCTTGGTTGATGATGCCTTGATGAAAGGGTCTCAAATCGGGATGTTCTTACAAAAGGATACTCAAATAGATAATCCTCAACCTGATGATTTGTATCGTATAGGCACCTCGGGTAATATTCTCAAGATGCTTCGTTTTCCCGATGGAACCGTCCGTTTTTTGATTCAGGGATTGGCGCGTATCAGAATAAAGAAGTTCGTAACCCAAACTCCTTTTCTTTCGGCGGAAGTAGAAGAAGTAAAAGAAACTTTTGATAACCCCATAAAGATGGAGGCTTTGCAACGCAGTTTAATGGAGCGCTTGAAAAAGATGATTGAACTCGTGCCCAATCTCTCCGATGAGTTTCAGATTTCCGCTATTAATCAAGACACCCCTTCCAAATTGGCTGATTATATCGCTTCCAATATGAATGTTAAGGTTCAACAAAAACAGGAAATTCTTGCAGAACTCAATGTTTATAAACGGATGAGCCGCATTTATACGATGCTGAACAAAGAAATAGAGGTTCTGGAAATATCGCATAAAATTCAAGCCGAAGCCGCCAGCGAACTGGGAAAATCCCAGCG
>Ga0114931_10009608_pt1 | contig 11573 bp, 8 predicted proteins | sample 2SBtaG_FD_89579 | JGI IMG/M metagenome (GOLD analysis project Ga0114931, IMG submission 89579) | Deep subsurface microbial communities from Kolumbo volcano to uncover new lineages of life (NeLLi) - 2SBTROV14_V59a metaG | ecosystem: Environmental > Aquatic > Marine > Volcanic | place: Kolumbo...
GGGATGGTTAAAGACATAGCTCGAACAAAGTGGCTGATTCACAGTTATTTTGGATCGGAATACCGTGCCTGACGACAGGCAGGGAAAGTTCTATTGCATATTTCGGGTTTAACATCGTTATTCTTGGAAGTGTCATGAATAATGCGGGTTAAAGGCGCTCGACCCTATTCTCCACCTGTCTTCATCTGAGCTAAGGCTGCAGTCACATCTTCAACAGGCAACTTACATACCTTGTTTACACAGACATATATCATAGTTTTCCCCTTAACCAACCTATTTTCCAACAGCGACAGGTTCCCTTCGCTCATGCCTCCTAGAAGGATAACATTGGGCAGGAATCGCGTACTCAACTTTTTGCGTAAGGCATCAGCATCTGGCCCGACAATGGCTACCTCGTAAGGCTCGTTGATGAATTTGTCGTATAACTCATACCAATTATAATAATATGATGCATATTGCTTCAACTTGGTCGTGTTGATGCCAAGCATGTTCCTGGCACGATCAATATAATCTTCTTTGTAAAGAAAATGGCCAAGGTCAAACAGGTTCAGAGCCATGGTTGAATTGCCCGATGGGATAACATTGTCTTCTACGACATATTTGGCTACATAGAGCTGGCTATCCGCCTTATCCTTAAAGGCATATAACTTTTTATCCGAATCAAAAAACTTTTGATTCGCCACCTGCACAAGTTTGTCAGCTTCTTTGAGCCACTTCTCATTGAAGGTGATCTGATACAAATCAATCAATGCTCGAATAGTGAAGGCATAATCGTCGATAAATCCATTAATGGTTGATTTACCATCTTTATAATTCCTGTTCAAATGATCGTCAGCCCACATGTTTTTCATAATGAAATTCATAGTGGCAATTGCCTGCATTCGATACGATTCGTCTCCCAACGCCTCATACGCATGAGCCAGTCCCGAAATCATAAGGCCATTCCAGGTAGTCAATATCTTATCATCCAGGGAAGGCCGGATCCGTTTTTGTCGAATATCCATCAGCTTTTGCCTGTCGACCTTCAGTTGCACACTCAATTCCTTAGGATCAAGGTTGTGCTTCTTAGAAAATTCTTCAAGGGATGAATGCAAGCGAAGAACATTTTTCCCTCCTTCCCAGTTGCCATTTTTTGTAACACCGTAATAAGACATGAATGAATCTGCATGATCTCCGAGAGCTGCAACAATGTCATCCATGGTCCATATATAATATTTGCCTTCTTCCCCCTCACTATCCGCATCCAGCGAAGAAAAATACCCTCCATCACGGGACAACAACTCACGTTGACAAAAGGCTATTGTTCCTTCAATAATCCTTTTATACAGTGGGTTCCTGGTGAGCTTGAAGGCATTGGAATACAGGCTGATGAGTTGGGCGTTATCATAGAGCATCTTCTCAAAATGCGGTACATTCCAATGAGGGTCAACCGAATAGCGTGCAAATCCTCCCCCGAGCTGATCGTAAATACCCCCCCAGGCCATGTTCTTTAGGGTAACCTTTATTACTTGCATACCTTTTGCGTTGTCCTTGAGGTAGGAATAATTCAACAATACCTGATAAGCCCTGGGCATAGGGAATTTCATATTCCCCGTCCTTCCCCCTTCTTTAAAATCAAGGGTATTAATCCAATCCCAGGTAGCCTGCTCTAGCCCATCCTTGTCAAAGTCATCATTCGCCAGATCCGGCACAATATTGATTTGTTTGACCCCCTTTTGAACCCGGTCAGCTTGTTTTAAGGCTTCGTTTGGTTTTTTTTCATAAAAATCCTGGACGCCACTGAGTACTTTCAACCACTGGGCTCTGGGGAAATATGTGCCGGCATAAATGGGCCTGCCATCTGGCAAAGCAATGATGTTCAGGGGCCAACCACCACTTCCGGTCATCAGGTTGGCCGCATCCATATACACCTGGTCAACGTCCGGGCGCTCTTCACGATCTACTTTGATGGAAATATAGTGATCATTCATAACACGGGCTACTGTGGTGTCTTCAAAACACTCATGCTCCATTACATGGCACCAGCGGCAGGCAGCATAGCCTATACTTACAATAATTAGCTTTTTGTCTTTTTTTGCCAGATCCAGGGCTTCCTTACTCCATGGATACCAGTTCACAGGATTATGGGCATGTTGCAGTAAATACGGGCTACTTTCATTGATGAGGTGATTGGTATATTCTTCCATTTTTTCGTTTTGACAAGAGGACAGAAGGGCGACATGGATACAAAAAAAGAGGAGTAAAGCAGTGCGCATAGCTTGATAAAATTCAAAGGTAGAAGAATATTTATTTATAACGTCTTGCAGTCTATATTTGTGCCCCGCATATCCTATTTCTGTCGTGATCTATATCAGCCGCAAGGAACATTTCAACGCAGCACATAAGCTATATAACCCAAAATGGTCGGAAGAAAAAAACCAGCAAATATTTGGTGAATGCTCCAATGCCAATTGGCATGGACACAATTTTGAACTCATCGTAACCGTACGGGGAAAGCCTTCCGAGGAAACGGGATTTATTATTGATCTCAAAGAGCTCAGCAAATTGATTCAGGAAGAGATCATCGAGCAACTGGACCATAAAAACCTTAATCTCGATGTCGAATTTATGAAAGGAAAAATGGCCACCATTGAGGTTCTTGTCCAGGAAATCTGGAACATCCTGGCCCCGGCAATCAATCAACTTTCTTCTAATGGAGAATTATTTAAATTAACATTGACAGAGACTAAAAGTCAGTTCGTGGAGTATTGTGGGAATGATCGCGGGTATGACACAAAGAGTATTGGTTCTGGGCAAGACCTTGACTTATGAAGTACTTCCTAATTGCAGGTGAACGATCCGGTGACCTCCATGCTTCCAACCTGATGAAACAGTTGTGCAAATTGGACGAAAAAGCTGATTTTAAGTATATCGGCGGTGATTATATGCAGGAAGTAGGAGGCGAAATGATTGCCCACTACGACATTCTTGCTTTTATGGGAATTTGGGATGTACTGATTAACCTCCGAACGATCTCAAGATACCTGAAGCTCTGTAAAGAACAAATGAGAAGTTGGTCTCCCGATACAATGATCCTGATTGACTATGCCGGTTTCAATTTAAAAATTGCCAAAATGGCCAATACCTTAGGGATCAAGGTTTGTTATTATATCTCACCAAAGGTATGGGCCTGGAACAGTAAACGGGCATATCGCCTCAAAAAATATGTTGATCATATGTTCGTGATCCTTCCTTTTGAAAAGAAGTTTTACAAACAATTTGAATGGGATGTTGAATATGTCGGGAACCCTGTTGTTGATGCGGTACGCAGCCATTCCGTAGACCGGGAGTTTCAAAAGCGGTATCTTCCAGAGAAAGAACGGCTTGTCGCTGTGTTGCCCGGGAGTCGTAAGCAGGAAATCAAACTTATGCTGCCCTTGATGGTGCAATTGATGAAAAATTTTCCTCAATATCAATTTTTAGTTGCAGGCGTAGGGACTCTTCCTTCGGCCATGTATGATCTGGAAGGCGCTGACAACGCAGAATTGATCATGGATAAAACTTACGATATATTGTCTGTAGCAAAAGCTGCCATGGTAACCTCCGGAACAGCAACCTTAGAAACCGGTTTGTTACATGTTCCCCAGGTGGTGGGTTACAAAACCTATCCCCTCACTTATGCCATCGGCAGCCGGGTGGTCAATATCAAATATTTTAGCCTGGTCAACCTGATAGTGGATAAGCCCATTGTGAAGGAACTTTTACAAAGCAATTGTACAGTTAAAACACTTTCAGAGGAACTCAAGAGCATGATGGAAAATAAGATACGTATCAAAGAAATTAATGAAGGCTATCAGGAGTTGAATGAAATACTTGGAGAAACGTCAGCATCAAAAAATACAGCCCAGCGAATAATAACTCAGCTTAGGGCCCAATAGCCAATAATCATATTTACGATTGAGGAACCGATAGACGATCTTTAATGGTCTGTAAGAGGTGTTCTTGTTTTGATCTTCGTTTCATATCCTGTTCCGGAGCATGTCTCCTCACCTCCTCCATCATTTTTTTATTCTCCAAGTTAAACCGCTCAATTTCTGAATCCGAAAAAAGCCTTTTTTCCCCTCCGAAATCATCAAGATTATTATAATTCAACGATTTCAAGACATTTCCGGCAATCATTTCAAAAATGTTAATATCCTCTGCATTCAATTCATTTTTATACATCCCGTAATGATTACTCATGATTGGTTTGGTAAGATTTGACCACATCCTGCCGGAAGAAGCCGTAATGATAGACTCATGTGAATTATAAAAATTCATGACTTCCTGAGAATAAGGTAGGCGAATAGCATTGCACAATCCTCGAATGATGCGTTCAGGTTGCTGCACCAATTCCTCGTACTTAATACTAAAAAATCGACTTTCACCAACCCGATCATGTACTTCCTTAGCTTTTAGCTGGTCTTCTTGCCATTTTTTAGCAATATGAAATGCATGTTTAGGACCAATCACAGTTTTACGAAATGAAGCAGCAACGTCCCGTCCATCCCGATATAGATAAATATAAAAAGGTTGAATCCGGTGCACTTCCAATTGCTGATAGTAATAGGCATTGTGCATACTTTTGGAACACCAGATGACCGCACCGTCGTATTCGGCCTTAGCCTGATAGATCACTCGTAGTACTTCAAAGATATTTTTAGACCTGCAACGCTTTACAACCTCTTCAGGAGACAATTCCATTTCCCAGGGAACCGGATTAGTATTGACATACTCCACCACATCTGAAGATAATTGAGAAAACGATTGATTATCCAGATTTCCATAATAAGGCAACAGAGGCACAAAGGTTTTAAGAAGATGCGGCGGATGGGGGGCCGAAATCTGCGAAAACTGATTAAGCATTAAACGTAACAAGTTAGAGCCTGAACGCTGCGTACCAATAATCTGAATAGGACGAAATGTATTCATTCAACTATAAAAGAAACAATCCCACAAGCCCGAATACAACAATTAAATACAAATAATTCAGCTTAAATCTTAGCAAGAGAAAAGCTGTGATCAGAGCGACCCCAAATGTAAACCATTGATTTGAAGATGCCTGAAACAAGATAAACAAAGACGAAATAATAAATGATACCACAACCGGTTTTAATCCTTCTAAAATTGCAAGCCAATATCTGTTATTTGTAATACGCTTAAAAATGTCAGCAATAAAGATGATAAGCATAGCTGAAGGACAAAAAATGGCCAGAGTGGACAAAACCGCTCCAGTGAGCCCTGCGATCTTATATCCTATAAAAGTAGCGCTAACCAAGATAGGCCCCGGAGTGATTTGCCCAAGTGCAATTGCATCCATAAATTCTGTGGAATTCAACCACTGATATTTTTCAACTATGATACTATGAAGCATTGGAATCATAACATAACCTCCACCAAATAGCGTAAGACTAATTTTTGAAAACGCTGCAGCCAGCTTTAGGTTGATTAATTCTGAGTTTTGAAAAACAAATGTGAGAACGATGACCAGACCGAATACCAAATGCCAGTATTTATTGCGACTTTTATTGTTCGATTTATTCATCATTTTCTTTCCTGAGGGGATATTTCGGGAAAAGAATACATACCCCATCAGGCCTCCTATCACCAGGGAAAGGACATAAAATAAATATCCTTTGAAATAAAATTGGATCACCAGGGAAACAAACAAAATCATTAATTGGCGCCAGTCCTTAAGGTTCTTCTTTGACATGCTATAACCGGTAGCAAGAATTACTCCCATCACAACCGGTAATACTCCTTGCATAGCGCTTGCGACCTCAGGAATTGTCCCATACAGCAAATAAATATGTGTCAGTACCACCATAAGAATGAAGGAGGGAGTGACTACCGATACCATACTTACCATTGCTCCCAGCCATCCTCTTAATCGGAAACCAATATAGGTAACTGTGTTAACAGCTACAGGGCCAGGAAGTACCGATGCCAATGAAAATCCTTCTACAATTATTTTATCTGATATCAACTTATCCCGCTCAACAAGCATGTTCTGAACAACTGATATCAAAGCAGAATAGCCACCGAAGGACGTAGCTCCTACAATGAGGAAGGATTTGAAAAGATAAAATAGAGTGGGTAGATGCTGATGGTTCTCAGTTTTCATGAAAGCGAATTCCGAACGAAATCAGTTCGAGTAAATTAATTGTGTACGAGGGCGTTTTTTGAATGACCTACCAAATATTCATCCCAAATGTCAGCCACCCAGACCATAAATGCTAATCGCCATGGAAATTATAAGTCATCAACACCATTTTTTTCTATTTTTGCCGGATTCTTACCATACTAAGTTAATAAAACCATTAATCATCTATCCACTTTGTTGGGCCGCTTGAGTTTGAGTGTGGCAGTGACTGCTACAATCCTGAAGACCCTGGGAAGGTATTTTAGCCATCGGGTAGTTAAAGGAATTTGGATACTCCCATCCTTTTGGATATTAACAGGTTGTAGCACAAACAATGAACTGACAAATATTACAGTAGTTCCTGAACAAGTCATGGAAGTCAGTTCCGATCATGTGAGGCTTTCAGGCCGGATTATCGCCAGCACTGCGTTGAATATTTCAGATCATGGGTTTGAAATCTCTGAAAACTCTGATTTCTCCAATCCAGTAACCATTTCATTGGGCTCACGAACAAATCCGGGACGTTTTTTCGGAGAAACGGGAGGGTTGAAGATCAATACCAAGTATCAGTGGAGACCCTTTCTCACCATTGGGTCATCTCGCCTCACCGGTGAGACCAGCTCTTTTGCTACTTCACCCCCTTCGATCATTGACTTTGAACCAAAGCAAGGCCTGGAAGGTACGATCATTTCCATTGAAGGCGCCAATTTTACGAATGACATAGAAGTGAAAATTGATGGAAGGCCAGCGTTAATCACTGACAAGGTATTAGACAATAAGCTTGTTGTGAAGGTACCCCCTTTGAAATCCAACCGATTTGCCACGGTAGAGCTTTTTGCTCAAGACACTACCCTGACTTTCACTGACCTTTTTGAATATGTAGTTGGAAAATGGGACCTGCTTGATCAGTTTGTTACAAGCGATTACTACAGCCAAACATTAAACATGAGGATAGGCGATCAGGTCCTCATAGGCATGGGTTTGAAAAATTTTGGACTCAGCTCAGAAATGTGGTTATATGATCTAACCCTGGGTACATGGACATCCGTTCCCTTTGCAGGCACTCTTGCAAAAAAACCCTTTCAGGCCGCTCCGTACTTTGGTGGCGGGAATGTCCTAGACAAAAATGGGGTGGTTGTAAATAGCAATGAATTTTATAAATATGAAAATAATCAGATTGTTTCAGTTGGTATTACCCCCTTCCGGCTCAGAAGAAGCATAGCCTTTGTCTGGAACAATAATCTATATATATATGGTGGTGAGCTGGAATCAGGATTTAAAAACCTAACAATTCACAAATACGATCCATCAGCAAACCTGTGGAGTGAAATCGGCACCAGTCCCTTTCCCCTGGATGCATCCTACCCTTATTTTCAGTACCTGGATAATGAATATTACATCAATTCCAATGGTGAAGTCATACGACATACACCTGAAACCACTCAGTGGGATGTTATTGCCAACTTCCCCTCGGCTGTTCTGGAAAATGGAATATCCCAGGTCATAGGTAATAAAGCATACATTGGCATTTTTGAAGCCGATCGGTCATTGACAGAATATGATATTGATGCTAATACCTGGTTGAAAAAAAAGGCCTTCCCGGGAAGTTTTCTTGAAGAAACCGGGGGCTCGTGGGTATATAATGGTCAATTGTTCCTGTTAAAAAACCAAAGAATAATTGAGCGTAAACCCATGAATATGTGGAGTTTCTCCCCCGATGAATTTTAATAGTCAATGAATAAATCTCTGAAATATATCATCTGTGGTATTCTTCTTACCGGTTCACTTTGGGGATATTCCCAGTCGGTGATCAATATAGGGAAAACATCTGACACTCCCGGGCCTTTCCGTGTGACCGGGAGAATATTTGATGCCAAAACCAACGAACCCCTGGTTGGGACTAATATTTACACCAAAGACCGCAAAATTGGCACTACAGCTAATGAAGATGGTTGGTTTCAATTTTCATTGAAGAAGGGACGTTACGGATTCCAAATAAGCTTCACAGGATATAATACCAAAGAGGTGGTTTTCAATGTCAGAGGAGACGGGAACGTTAAGATCACCCTGGAACAAAATGCCGTGCAACTGGGAGAAGTGGTGGTGTCTTCAGAAGCCGAAGATGCTAATGTGAAGGGCGTCACTATTGGTAAGACCAAACTCTCCATTGGCGAAATTGCCACCCTTCCTGCATTTGCCGGCGAAATCGATATTATTAAATCCCTCACCCTTTTGCCAGGGATCAGTACCCTGGGGGAATCGTCAAGCGGATTCAATGTTCGTGGAGGTAGTTCCGATCAAAATCTCATTTCACTCGGTGGAGCAACTCTTTACAATCCCTCTCACCTTTTCGGCTTTTTTACTGCTTTTAACTCCAATGTAATCAAGGATGTCACCATCTATAAAGGGGGTATACCTGCCAAGTATGGTGGACGCGGCTCCTCTGTAGTGGATGTGGGACTCCGATCTGGAAATATGAGCCAATGGGGCGGTCAGGCCACAGCGGGTACTTCGTCATCTAAACTTTTGCTCGAAGGGCCCATCATCAAAGACAAATTGAGTGTGCTTGTGGCGGGAAGAGTATTTTATGTGAACTGGCTGCTCAACAGCATCAACGATCCAGACATCTCAAGCAGCGCTGCTTCCTTCAATGATGTAAATGCTGTGGTCAATTACCAAATCAATTCAAATAACAATCTCAGGTATAGTTATTACCGAAGTTCGGATGATTTTAATTTCCTGAATGATACCACCTACCGATGGAGCAATCAAAACCATGTCCTTGAATACAATCATTCATTTAGTAAGCGCTTGTCAATGAACCTGAGAGGAGTGATCAGCCAGTATGAATTCTCCATTGAAAATGACAAAGGGTTCAATAATTTCAAGCTGACCTCCAATGTGCTTGACCAATCGGCCTCCCTGCGTTTTGATTATCTGTTCAGCGAGCATAATGTGGTTACCGCTGGGGTAGAAAGCAAGTTGGTCACCATTGACCCGGGCGTATTCACCCCGGTCCTTGACAACTCATCGATTAATCCCCTGGATATTGAAAATGAACGAGGACTGGAATCGGGAGCATATCTTCAACACGATATTGAATTGGGCAAACGCATTGGTTTGTCCTATGGGCTCCGATTTAGTGACTTCAGATACATTGGAGAAAAAACAGTGGCCTCCTATAAAATAAATACACCGGTGGCGGTTGAAAATATTGTTGGCCGCAAACAATATAGTCATAACCAAACCATTACTCACTACAACGGGTTTGAACCCCGGGTTTCTCTTCGCTACTCTTTCTGGAATAATGCCTCCATTAAAGCAGGGTTCAACCAGATTTACCAATACGCCCATTTAATCTCCAACACCACCACGATCGCTCCCACCGACATCTGGAAATTGAGCGATCCGTTTATCAAGCCGACCAAGGTGACCCAGTATTCCCTGGGGGTTTTTAAGAATTTTTTCCAAAACGCGCTGGAGACCTCGGTAGAAGGGTTCTACAAACAAATAGATGATATTATTGAGTATAAGGACGGGGCCAAGCTGTTGTTGAATGAAAATCTGGAGACAGAACTTCTCAATGGCCAGGGCAAAGCGTATGGCGTTGAGGCCTTTATTAAAAAGAAAAAAGGAAAATTCACAGGGTGGGCCAGTTATACCTTTTCCAGAAGTGTTCGCCAGGTCATTGGTTCCTTCCCTGAAGAGCTGATCAACAATGGAGAATGGTTCCCTTCTAACTATGACAAACCCCATGATTTTACAGGTACCCTTGAATACAAGTTCAATGATTATGTAAAAACATCAACGGTGATGACTTACAGCACCGGACAACCCGTCACCTACCCGGTGGCTAAGTTCAATTACCTCGGAGAGACCGTCGCTTTCTTTGAAAAAAGAAATCTGAATCGTGCCCCGGACTACATGCGTATCGATTGGTCCCTGACCTTCAGATTCAATGCCCGACATAAGATCTGGGGCGGTGATTTTGTGTTTTCGGTGTACAACCTGCTGGGAAGGAAAAATACTTTCTCTATCTTCTTTGATGACGTGCCGAAGTCTCCACCGCAGGCTTTTAAGTTTTCTGTCCTGGGCATCCCATTCCCTTCCCTTAGCTACTCTGTTAAATTCTGATTGCAATGAGAGGAAAATACTATATCTCCATTTTTATTTTGATCCTCCTGATTGGTTGTATTGATCCTATTGCCGTGGACATTCAGCAGGAGAAAAAGATCCTGGTGGTCGAAGGGTATATCAGCACAGGCCCCGGGCCTCATAGAATAAACCTTTCCAAGAGTGCAAAATTTGGTGATATATTCACTGGGGTTATCCGACCAGAAGAAGGGGCTGATGTGTGGGTCAGGGATAATGAAGGGAAAGTTACCTTATTGTCAGAATCTAATCCCGGTGTTTATGAAACCCCTGTAGGATGGAAAGCCATACTCGGCAACTCATATACATTGAACGTGGTGACCAATGTTGGAGTACGATACACTTCCCTTGCGGAGAAAGTGATCCCTGTAGCCCCCATAGATTCTTTGATCCTGAACTTTAAAAAATTCCCTTCCACGGACCCCAATGATTTTGTTTCCGGCGTAGAGGTCTTCGCCCGGTTTAAGGACCCACCTGAAACCAGGGATTTTTATACATGGCGTAACAATGGCACTTTCATTATTGAAACACACCCGGAATTATTCACTATCCGTAATGTATTCCAGGGAACCCCGGTACCTGCTCCTAAAGAATGTTGCTCCATTTGCTGGGTCAATGAGCTTAATGCCGACCTTTCAATCAAGATTTTGGACGACGACAACACCAATGGGATGGAGAACACACAGCTGGCTGCTTTCATACCTGATAATGGAGTGCGTCTGTCAGATAAGTACATGGCTGTCATTCAACAGCTTTCAATAACCAAAGAAGCCCATGCATTTTTTAACTTACTAAATAAACAGCTTAGTATAAACGGTGACATTTTTGATCCTCCACCCGCTACCATTCGGGGTAATATGATCAACCTGGATAATCCTGAGGAAAATGTGATTGGATATTTTTATGCTTCCGACGCGTCTATTGATACGGTTTTTATTGATCATGATATCCTTGAAGAGTCTCAACCGATTCAGCAGATCAATGACGATTGCAGGGTCCTTCCAAATTCTACCACCGAAAAACCATCATTTTGGCAATTTTAACCCGCGTTATTCATGACACTTCCAAGAATAACGATCTAAAATGATTGATAACTATTGATTATTAATTACTTATGAAAGGGTTAACCATGCCTATTTCAGCAAAGTGTACCCATATCTGGGAATTACTTTTTTGAAAATAATGTTTGTTTGAAACCTAATTGACAGATTATCAAATCATGTAAGATTTGACAGCTCCTTGGGTGGAATATTCTGTTACA
>Ga0114931_10009609_pt1 | contig 11573 bp, 11 predicted proteins | sample 2SBtaG_FD_89579 | JGI IMG/M metagenome (GOLD analysis project Ga0114931, IMG submission 89579) | Deep subsurface microbial communities from Kolumbo volcano to uncover new lineages of life (NeLLi) - 2SBTROV14_V59a metaG | ecosystem: Environmental > Aquatic > Marine > Volcanic | place: Kolumbo...
CTTACCGCGAAGACCGCGCGTCAGCACGACGACAATCCGGCGATTGTGCTGCTTGACCAGATAACCATCAACATGGCGCTCAAGCCAAGACTGGGGCTGGTCGAGGTCACGGCCACCCGCGGATCGTTCAACGCCGAAAAAAAACACCTGGTGCTGGTCGGCAATGTCCGCGTGACCTCCAGGAAGGGCTATCGGGCCATGTTGTCGAGCGCGGATGTGTTTCTCGAGGAGCGGCGGATTTCATCACGCGAGCCGGTCATCATCAACACGCCGCGTGGCACGATTTCAGCCGACACGTTCGAAGCGGTCCGGCAAAAGGTCCGGCTCGACGGCAACATCCTCTATGAGTCGCAGGATGGTCTTCGCGCCTGGCTGATCAGCGCCGATGCCGATCTCGATACCGGGACGATCGTTTCAAACAAGACAGTGCGCGTTGAAATGCCGAACGGAACAGTGCGCGCCAACGGTCTGGAAATGCAGGCTGACGGCAGCCGTATCCGGTTTTTCAACCGGACCCGGACCGTGCTGGTCGCAAAAAAGAATACGGCCAAGTGAGTGTGTGGGCGATGACGACAAACGAAATTCAGGCGCCAAATCGGCCAGCAGCGCCTGTCCGTCTTCTCGGCATGGCCCTGTTCTTGATTATCGGAGCGCTTGCGGTCGTTGCCTCTTCCGGTGTTTTTGCCCAGCCGGTTTCCGGAACGTTTGACGGCTTCAAGGTCGCTCCGGGCACGCCGATAAAGATTGACGCCGACACGCTCGTGGTGTCGCGGAAGGCTCGCACGGCGACTTTCACCGGACGGGTCGTGGCAGTGCGCGGCCCGATGCAGTTGCTCGCCAAATCCCTGGTCGTCACCTATCAGATTGTCACCCGGGGAACGCGAAAGAGCGGCACAGAAATCACCCGGCTTGCCGCCAGGGGCGGGGTCAAGGTCACCAACCGCAATCAGGTCGCCAACGGCGACTGGGCGGTGATGGATGTACGTGCCAACAAGGTCACGATGGGCGGCAACGTCGTGCTGCGCCAGGGCGGCACGGTGATCCGGGGCAATCGGCTGAACATCAATCTCAGGAGCGGCCTCAGCCAGCTGGTCGGCAGCGGTGGCGGCGGGCGGGTGCGTGGCGTTTTCACTCCGGCGAAAAAACGACCGTAAACTGTTCGATACCTGTTCAAAGCCATCAAGAAAGCGCACACTTCACCGAATGTTAATTGAGTTCATGATTGATAGACAGGGACGGTAGGATCTTGGCCAAACTGTTCAGATTTCCGGGAGGCAACCCCCGGCCGCAGGAGCAGCCAGGCGACGTTCTTGCACGCTCCGGGGCAATCCCCGGGCCGGCGCCGCAATTGCCGCCGCAACCGCACCACCATCCCGACGGGCTTGTGGTGCGCTCGGTGGGTAAGAGTTTCAAGCGGCGTCCGGTTGTGCGCGGGGTCTCACTGTCGGTGCGGCGTGGCGAGGCCGTCGGGCTGTTGGGGCCCAACGGCGCCGGCAAGACAACGGTGTTCTACATGATCACCGGGCTTGTGCCGGCGGATTTCGGCGCCATCGAACTTGATGGCGTGGATATCACTCACCTGCCGATGTATCGGCGGGCACGGCTGGGGATCGGATACCTGCCTCAGGAGGCTTCGATCTTCAGGGGCCTGACGGTCGAGCAGAATATCCGCGCGGTTCTCGAACTGGTGGACGGCAACCGCAAGCGGCGTGAAACACTTTTGAATGGTTTGTTGGATGAGTTTTCAATCACACATATCCGCAATACGCCAGCGGTGGCTCTTTCAGGTGGCGAACGCAGGCGGGTGGAAATCGCGCGTTCGCTCGCGACTCAACCGTCGTTCATGCTCCTCGATGAGCCCTTCGCAGGGATTGATCCAATTGCGATCAGCGATATACGCAACCTGGTGCGACACCTCACCAATCGGGGAATCGGGGTGCTTGTTACGGATCACAATGTCCGCGAAACCCTCGAACTGATCGATCGCGCCCTGATCATCCACGAAGGTCAGGTGTTGATGGAAGGCAGTCCCGACGAGATTGTCGGCAACGAGGATGTCCGCAGGCTCTATCTTGGCGACAGCTTCAGCCGCTGACACTTCACATTTTGTTAATATTTTCGCTATGGTGTCGGGACGGTGACGACGCCGGCGGCACCGGATTCGCGGACCCGAAATCAGGATCAAAGGCCCGACCACTGATGGCTCTTTCCCAGAGACTGCAACTGCGCCAGGGCCAGAGTCTTGTCATGACCCCGCAATTGCAGCAGGCCATCAAGCTGCTGCAATTATCCAATCTGGAACTGGCCAGCTATGTGGAAGGCGAACTGGAACGCAATCCGCTGCTGGAGCGTGACGAGGTCCGCGACGCGGAGGTCGCCGAACCCGACCGCAGCGGCGACGAGGAGGCCGGTGAGGAAGCGCCCGCACTGAGCCTGGACAACCGCCGGAGCGACCGGGAAGCGCTGAATGAGCTGGATTCAAGCCGCGACAACCTGTTTCCCGACGAGGCGCGTGCCGATGCCGGGGACCGTTCGGTCAAGCCGCCGCAAACCGATTCCGGCTGGGCCGGGCTCGAAGCGCGCAAGAGCGGCGGTCAGGACAGCCGGGACGCCTTCAGCATTGAGGCAACCCTCAGCAAGGACGTGTCGCTGCGCGATCATCTGAGCGAACAGCTCAACATCGCAATCGAGGACCCCGCCGGGCGCATGATCGGCCGACATCTCATCGATATGCTCGACGAGGCCGGCTATCTTGCCGAGGACGTCGCCCTGATCGCCGAGCGGCTCGGCACCTCCGAACAGATGGTGCATGACACCCTCAAGATACTTCAGGGCCTGGAGCCGGTCGGTGTTTTTGCCAGAAATCTCGCCGAATGCCTTGGGCTGCAGTTGCGCGAGCGCGACCGTCTCGATCCGGCCATGCAGGCGCTGCTCGACAATATCGAACTGCTGGCGATGCATGATTTCAGGGCGCTCAGAAAGGTCTGCGGCGTCGATGCCGAGGATATTGAGGAAATGGTTGCGGAAATCCTCAGCCTCAACCCCAAGCCGGGACTTGCGTTCGGTTCGGTCGTGGTTCATCCGGTCGTGCCGGATGTCTTTGTCCGCGCCGGCGCCGATGGCAGCTGGAATGTCGAACTCAACAGCGACACCCTGCCGCGGGTTCTCGTCAACAACCAGTATCACGCGGTTGTCAGGAAAGCCGCCACCCGCGATGAAGACAAGACCTATATTTCCGAGTGCTTCGCCAATGCCAGCTGGCTGGTCAAGAGTCTCGAACAGCGCGCCCGCACGATCCTGAAGGTGGCCCGCGAAATCGTGCGCCAGCAGGACGGTTTTCTCGCCCATGGTGTGCAGCACCTGGTGCCGTTGAAACTGAAAACCGTGGCCGATGCGATCTCGATGCACGAATCGACCGTCAGCCGGGTCACTGCCAACAAATATATCGCGACCCCGCGTGGCACCTACGAACTGAAATACTTTTTCACATCCGCGATCGGATCTTCCGATGGCGGCGAGGCTCATTCCGCGGAATCGGTGCGCCACCGCATCCGGGAACTGATCGACAATGAGGAGCCCAAGGCAATCCTGTCTGATGACAAGATCGTCGAACTGCTGCGCGGCGAAGGCATCGATATCGCGCGGCGCACGGTTGCCAAGTATCGTGAAGCGCTCAATATTCGCTCATCCGTCCAGCGCCGCCGGCAAAAAAACGCGCGGCTCTGAGCAGACCGGGTTTTTCCACACCCTGTTCACAATCCAACCGATGGCCCTTGCATGTAAGCCAGCTCGTTCGCTCTACTTGCGATAAGTAAGATCCGGATTGACCCCGAGGCGTTGGCGAAGATAAAGAGACCTTGAACGGGGCTTGGCTGGCGGGCTCAGGCCTCATAAAATGAGACAGCCAGTCCTTGAGAAAACAACCAGCCGGCATATATTTTGCCGGCACGCGGAAGTGAGCGTAGTTGACAGATGTCTTTTCGGGTCACAGGTAAGAATGTCGATGTCGGCACGGCGCTTCAGGGCTACATCTCCGAGCGCCTGAGTGACAATGTCGAGAAATATTTCAATGGCTCGGCCTCGGGTCACGTCACGATCGCCAAGGAGGGCAAGTCATTTCGCTCTGATTGTATCATTCACCTCAGTTCGGGAATGGATCTCCAGGCCCATGGCGAATCGCCCGATCCCTATATATCATTCGATCTTGCCGCTGACCGGCTGGAAAAGCGCCTGCGCCGCTATACCCGGCGGCTCAAGGAACATCACCGCAAGCGCTCCGGGCCGATTAGCGGGCGTGATGTTTCGAGCTTTATCATCGCGCCGGACGCCGGAGAAACGGATGAGCCGGAGGACCTGAACCCCGCGATCATCGCCGAAAGCACGGCGCAGGTTCGCGATCTCAGCGTTGGCGAGGCGGTCATGCAGCTTGATCTGCGTGATGACGCGTTTTTGTTTTTCCGCAATGTCAGCCACGGTGGACTGAATGTGGTATATCGCCGCGTGGATGGAAATTTCGGCTGGATCGATCCCGGTGTGATCCTGGAGGGCGACAGCGTCAAGACCGGCAACGGGCAGGACTGACAGAGCCGGATCGATCAATTTTGCTGCCGGCCGGTGATGACCGATCGGCCGGAACTCCGGCATGGACAATAGCAGGAACCCAAGATGCAGCTCAGTGACATACTTTCAACGGACGGAATCGTCGTTTCGCTGTCGGCCACCAGCAAGAAACAGGCGCTCCGCGAGATTGCCGGCGTGGCGGCGGAGGCGACCGGCCTGCCGGCGCGCGATATTTTCGAAACGTTGCTGCAAAGAGAGCGGCTCGGCTCGACCGGGCTCGGCCGCGGCATCGCCATCCCCCATGGCAAAATGCCGGGTCTGGACCGCCTCTACGGAGTTTTCGCACGGCTGGAATCACCGATCAATTTCGACGCCAATGATGACCAGCCGGTCGATCTGATTTTTCTTCTGCTGGCTCCCGAGGGCGCGGGCGCCGACCACCTGAAGGCACTGGCGCGGGTGTCACGGCTGTTTCGCGATCCCGGCATTATCAGCCAGTTGCGTGGCACCGACGACAAGGCGGTGCTGTTTTCCATCCTCACCGAACCGATGGCCTCTCACGCGGCTTGAGAATGTTTCCGTTCGCGCCCGGTGGGCCAAGATACCGGGCGCAGCGACGGGCACCGGGAAGCTTGCTGAGCGCTGTCGCGATCAAATCAAGAAAACGCTCAGTGAACCGCGACAGGATTCAGGTCGAATTCGAGCGCGTTGGCAATCACCGCGTCCTTGCTGTCGGCAATTGCCATGCACGAACCATCGGCCGCGTGAAGCGAATAGAGCGCGATTCCCTTCGGCAGGTGGCCGAGATGAGGCATCATGCTCTGCGCCTCGCGGGGGCCGATTTCCTTGACATAGGCAACCTTGCCGCCACCAAGCATGGCGAAATCCGCTGAGTTCATCATTTTGAAACTGTCATGTCGATGTTGATCCATGAAGGGTTTCTCCCTATTGCGATGTGGAATCTGACGCCCGCCGGGCGTCTGGGCAGACACCAATCGCTGTTGATCAGTGTTGCGCGAAAATGGCAAACGAAGTGTTAGCGTGGGCGTATTGGTGTCGAGACCGTAGGACGCACTCCAATTCAGGCGCCATTCGATCTGATTGCGATCTTGCGGACCTTGCGAACCGGCTCGGGGCGGATCAGGCGGATAAGAAGCAGGCCGTTTTCAAGCTCGGCGCCTTCCACATCCATGCCGTCGGCCAGCACGAAGGTGCGCTGAAACTGGCGCGCGGCGATGCCACGATGCAGGTAGCTTCGATCGGTGCCGTCACGACGTCGTCCTCGGATCTGCAACTGGCTTTCCGCCAGCGAAATATCAAGCTCGTCGGGTTCAAACCCCGCGACCGCAAGCGTGATCTGCAGCCGCTCCGCTCCGTCTGCCGCCTCAAGACGCTCAATATTGTAGGGCGGATAACCATCGTCTGAGGATTTGCTTACACGATCGAGAAGTTCTTCGACGGCGTCAAATCCCACGAGAAACGGGCTGTTGAACACTGAAAGACGCGGCATTGGCGCGACTCCTTTCGAAAAGTCCTTATTTCAAAGCGACCCGACAGCCCACCCGCAGTCTCCGCTACAGGCCAGCCATCTGATTGCACCGACCCGTAACCGGCATCGCTGCGTATCGTACTATGATGTGGGAATGTGCATTAACTTTTCAAGACCCGGCACCATCGCCCCGCCATCTGTTGTCGGGCCGCGATCTCTGTGATAGTGCCGCTCTCGTTGGCACCACCAACGCAATGCTGTAGTTGACCGACGTGGCAAAACTCATTTCAGGAAATTCGCTGGCGGCGATGTTTGTCATCGCGCTGACACTGGCCTTCGGCGCCGCCGCGCGGGCGCAATTGGCCGGGCCATGGCAGAACTGGCAATCTCCGCTTCAGGCTGACGACACGCTTGTCGGCAGGATCTGGTCGGCGCGCGGCAAACGCTTCATTAGCCCGGACCTCTTGGCCGCCGACCTTGCTGGGGCGAAATATGTCCTGATTGGAGAAACCCACGACAATGCCGACCATCACCGCCTGCAGGCATGGCTGATCGACCAGATCGTCAAAGGGCGCAAACCGGCGGTCATCATGGAGATGATCAGTCTCGACCAGTCGAAAAAGCTCGAAACATATATGGCGAGACCGGACGCCGACGCCGCCGGCCTCGGGCCCGCACTCGGCTGGGCCGCCAGCGGATGGCCGGAATGGCCACTGTACCGGCCGATCGCCGAAGCCGTGTTCCGGGCCGGCCTGCGGCTCCTGCCCGGCAACCCGCACCGTGCCACGACCCGGAAGATCGCCAGCACGGGCCTTGGCGCCATTGACCGGGCGGAGCGAAAACGCCTCGCCCTGGACGCACGGCTCCCGCCAGATCTCGACAAGGCGCTCATCCGCGAAATCGAGGAAGCGCACTGCAACCTGTTGCCGGCGGCGATGATCGGTCCCATGACGCAGGTCCAACGCTACCGCGACGCGGTGCTGGCCGGCGCCCTCATCAAGGCCGGCGGGCGCGGCGGCGCAATCCTGATCACCGGCAACGGACACGCGCGCTCCGACCGCGGCGTGCCGTGGTACCTGAGGCACAGGGACGGCCGGGCAAAGATATCCACGGTGCTGCTCGTGGAGATCACGGAAGACGCAAAGTCCATAGGGGACCTGGTCGTGACCGGGCCGGATGGCAGACCGGCGGCGGATTATTTCTGGATTACACCGCGCGCCGAGCGGGAAGACCAATGCAAGAAACTGCGCCAGCGTTTCAAGAAATAGTGCGCGGCCACGCCGTCATGAACCGCCAGCGCTTGCCCGGTGACGATGCGCTTGCAGATTGCCGGCCAACCGGTGATGTGGCGGGGCCGCGATGACAGGCAACGCGCTTGCCCGCTGGTTTGACCGCACCGTGCTGGATTTCGCGCGCCAGTTCCGCTGGTCCTACCTGCCACCGCTGATGGTCTATTTCGCCGCCGGCGTCTCCGGCCTGACGGCGATTGTCGGAACGTTTTTCATTAAGGACTACCTCGGCCTGTCGGCGGCCTTCCTCGCCGGGCTGACGTTCTGGGCCGGCATCCCGTGGGCACTCAAGATGCCGCTCGGCCATCTGGTCGATCTGATCTGGCGCTGGAAGGCGGCACTGATCTATTTCGGCGCGACCCTGATCGCGGCCAGCACCGTCATCATGTATGCGTTGATCATCCACACCGACATGATGCGGGCCATCATGAGCATCGAAACTTGGTATGTGGTGAGTGCGCTGCTGGCGCCATCCGGCTATGTTATTCAGGATGTCGTCGCCGACGCCATGACCGTCGAGGCGGTACCGACCAGCGATGCCAGGGGCCGACCCTATTCAGGGCAGCAGATCAAGGCACTGCACACCACCATGCAGACGCTGGGCCGGTTCGCCATCATCAGCGGGCTGATCTTCGTTGCCACCGTCAAGATCTTCATGTTCGCCGACATCGAAACAATGTCGCTGGCTGAAACCGCCACCATCTATGCCGACATCTATCTTGCGGCGCTCGCGATCCCGGTCATCTCGGTTGCCGGCACCATTCTCGCTGCCGTGATGTTGCGGCTCAGGGCGCAAGCGCTGCGCCGCCAGGGCCTGGGGCGCCGGCAGATCGAAGCGCTGCTCGCCAGGCCGGTCGAAAAGACCCGCCCCAACTGGTGGATATTCGGCGGCAGCGGCGCCTTCGTCGTGTTCACGCTGGCAATGGGTCTGGGCCAGTTTCCGTTTGCCCAGGAGATCATCTTCGCCGGGTCGATGGCCATTATCCTGTTCTTGATGTCGCGCCTCTTGCGCGCCCTTGACCGCGACGCGGCGCGGGGCCTGGTCGGCACCGCGATCGTAATTTTCGTGTTTCGCGCGGTGCCGCTGCCCGGCCCGGGTCTGACCTGGTTCGAGATCGACGTGCTCGCCTTCGATCAGAAATTTCTCTCCGTTCTCAGTTTGATCACCGCGGTATTGACGCTTGTCGGCATGCTGGTCCTGCGCCCGCTGATGGCGCAAAAATCGATCGCCTATATTGTCGTTCTGCTGACCCTTGCCGCCGGTGTCCTGTCATTGCCCAATATCGGCCTTTACTATGGAATTCACCACTGGACCGCGTCCCTGACCGGCGGCGTGGTCGATGCCCGCTTCATCGCGACTATCGATACCGCGCTCGAATCGCCGCTTGGCCAGATCGCGATGATTCCGATGCTGGCATGGATCGCGAGGAACGCGCCTTCGAACCTCAAAGCGACATTTTTCGCGGTGATGGCATCGTTCACGAACCTCGCTCTGTCGGCAAGCAGTCTCGCCACCAAGCACCTCAACCGCATCTTCGTCGTCTCACGCCAGGTGACTGACCCTGAAACCGGCGATATCACGGTTGCCGCAGACTATGGTGACCTCGGCTGGATATTGATCACGGTGGCTCTGATTGCGTTGCTGGCACCTCTTGTTACGGTCATCATCGTCCAGAAAAGCCGCCTGCACACCACGCAATGACCGCCTGAGAGCTGGCGGGCAAGATTGATTCACGTCAATCCGCCGAGGCGATGGATGATCTATTCATCCAAATATTGTCCGTGACCGCGGTCGCGGTCGATGTAAGCTGCAGGGTCTCATAACGGCCCCGATGTCCGGGTTTCGCAAGCCGCTCCCGTCGGATCGGATAATTTTTGGCAGGCGTTAAACAGATGAACGGCAAGAACCTTACCCTGATCGAAATCTTCGGCATCAAGATCAAGGTCAATATCAGCTGGGTCTTCATCGCCCTGCTGCTTGCCTGGGCTCTGGCCCAGGGATATTTCCCGACCGTCTATGAGGGCCTCACCCGGACCGCCTATTGGTGGATGGCGGTGGTCGCCGTGCTCGGACTGTTTTTTTCGATCCTGCTGCACGAACTTGCCCATTCGGTGGTTGCACGCTCGTTCGGAATGGAGATCAAGGGCATCACGCTGTGGCTGCTCGGCGGCGTCGCCGAAATGGCCGATGAGCCCCCCAATCCAAGAGCTGAATTCCTGATGGCCATCGCCGGCCCGATCATGAGTGCTGTGCTGGCGCTGCTGTTCCTTGCGCTGAGCGCGGTGTTCGGCGGCAATGGCGAGGGCACCCCGATTGGCGCCATCCTGCGTTACCTCGGCGCACTCAACCTGATCCTTGCCGCATTCAACCTGGTCCCGGCCTTTCCGCTTGATGGCGGTCGGATCGCACGGGCCGCGCTGTGGGCGTGGAAGGGCGATTACTACTGGGCCACCAGCGTGGCGGCGGGGACCGGCTCCATTTTCGGCCTCGTGCTGATCGTATTCGGCATCGTCGGCGCCCTGACCGGGGCCGGTCTGGCCAGCCTGTGGTGGGTCATTCTCGGCATGTTCGTGCGTTTCGCCGCCGACGCATCACGCTTTCAGCTGCAGGCGGCGCAGGCACTCAAGGGCAGGACGGTCCGCGACTACATGACTCGGGATCCGATCGTTGTTGCCCCCGACATCACCGTTGCCGAGCTGATCGACAACTGGATCTACCGGCATTCATTTGAGTTCTTTCCCGTCGTCGACGGGGGGCGGCTGATCGGCAGCATCAGCCTGGCCGAGGTGAGGCAGGTGCCCGCAGGGGAGCGGAGCAAGACCAGAATCGGGGACATTGCGCTTCCCTGTTCGCCGGAAAACACGATCACTGTCGAGGCAAGCGCCGCGGACGCGTTGACCAGGATGCAGAAAACCGGAAACAGCCTGCTTCTGGTGACCGCGGCGGACGGCACCCTCGTCGGCGTTGTCGCCCTGAAGGACCTGATGAAGCTGATCGCCATCACATCGCAGCTGGGCCGCGTCTGAACGCCATCAAAGGCAGATCCATAGAGGTCTGGTCGGCTCCTCAGCGCAACAGCAGCAGCGGGCAGTCGAGCGCGCAGACAAACCGCGACGCCTGGATGCCGTCCACGGCGACCGGCCCGCCGATGCGCGCGATGACAAGCCCGCCCTGCCGACCCCGCACCTGCGCGCCGAGCGCGTGCGGGCTGAGCGCGCCAATATGCTCGAAACGGTAGCGGGTGCCGGTGTCAAACGCCGCGCGCACCTCGGCTTCGATCCGCTCAGCTTCCTCGCCATCCGTAGCGGCGATGAGCACGGCCACCTCCTGGCTATCTTCACCGGCGATCCGTTCCGCGGTGTCGACCATCAGGGCGACATCGGCGGCCGGGTCAATGATGGTGAAGATCGGGCCGTGAGCGCGGCGCGCCTCGCAACCGACCACCATGATCCCGGCTATCCCGGCAAGTTCCGCGAGCCGCTCGGGCAGCATGCCTGGCGCGGCAAGCGCAAGTGGTTCGCCGATAGCCAGGATGCCGGTCTCCGCCGTTGCCTTGCGCAGTGCTTCGCCGGCCGCGCCGCGGACGACTTCAAAGCGCGACGGAATGCGCGCTGCCTGCGTCAGTTGCCGGAACTGGCGCTGCATCGCCGCCAACGCGGCCGCCATCTCCTTGCGCACAATATCCGGCGAAAGTGCCCGGGTACGACCGCCGGCGAGAGAAATCTCGCGCGCAAACGGCATCTGCGCCAAAGTCAGCAATTCTTCATTTTCGACAAACATGCCATGCAGTTCACCGCGGAACGTACGCGCGAAGCGGGTCGCAACGTCCATGATGAATGGACTGGCCGCACCACCGCACATCCGCAGCACAACCTTGCCGCGGACATCGCCACGATGTTGTCTGGCCGTCATCACGTCGCTCCGTCTTTCGCCTTGCCGCCGTCGCGCCCGCCATCGTCAGATCTGCCGAATTTGCGGCGCGCCTCGGCGAAACCGATCAACCGGTCCTCGACACGGCGATTGATGCTGCCCTCGGGAAAGAGGTGGTCCCGGCCGCGCGCGCCCGCCGGCAGTCCGGTAAGCAATCCGATGCCCTCGTCAATGGTCGCGACCGCATAGACATGGAACCGTTTGCGTTTCACCGCCTTCACGACATCTTCGCGCAGCATCAGATGCACCAGGTTTGACTTGGGGATGATAACGCCCTGCTTTCCGGTAAGGCCACGCTCGTTGC
>Ga0114931_10009610_pt1 | contig 11573 bp, 9 predicted proteins | sample 2SBtaG_FD_89579 | JGI IMG/M metagenome (GOLD analysis project Ga0114931, IMG submission 89579) | Deep subsurface microbial communities from Kolumbo volcano to uncover new lineages of life (NeLLi) - 2SBTROV14_V59a metaG | ecosystem: Environmental > Aquatic > Marine > Volcanic | place: Kolumbo...
TAGCCGGCCTGTTTAATAGCTTGCAGAATGACCTCGATCGCCTCCTCGTTGGATTTCAAGTTGGGGGCGAATCCGCCTTCATCGCCGACGGCGGTATTGTAACCGCGTTTTTTCAAGACCGTTTTCAAATGGTGGAAGATTTCCGATCCCATCCGCAGAGCGCCGGCGAAAGAGTCCGCGCCGGCCGGCATGATCATGAATTCCTGGATATCGACGTTATTGTCGGCGTGCGCGCCGCCGTTCAGAACGTTCATCATGGGAACGGGCAGTTCCCTGGCGTTGACGCCGCCGATGTATTGGAAAAGAGGCAGCTCCAACTCCTCGGCGGCGGCCCGGGCCACTGCCAGCGATACGCCCAGAATGGCGTTGGCGCCCAGCTTCGACTTGTTTTTCGTGCCGTCGATTTCCAGCATGAGGTTGTCGATCAGGGCCTGCTCGGTCACCTCGATCCCCATCAGTTCCGGGGCGATTTTCGTATTGACGTTTTTAACGGCCTTGAGAACGCCTTTACCCATGTACCGTTTGGGGTCCTTGTCGCGCAGTTCGACGGCCTCGCGCGACCCGGTGGACGCGCCGGACGGCACCGCCGCCTGCACCCAGACACCGGACTCCAGAAAAACCTCCGCCTCCAGGGTGGGGTTGCCCCGTGAATCGAGAATTTCCCTGGCTTGCACTCCGATAATTTCGCTCATGGCATCCCTCTCGGAAAATCAGGTTTAGGCCGCCGCTTGTTTCAAGGCCCGGCCGGCGGCGGCAAGAGTGGTTTCGATATCGCTGTCGGTGTGCACGGTGGACATGAACCCGGCTTCGAACTGCGAGGGCGCGATAGCGATTCCCTCGTCCAGCATGGCGTTGAAATAGCGTTTGAAAAATTCCGTGTCGCAAGTCGTCACGGAGTGATAGTCGACGATCTCCCGGTCGGTGAAAAACATGGAGAACATGGAGCCGGCGCGGGTAAACCGGGCGGCAACGCCAAGCTTGCCGGTAATTTCCCGCAAGCCATGGCAAAGGATTTCAGATTTTCTTTCCAGGTCTTCATAAACCTTTTTGTCGGACAGCATATAGAGCGTTTCGATCCCCGCCGCCATGGCCAGGGGGTTGCCGGACAAGGTGCCGGCCTGATAGACGGCGCCCACCGGGGCGATGTGGTCCATAACTTCCGCGCGCCCGCCATAAGCGCCGACCGGCAGCCCGCCACCGATGATCTTACCGAGACACGTCAAGTCGGGGCGAATGCCGTAAATTTCCTGCGCGCCGCCCAGCGCGACGCGAAACCCGGTGATGACTTCATCGAAGATCAGCAAAGCGCCGCTTTGGCTCGTCACCTCGCGCAGAGTTTGCAGAAACCCCGGTTGCGGCGGCACGACGCCCATGTTCCCGGCAACAGGCTCCACAATCAGGCAGGCGATACGGTCTCCCTGCTTGTCGAAAAGCTCCCGCGCCTGCGCCGGATCGTTGAACGGCAGCGTGATGGTGTTTTTCGCCAGGTCCGCCACAATGCCGGGGCAGTCGGGGATGCCCAGGGACATGAGTCCGGAGCCGGCCTTGACCAGCAGGCTGTCGGCATGGCCGTGGTAACAGCCCTCGAACTTGACGATCTTGTCGCGCCCGGTATAGCCGCGCGCCAGGCGAATGGCGCTCATGCCCGCCTCGGTGCCGGAACTGACCATGCGCACCTTTTCCATGGATGGGAAGGCGCGTGTGACCATTTCCGCCAGGGTGATCTCCACTTGCGTCGGCGCGCCGTAGCTCGTTCCCTTGCCCGCGGCGCGCTTGATCGCGTCGACGATGCGCGGATGGGCATGGCCGTGGATGAGCGGCCCCCAGGAGGCCACGTAATCGATGTATTCGTTGCCGTCCACGTCGGTAATTTTCGCGCCGGCCGCCGTGCGGATAAATACCGGATGGCCGCCAACCGCCTTGAAGGCACGCACCGGGCTGTTCACGCCGCCGGGCATCAGCCGCTGCGCCCGGGCAAACAATTCTGCAGACTTTTTTCTGTTCATGAGCCGCCCCCAAACAAGATGGCGTAATCTTTTTTGAGCCTTTCGGGGATGACGCTTTTATCGGTGACCACGGCGTGGCGGGCGGCGTCGGCGCAGGCGCAGTTGCGCGCCCCGGTCAAGCGGCCGGCGGCTTTTTCGACCAGCCGCTGGGCCAGTTCCACGTTTTTATGCATGATCTCCATGACCGCCTCCACGGTCACCGCCTCTTCCTCCTCGCGCCAGCAATCGTAGTCGGTCACCAGCGCCACCGTGGCATAACAGATGCCGGCCTCGCGCGCCAGCTTGGCCTCGGTGACGTTGGTCATGCCGATCACATCGACTCCCCATTGGCGGTACACATGGGATTCGGCGCGCGAGGAAAACTGCGGCCCCTCGATGCAGATATAGGTTCCGCCGGCATGGACATCGGCTCCGGCCTCCGCGCCGGCCCGGGCCACCTCCCCGCACAAGTCACGGCAAACCGGATCGGCGAAGGCCACGTGGCCGACCATGCCGTCGGTGAAAAAAGTGCTGATGCGCCGGTGCGTCCGGTCGATAAACTGATCGGGAATCACAATGTGGCCGGGGGGCAGATCTTCCTTCATGCTGCCCACCGCGCTCACCGAGATGATGCGCCCGACGCCCAGTTTTTTCATGGCAAAAATGTTGGCGCGGAAGTTGATCTCCGAGGGAGGGATGCGGTGGCCCTTGCCGTGGCGGGGAAGGAAAGCCAGCCGGGCGCCGCCGATCTCGCCCAGAATCAAGGAATCGGAAGGCGCGCCAAAGGGCGTCTCCACGGCCTCCTCCCGCAAAACCTTCAACGCCTGCATGTGGTAAAGCCCGCTGCCGCCGATTACGCCCAGCATGGTTTCCGCCATCGTTCAATTCTCCATGTTGTGTTTGAGGGTTGGACGGCAGGGACAAAGCAGCGCAGACCGCAAGGCCGCCGTAACTGGGCTGGTGCTGCGTTGCAAAAATTTACAACGAAGTGCTAGCGATTTTTGTTTGGGAAAAGCACGGCAAGAGGACCATCCCGCTTCTTTCGGTCAAGAAAGGCGGATATTTTGTCGGACCGGGCAAACCCGCAAGCGGACCGCTAACCTTGTTTTTTCCTTTCGATTTCGCTGAGGAGGAATTTCAATTCCGCGATCTGCTCCCCGGCCCGGTCGGCCGATTCCCGGTCCTTTTTCAGATTTTTGATTTTGACGTCCACGTCGTCCGACAGAATATTCAGTTGGTTCAAGCGCTTCTCCACGGCCGCAAGCAACCCTATTTTTCCGTTAAGCACTTCGATTTTTTCTTCCGCCTCCTCGGTAATGGAGGTTAGTTTTTCAATATTAAAATTGATGCGGTCCAAGTTTTCTTTTTCCTGGTCGATTCTTTTCTTTTCGGAGTTGACTCTGCGAATGACGACGTCAAGTTCGCTCAAGGCTTCCTGGGTGCGCCGAACTTTTTGTTCGCTTTCGACAACCTGCTTGATTCGGGCTTCGGTCTCGGCCACGGTATTGTTGAGCAGTTCGATTTTCTTTTCCGCCTGAACGATTTGATCTTCGTTTTCCTGAAGCGTTTCCTGCCTCAAACGCAGGTCTCGCATCATTTCATCCAACTGTCCGACCCGCTTTTCGGTCTCCGCAACCACCTGCGTTTCCTTATTGAGAACCTGAACCTTGTTTTCAAAATTCACGCTGATCTGCCCCAGCTCTTCGCGGATATGATCGAGTTTGGAGAGGTCATCCTTGGATTCCTGTAACTCCTTGAACTTGGCGCGCAGTTCAATTTCCATGATATTCAGCTTGGACAGGAGATTATTCATCCGCCTTTCCTGATCGTCGATCGCGGATTTCTCCTTGGTGATATCCAGCATTTTGGCTTCCACCTGATTGGTCGTGGACTTAAGGTCTTCCAGTTTTTGATCGACCTTTTCCAGAAAGTCGATTTTTTTGCTGACCTTGGCGATCTTCATGTTGGCTTCTTCGATAAAGAAGTCCAGACCATCGACTTTTTTCTCCATTTTTTCGATGAGCGCCTTGCGCTGCATCTGCGTTTCCATTTTAACGTCGAGGCTGATCACCACGGAACTGAGGTCGTTGATTTTTTTGTCCACCTGATCGACGAGCTGCTGTTTGCGGACGATTTCCTCCATTTGCCCGCGCCCGGCCTCCATCAGTTCCTGATTTTTGATCAACACCGCGGTGACTTCGTCTGCTTTTTTGATTTCCTCCTCGAAGCGCCTGGCTTTTTGCTCGGCTTCCTCGGCCAACACATTGAACCGGCTCATTTTCTCCAAGGCAACGTCGATGATCTTCATTTCGTCCTTGAGGAGCTTCATCTTGTTGCCCAGGTTGTCGATCAGAAAAGCATTGAGGCGGTTGATCTTCTCCTCGGTTTTTTCGATGATGTGGCGGTCCTCACGAATCTGCGCCAACTTGCTGTCCACGTCAACGGCCAAGCCGTCCAGGTCCTTCAAGCGGCCGCTGATGCTGCGGATCATTTCATTTTTAACGGAGATGTTTTTGGATTCGATTTTCAGGTCGTTGATTTCATGGGACAGCTTGTTGATGGAACTCTTGGTCTCACGGATGACCTGCCCCTGCCGCATGAGTCCCTCGGCATCGGTCTGCACCTTTTCCAAAATATTTCTTAATTCCTCGGAATCCTTGAAAACGCTTTCGATCACCTGTTTTTCTTTTTTGAGACGGTCGAACTTGATATCGAGATCTTTCATCAAGTGATCCATTTCGGACAACCGCGACGAACTCGTCTGCATCATTTTTTTGAAATGGCTGACTTCTTCAACCTGGCCGGAAATTTTATCCAGCATATATTCGAGGCGGTTGATATTTTTGTCGGTATTTTTAACCAGCCGGTTTTCTTCGTGCAATTTTTTGATTTTGGAGTCCATGTCCCAAATCAGGACATTCAGGCGGGCGGCGTCCTCATTAGCTTTTTCGACCAATCCACGCTGCTGTTGCAGGGTTTTCATTTTGAGGTCCACATGCTCGCTGAGCATGTGAAGGCCGTCGATGTTTCTTTTGAGGGTGGCGTAGTTGGAGTCCAGTTCCCGCGAGATGCGCTGGAAGTCGCGGATGCGGAGGTCAAAAGTTTTGACTTCGTCGGCTTGCCGGTTCAGGGTTTCCAGCTTGCTCAAGGTATCCGGCAGTTTGGCGTCGATCTGGTCAAACAGGACTTTTTTTTCGTCGAAGCGGCCGGCGTTTTTCTCGAAGTATTCGACCAGGAGCTGCAAATTTTTGCGTTCGTGCGCGGCCACGTCGATTAATTTTTTAAATTCCGACATATCTTTTTTTTCAAGCTGCCCGGCAGCTTCGTCCTGCGGTTCATCTTTTTTGTTGGATAAGGAATCTTTTGCCATGGAACTTGCCCTCAAATAAAAATGCAAATTGGCGCAACTGTTACAACTTATTAGTTTTATATAACTTATGCCACCCTTGTGTCAAGGAGGCGAAGCTCATTTTTTCGATAGTCCGGGGGTGCGCCGGTCACCGGTCCATCCGGGCCAACAGCAGTTCGGCAATTTGCACCGCATTCAGCGCGGCCCCCTTACGCAAGTTGTCGGCGACCACCCAAAAGTTGACGGCGTTGGTGGCGGAAATGTCGTCACGGATGCGGCCGACGAAAACAGCGTCCTTGCCCGCCGCCCGGGTGGCCAGGGGATACTCCTTTTTCGCCGGATCGTCCACCACCTCCACTCCCGGCGCGCCGGCAAGCAGCCTTTTCACTTCTTCCGCGCCGATGGGTTTTTCGGTCTCGACGTTGATCGATTCCGAATGGGCATTGAACACGGGAACCCGGACCGCCGTGGGACTCACTTGAATGGCATCGTCCTCCAGGATTTTCCGGGTCTCGTGGACCATCTTCATCTCCTCCCGGGTGTAACCGCTGTCGAGAAACTCGTCGATATGGGGCAGACAGTTGAAGGCGATCTGGTGGGGATACACCTTGCAGGCCGCATCCTCGCCGTTCAACAACCCGGCGCTTTGCGCCACCAGTTCGTCCACGGCCTTCTGCCCCGAGCCGGACACCGCCTGGTACGTGGAAACGACCACCCGCCTGATGCGGTACCGGTCATGAATGGGTTTGAGAACAACCACCATCTGGATCGTCGAACAATTGGGGTTGGCGATGATCCCCAGTCGCTCGCCCAGGGCACCGGGGTTGACTTCGGGAACGACCAGCGGAACATCCTTTTCCATACGAAAGGCGCTGCTGTTGTCGATGACGATGCACCCGGATCGAACCGCGGCGGGAGCAAACTGCCTGCTGACCGATCCGCCGGCGGAAAACAAGGCCAGATCGACACCGGCAAAGGAGTCTTCGGCAAGCTCCCGCACCTCCACCTCCGCCCCCCGGAACATGAGCCGCTTGCCCCTGGAACGCGACGAAGCCAGGGGAATCAGTTCGCCGACGGGGAAATTTCTTTCCTCCAGAATGGAAATCATTTCCCGGCCTACGGCTCCGGTGGCGCCGGCGACGGCGACACGGTATCGTTCTTTTTTTTCCAGCAGGATCATCCTTTTTGCAACTCCTCGGCGACCCGGTCGCCCATAGCCTTTGTGCCGACTTCTTTCATGCCGCGGCTCATAATGTCCTTCGTCCGATAGCCCTTGTCCAATACAGCTTCGACGGCCCGTTCAATTTGCCGGTCAGGCTCTTCCCGGTCAAACGAATATTTAAACATCATGCCGACGGAAAGAATCGTCGCCAGCGGATTGGCGACGTCCTGACCGGCGATATCCGGCGCGCTGCCGTGGATGGGTTCGTACATTCCGGTTTTGCCGCCGGTGCTCGCCGAGGGCAACATGCCGATGGAGCCGGTCAGCATGGACGCCTGGTCGCTCAGGATGTCGCCGAACATATTGGTGGTCAGAATGACGTCGAACTGCCTGGGGTCGCGCACCAGTTGCATGGCGCAGTTATCGACATACATGTGGCGCAGGGCGACGTCGGCAAAATCCCGATGCGTTTCGCTGACCACGTCGCGCCACAGCCCGGTGCATTCGAGGACGTTGGCCTTATCGACGGAGACGACGTTTTTATTTCTTTTGCGCGCCACCTCGAAGGCGACGCGGGCGATGCGGGCTATTTCCGCTTCCGTATAAACCAGGGTGTTGAAGCCCCTGCGGGAGCCATCGGCCAGGGTTTGCACGCCGCGCGGCTCGCCGAAGTAGATGCCGCCGGTCAATTCACGCACCACCAGAATATCCAGGCCCTCCACCACCTCGCGTTTCAGGGAGGAGGAATCGACGAGCGGCTGAAACACCCGGGCCGGGCGCAGGTTGGCGTAAAGCCCCAGGGAGGAGCGCAGCCCCAGCAAGGCGCGTTCCGGGCGCAGAGCAAAGTCGAGCTGCTCCCATTGCGGCCCGCCGACGGCGCCCAGCAGGACGGCATCCGCTTGCCGGGCGGTTTGCAGGCTGTCGCCGCACAGAGGATGGCCCGTAGCCTCGTATCCGGCGCCACCGACCGGCGCTTCCCGCAAATTCATACGCAAACCCAGGCGCGATTCGACGATCTTCAAAATTTTAACGGCCTCGCGCACCACTTCCGGGCCGATGCCGTCGCCCGGCAACAGCGCGATGGTAAATTCCGTTTTGCTTCGGTTCATGTACACATCCTGTAAACAAGGTTGAATTTTTTATGATAGCAAAAAAAACGCCGGCGCGCCCCGGTTATCGAAAACCGCAGGATAATATTTAAACCGCGTGACCGCAAGAATGTATAATAGGCCCGCCTGCCAGGCATGGCGGCAGGACGCCCGGATCGAATTTCACTTGTATCGAGGCTATGGTAAACGGAAAAAAAATCACGGTCATCATGCCGGCATACAACGCCGAAAAAACCCTGCGGCAAACCTACGATGAAATCCCCAGGGACGTGGTGGACGAAATCATCCTGACCGACGATGCCAGCAACGACCGCACGGTGGAAGTCGCCAGGGAACTGAACCTGAAAACCTTCGTGCATCCGAGGAACAAAGGCTACGGCGCCAACCAGAAAACCTGCTACCGGGAAGCGTTGAACGGCGACGGCGATATTATTATCATGCTGCACCCGGACTACCAGTACACGCCAAAACTGATTCCGGCCATGGCGTCAATGATCGCCGCCGGCGAGTTCGACGCGGTGATCGCCTCGCGTATTCTCGGCAACCGGGCGATGGCGGGAGGAATGCCGGTTTATAAATACGTTTCCAACCGCGCCCTCACCTTCCTGGAAAACATCCTCATCGGCCAAAAACTTTCCGAATACCACACCGGCTACCGGGCTTTCAGCCGCAAGGTATTCGACACCATTCCCCTCCTGGAAAACTCCGACGATTTCGTTTTCGATAACCAGATGCTTCTGCAAGTTCTCTATTTCGGCTTCAAGGTCGGCGAGGTGTCCTGTCCGGCAAAATATTTCGACGACGCCTCGTCGATCAGCTTTGGCCGCAGCGTCAAGTACGGCGTCGGCGTCCTGCAAACGGCGGCGCAATACGCCCTGGCAAAAGCCGGGGCGCGCGCTACGCCAATCTTCGACCCCGGCGGCAGGAAGCTGGTTTCCGGCTAAATCCGCCGCCGGACGGGAAAATTGGTAGGTCAAATAAATTGTGATAAAGTAATATCCTGAGCTAAAAAGGTGCAGACAAAGTAACCATGACGCCCTTGGGAATGGTTTTCGTTGAGGCTTGTATAAAAAGAGACTAAAGTGAAGTTCACCGAATTGGTCAGGTTGCTGGAGAAAAATGGTTTCCAATTAGCAAAGCAAAAAGGCTCCATCCGGTATTATGAAAAGCAAGGGAATGACAAGTTGATTCGATTGGACTATCATGGTTCCAAGGAAGTTCCCAAGGGAACTTGCCATGCCGTATTGAAGGCGGCGAATATAACGAAAAACAATTAAAGGGAAAAAATGATTGAACTGGACTATTCCCTGGTGATCGAAGCGACGGAGGAGCCGGATTATTTCGGTTTTTATTCCCCCGACTTAGAGGGCTTTACGGGAATCGGCCATTCGGTTGAGGATTGCCTGTATAAGGCAAAATGGGGGATGAAGGAACATATCAGTCTGCTAAAGGGAAAAGGCCTGCCGGTACCGCCAAAAACTACAACCCCAAAAATCACGATTCAAAACGAAGAGAAATTGAAGGTGTAAAAGGTAACCTCGCCGGGATTTTTTTTCCACCCTCTTTTACGTTTCATTGTAAACCACCTCGACGAGGCAGAGGCCGTGCGGCGGGGCGGTGGGGCCGGCGCGACTGCGGTCACGGGAATCCAATATATCCTTCACTTGTTTGGCGCTCATCCTGCCGCGCCCCACTTCCGCCAGGGTGCCAACCACAATCCGCACCATGTGTTTCAGGAAGCCGCTGCCTTCAAAAGTCAGATGGATGAAATCGCCGTCTTTTTTCAAGTCAACGCGGAACAGTCTCCGCACCGGGTAGTTGTTATCGGTATTCGCGGCGCGGAACGCGGAGAAGTCGTGCTCGCCCTTGAGGTGTTTCGCGGCCCGGCGCATGGCGGTCAGGTTCAGGGCATAGGGAATGAACCAGGCGCGGCCGCGGTGCAGGGCCGAGGGATAATCGCGGTTGAGGATGGTGTAACGGTACTGCTTGCGCACCGCCGACCGGCGGGCGTTGAAGCCCTCCGCCACTTCCGCCACCTCCCGGACGGCGATGTCGCCCGGCAACAGACTGTTCAAGGCTTTCAGAAACTGCCGCTCCGTCATGGCGGATGAGGTCACAAAATGCGCCGTCTGCGCCTCGGCGTGCACTCCGGCGTCGGTCCTCCCGGAGCCGATCAAGGCCGTTTTCTCGCCGGTGATGGTGCACAGGCACTGTTCCAGAACTTCCTGGATGGTCATGCCGTTGGGCTGGCGCTGCCAACCGCTGTATGCGGAGCCGTCGTATTCGAGAATGATTTTGATTTTGCGCATCGCCGCAGGCAAATAATAAAAAACGCGCTGAACCGATGCCAACGCGTTTTTTCTTTTTCTTACGGCCGCGGATATTCCGGCGGACCATTCATACTTCAGGTATGAATCTTCATTTTTTTTACTGTCAAACTGCAACTGTCTGGAAAGGTGGACTCAAGCTCCTATCGACCTCCATGATTTGTTGATCCTGAATGTAATATAGGGCTTCTTGACGATTTCGCAAGGGGTGAACGATATTTTTGCCGCAATTTTTTTCGGCAAAGAAGTTAACCTTTCCATAGCTCGTTTTTTCTTATATCATAAAGCGCATACAATGGACAATCGAGTCAATTTTCTTTGTGGAGTTTTCGCCCATGAAAACATATCAGGACCTGGCGACAGACGGGGGTTCCCAGATCATCGAGCAGGTCACCTATCAGTTAGGCAAACTGCGAAAGCGGCTGGACCGGATCACGCACAAGGTGGCGTTGATGAGCGGCAAGGGCGGGGTCGGCAAAAGTTCCATAACCGCGAACATCGCCGCCTGCCTGGCGGGGCGCGGATTGCGGGTGGGCATCCTCGATGCCGACCTCAACGGCCCCAGCATCGGCAACCTGCTGGGTGTCGGCAACGACCAAAAACTGGCCGTTGACGACAACGGCGTCAATGCCGGCGAGGGCGCCCTGGGAATTAAAATCATGTCCATGGACATGCTGCTGCCCAACCCCGACTCGCCCGTCATGTGGACCCACGGCAGCGGCGAAACCGCCTCCTGGGTGAGCATGTTCGAGTCGACGGCGCTGCGCGAACTGCTGGCCGACACACACTGGGGCACATTGGACTACCTGCTCCTCGACATGCCGCCGGGCAGCGACCGCATCGACAACATCAAGGAGTTGATCCCGGAACTGGCCGGGGTGGTGGAAATCACCATTCCCGCGCAAATCTCCCAGCATATCGTTTCCAAGTCCATTTCCAAAAACAACAAGATGCAGGTTCCCATCATCGGCCTGGTGGAAAACATGGCCTCCTACGTCTGCCCGCATTGCGACAAGGAAGGCAAACTGTTCGACGGCGGTGACGTCCACGAACTGGCGGAACGCAAGGGCATCCCCCTGCTGGGCAGCATTCCCTTCGATTCCAGGTTGTCGCAAAAAACGGACTCGCTGTTCTACGCCAGGCACAAGGATTCCGTTGCCGGCAAGGCCATCGAATCGGTTACGGACAAAATCGTCAATTTCGTTAATGAAAAATCCCAAAAGGAGAAGCAATGAAATTCCTTTGTATCCCTTGCGACGAGCAAATGAAAACGCAGAAGGACGGCATCATGCCCTCCGACAGCAAGAATCTGGCGCTGAAGTTCAAGTGCGAAAAATGCGGTCACGAGATCGCCATGTTGACCAACCAGTTCGAGACCGAATTCGTCAGCAAAATCGGCGTGGAGTTGGGGGGCCAGTCGGCGGAGGCCAAGGGGCCGTTCAACATGGTCGGCTCCAACCTGGACGAGGCCAAGCAGGAACTCGCCAAAAGCAAACCCAAGGACGAATTCGCCTGGACCGAGGAAGCGACGGAACGGCTCAACCGCGTGCCCTTTTTCGTCCGCAACATGGCAAAGAAAACGATCCTCGACTTCGCCAGCAAAAAAGGCGTCTCCCTCATCGACGCCAAACTGATGGACGA
>Ga0114931_10009611_pt1 | contig 11572 bp, 11 predicted proteins | sample 2SBtaG_FD_89579 | JGI IMG/M metagenome (GOLD analysis project Ga0114931, IMG submission 89579) | Deep subsurface microbial communities from Kolumbo volcano to uncover new lineages of life (NeLLi) - 2SBTROV14_V59a metaG | ecosystem: Environmental > Aquatic > Marine > Volcanic | place: Kolumbo...
CCCTGGGGCGGGAGGATTTCTTCGTCTCGCCGGCCAACGCCCCGGCGGTGGCGATGATCGAGACCTGGCCGGGCTGGCCGGGGGGCAAGCTGGTTCTGACCGGCTCGAAAGGCGCCGGAAAGACCCATCTGGCGCATGTCTGGGCGGCCCGGAGCGGCGCCGCGATCATCCCCGCGCGCGATCTCGCCGGCGCCGACATCGCCGCGCTTGCCACCACCCCCGTGGCGGTCGAGGATTGCGAGCGCATCATTGGTGAGAGGGCCTGCGAGACGGCGCTTTTTCATCTCCACAACCTCGCCCTGGCCGAGGGGCAATCGCTGCTCTTCACCGCGCTGACCCCGCCCAACCGCTGGCATCTGTCTCTGCCCGACCTTGCCAGCCGGATGCAGGGGGCGGCGCTGGCGCGCATCGCCCCGCCCGATGATGCGCTGCTGGCCGCGGTTTTGATGAAGCTCTTTGCCGACCGCCAGCTTGCGCCGACACCGGCGACGATTCCCTTCCTCTTGCGCCGCATCGAGCGCTCTTTCGCGGACGCAAGCGCCATCGTCGCCCGGCTTGACGCGGCGGCGCTGGCGCAGGGGCGCCCGGTAACGCCGGCGCTTGCCCGCAACGTGCTGGACATGCCCGGTGACTGAGGGCACACTGCCTTCTCAAGTTGTTGCAACCTGATAAGATAAAGTGTGCCATGAAACCCGCCAATATCGCAGATTTCCTTGCCTCACCGATGCCCGAGCCGGTCGCGATGCCCGATCTCGACCTCGCCGGGCCGGGGCGCTTCTTCAATCGCGAGCTGAGCTGGCTGGGCTTCAACTGGCGGGTGCTCGAAGAGGCGCAGAACCCGCGCGTGCCGCTTCTCGAGAGGCTGCGGTTTCTGTCGATCTCGGCCACCAATCTCGATGAATTCTACAATGTCCGCGTCGCCGGCCTGCGCGAGCTGGCCCACAAGGGGCGGGGGGCGCCCGGCCATGACGGGCTGACCCCGGCCGAGCAACTGGTGCTGATCGACGAGGATGCCCGCCGCCTGCTCGACAGCCAGCAGGAAACCCTTGCCGAGCTGCGCCGCGAGATGGAGCGCGAAAACATCTCCATTCTTGCCCGCGACGGCCTCTCGGATGACGACAGGGCGTTTCTGTCGCGGGCCTTCATGGAAATGGTGTTTCCGGTGCTTTCGCCGCTGGCGATCGACCCCGCGCACCCGTTTCCCTTCATCCCCAATCTCGGCTTCTGCCTGGCGCTGCAGCTGGAGCGAAAATCCGACGGCCGCCCCCTGCAGGCGCTGTTGCCGATCCCGCACCAGATCGACCGCTTCATGACCCTGCCATCAGACGAGGGCACGCACCGCGCGCTGCCACTGGAGGAGCTGCTGCTGCTGCATCTCGACAGCCTCTTTCCCGGCTACCGCTGCCGCGATCACTGCTCTTTCAGGGTTCTGCACGACAGCGATCTCGAGGTCGAGGAAGAGGCCGAAGACCTGGTGCGCGAATTCGAGGTGGCGCTCAAGCGCCGCCGGCGGGGCGAGGTCGTGCGGATGAAAATGTCGCGCGGCGCCCCCGAAGCGCTGCGCGATACGATCATGCGCGAGTTGCATGTCGATCCCGACGAGGTGGTCGAGATCGACGGCATGATCGGGCTGGCCGACCTCAAGGAACTGGTGCTCGACAACCGGCCGGACCTGCTCTGGCCCGTCTTCACGCCACGGGTTCCCGAGCGCGTGCAGGACCATGACGGCGACATGTTCGCCGCGATCCGGCAAAAGGACATGCTGCTGCATCACCCCTACGAGACCTTCGACATGGTGATCCGCTTCCTCGCCCAGGCCGCGCGCGATCCCGACGTGGTGGCGATCAAGCAGACGCTTTACCGCACCTCCGAGAAATCGCCCATCGTCGAGGCGCTCTGCGAGGCGGCCGAGGACGGCAAGTCGGTCACCGCGCTCGTCGAGCTCAAGGCGCGGTTTGACGAGGCCGCCAATATCCGCCAGTCGCGCCGGCTGGAGCGCGCCGGCGCGCATGTGGTCTATGGCTTCATCGACTGGAAGACCCACGCCAAGATCTCCACCGTGGTGCGGCGCGAGGGAGAGCGGCTTGTCACCTATACCCATTTCGGCACCGGCAATTATCACCCGATCACCGCGCGCATCTATACCGACCTGAGCTTTTTCACCTGCGACGCGGCGCTCGGGCGCGACGCCACCAAGGTCTTCAACTACCTTTCGGGCTATGCCCTGCCCGAAGATCTCGAAAACCTCGCGATCTCTCCGCATACGCTCAAATCGACCCTGATCGAGCGGATCGACGGCGAAATCGCCCATGCCAAGGCCGGGCGTCCGGCGGCGATCTGGGCCAAGATGAACGCCCTTGTCGAACCTGACGTGATCGACGCACTCTACCGCGCCAGCCAGGCCGGGGTGCAGATCAGCCTGGTGATCCGCGGCATCTGCGGGCTGCGCCCCGGCATCAAGGGGCTGAGCGAAAACATCCGCGTCAAATCCATCGTCGGGCGGTTTCTCGAACATTCGCGCATCGTCTGTTTCGGCAATGGCGGCGGCCTGCCATCGCACGGCGCGCGCGTCTATATCAGCTCGGCCGACTGGATGGGACGCAACCTCAACCGCCGGGTGGAAACCCTCGTCGAGATCCGCAACGACACCGTCAAGGCGCAGATCACCGAACAGATCATGGCCGCCAACATGGCCGATGTGGCGCAAAGCTGGGTGATGTCTCCCGATGGGAGCTTCACCCGCGCGACATGGCCAGAGGGCGAATTTGCCTTCAATTGCCACCGCTTCTTCATGGAAAATCCCTCGCTTTCGGGGCGCGGCAGCGCCGGGGCGGCGGATGTGCCACAACTGACCCACGCCGCCGATTGACCTCCCTGCGACCCTGTCGCATAACGCGGGTGGCAGACGTTCCTTCGGGGGGCTCCATGGAGGCCAGCAGCGAAACCGCCGACGCCGATTGGGGGCCGTTCGGCCGGCCGCTTTTCAACGAGCCGTCGGCGCGCGGGCTCAGCCGTGTCGGGGTTGTCGATGTCGGCTCCAACTCGGTGCGGATGGTGGTCTTTGACGGCGCCGCCCGCAGCCCGGCCTATTTCTTCAACGAAAAGATCATGTGCGCGCTCGGCGCCGGCATGTCCGAGACCGGCCTGCTCAACCCCGGGGGACGCGCCCGCGCGCTGGCCGCGATGCGCCGCTTTCGCCATCTCGGCGAGGCCATGGGCACCGGCGCGCTCACCGCCGTCGCCACCGCCGCCGTGCGCGAGGCCGAGGACGGGGCGGAATTCTGCGCCGAGGTGGAGCGCGAAACCGGCATCCGCATCTGGGTGATCGACGGCCAGGAGGAGGCGCGGCTTTCGGCACAGGGCGTGCTTCTGGGCTGGCCCGGCTCCTATGGTCTGGTGTGCGATATCGGCGGCTCGTCGATGGAGCTGGCCGAAATCGACGGCGGCGAGGTCGGCCGCCGCCTGAGCTCGCCACTGGGGCCTCTCAAGCTGCGCGATGTCAAGGGCGGGCGAAAGGCGCGCAAGGCGCTGATCCGCGAACACCTCTGCGCGATGCAGGCAGAACTCGGCGAACAGAAGAACCGGCTCTTTCTCGTCGGCGGCTCGTGGCGGGCGATCGCCAAGATCGACATGGCCCGGCGCGACTACCCTCTTCACGTCCTGCATGAATACCGGATGACGGCGAAATCGGTGCGCGACACGGTGAAATACATTCAAAAGACCGATATCGACAGTCTGCGCGCCGGGGTCGGCGTCTCCGCGACCCGCATGGCGCTGGTGCCGATCGCCGCCGAGATCCTGCGCGAGGTGGTCAAGACCTTCCGGCCGCGCGACATCGCCATTTCCAGCTACGGTATCCGCGAGGGGCTGCTTTTCGAACAGATGCCGCAAAAGCTGCGTGACCGCGACCCTCTGATCGAGGCCTGCGCCTTTGCCGAATCGCGCGATGCGCGGGTGCCGGGCTTCGGCAAGGTGGTCTATCGCTTCATCGAGCCGCTGTTTCGCTCCGTACGGCCCGAGCGGCGGCGGATCATCAAGGCGGCCTGCCTGCTGCATGACGTCAGCTGGCGCGCCCATCCCGATTATCGCGCCGAGGATTGTTTCGACAACGCCACCCGCGCCAATCTCGGCGGGCTCAAGCATTCCGAGCGGGTGTTTCTGGGACTGGCGCTGCTCTACCGCTACTCCAACAAGCGCGAAGGCACGCGCTTTGCCGATCTCAGCGCATTCGTGACCCCAGACGATGAGCACCAGGCCGAAGTGCTGGGCAAGGCGATGCGCTTTGCCGCGATGCTGTGGCTCAGGCGCGACGCAAAGCTGGGAGACCTGCGCTGGTTTACGCGCAAGAAGCGGCTGGAACTGTGGCTTTCACCCGAGGCCACGCCGCTTTTCGGCGAGGTCGCCCAGGCGCGCTTTGCCTCGCTTTGCGAAACGCTCCAGGCCGAATCGGTGGTCAGGACGCCGCGCTGATGCCCTGCCCGGCCGCCACGCTGCGGCTCAGATATCGGTTTCGCCCTGCGGCGCGGTCTCGGGCACGAGCGGTGTCTTGCGGCGGATGATGATGTCGCCATTGGGCAGCATCTCGGGCGGCGCATAAGCGCTCAGATCCTCGATTCGCGCGAGAATGCCCACGAGCGCCGGCCCCATCTGCTGCATGAACTCGCGCAGCGCCGGGGCGGCCTCATCCGCCTTGTCGCGCAACTCCCCCAGTGCCGGCCCGATCTCCTGCCGGAGCCCGTCGAGAAACATCTCCGCGCCGCGCTCCATCAGCGATTTGCCCGCCCCGCCATTTGCCTCGGGCGCGGCCTCCTGTGCCCCCGCCGGCCCACTCAGCGCCGCGACCACGGCGATGCCAACAATCAAACGTTTCATGGGCGGAATATAGGCGCGGCGCGCGCGCATGTTAACCACCTTGCGTCTCTTTCGGGTGCCTGTCCCTGATCTCTTCCCAGGCGCGGTTGAGGTCAATGATCCGCTTTTCGGCGAGTTTCAGCGCCTCGCGCGGCACACCGCGGGCCTGCATCCGGTCCGGATGGCACTCGAGAACCTGCCGCCGCCATGCCTTGCGAATTTCCTCGGTCGGCGTTTGCGGGCTGACGCCGAGCACCTCGAACGGGTCAGGCCGCGCACCGGTCACGAAGCGGCTCTTGAGGCGGTGGAACTGATCGCTGCCCAGCCCGAAAATTTCGGCCACGCGCTTGAGAAAGCGTTCCTCCTCGGGGTGAAAGACACCATCGGCCACCGAAATGTGAAACAGCCCCTCCATGAGATCGCAAAGCACCGGCGCGCCGTCACCGAACATCCGCCTGATGCGGCGCGCATACTCCTCATATCCCGCCACATCCTGCCGGGCGAGGTTGAACACCCGCGCCGCCCCTCGCTCGTCCTCCGGCGCGATCCGGAACACCTCGCGAAAGGCGCTCACCTCGTCGCGGGTCACCCGCCCGTCGGCCTTGGCCATCTTGGCGCCGAGCGCGATCACCGCGATGGTGAAGGCAACGCGGCGTTCCGGCGGGGTGCGCAGCCGGTCGAAGACCGCGCTCAGCCCCTCTCCCCGGCCAAGCGCCGCCAGCGCCTCGGATATGCGGCTCCAGATCGACATCCGCACCCCTTCCCCCTGTCACCCCTGCCCGCCAATGCCACCGTGGCGCAATCCAGTCAAAGGGTTTTCTGCATCACCACCAGGTCCATCCAGCGTCCGAACTTTCGCCCCGCCTGGGCGATCCGCCCCGCCGGCGAAAACCCCGCAGCCGCGAAAAAGTCGCAGGCGGCAGGATTTTCCCCGCTTATGCCCGCCACCAGAACGTGAATGCCACCCCCGCGCGCCGCCCGCTCGAGCCCGGCCAGCAATGCCCGGCCCCTGCCCTGTCCCCGCGCCTCGGGCGCCAGCATCACCGTCACCTCCAGCGTGTGTTGGTATCCCGGTCCGGCACGAAACGGGTGGCTGGTGGCAAACCCCGCCAGGCGCCCGGCCGGCCCGGTGACGAGAAAGGCCATGCCGCCGCCCTGGCGCGCGGCAATGTCGGCAGCAATGCCGGCGGTGGTCTTCTCCTCGCTGGTGAAGGTCACCGCGGTGTCGCGGATATATCGGTTCCAGATCGTCGCAATCGCGGCGGCGTCGCCGGTCACCGCCGCGCGCGTCGTCATTGCAGCCACCGCCGGCCCCGCGGCGTCTCGAACTCGGCGCGCAGACCCCCCGGCCCAGGGACAAAGATCACCCGCGCATCGTCCAACACCGGCGCCAGCCGCGCCTGCAACGCCTCTGCCTCGGGATGCGCCACCTCCAGCCGTTTGAGCCGACACCCCGATGGCGCCAGCCGCGCCGCGGGATGGCCCGCGCCCTGCCAGGCGATCAGCGCCGGAAAGGCGTTGTCAAACGGCAGCATCCCCGACGCCGGCACCGCCATGCGCCAGCGCAGATCGCCCCGCAAAAGCGCCACCGGCTCCCCCGCATCGGGAAACCCGGCAAGAGCGGCGTCAAGATCGTCAGTGCGGCAAATCCACGCTACCGGCCGCGGCCTCCCGGCGAAGCGATCAAGACCGAACCACCGCGACCGCTGCGGCGCGGGCGCCGCCGGATCAACCGCAATCACCTCCAGATAAATCCCCTCACCGAGCCCCAGCAGCAGGTTATGGGTGCCAAAATGCGCATGCCGCCCGCCCTCATCAAGGCGAACACCCAACGCCGCCTCAACCATGGCGCGCCCCGCCGCCAGCGTCTCGGCCGCCACCGCCAGATGATCGAGCGCGAGCCTCATGTCACCACCGCGACAAGCGCCCAGAGCGCCACCAGCACGGTGGGATAGAAGGTTGCGGCAAAACCGAAGGCCCTGAGCGGCGGCGCCCGATGGTAGCCGATCCAGAACGCCACCCGCGCCAGCGCGAAGGCAAACCCCAGCACCATGATCGCGCCCGGCCCCTCGGCACCCAGCATCACCGCCGCCGCCGGCCAGATGCAGAGCGCCAGCACCAGTTGCTCGGTGGTATTGACCAGCACCCGCCGGTCAATCTCCGCGCCGCCCGCCAGCTCGCCGCCGTCGATGATCGCGTCGTCGAAAAAGCGCCTCTGCGCCAGCCGCCCGATCATCGCCGCCATCACCAGCCCCGGCGCGAGGAACGCGGTCATGATCGTCGGCATCAGAGCAAAAACCGGCAGGTGGACAAAGAGCGCCGCCCCGGCGAGCACCGCCACCGCCCAGAGCAGGCCCGCCGCCATGCCGATCACGATTGCCCTCCGCCCGTCCACGCGCCCCGCCTGTTCACGCCCCGCCCCTTCATCGTTCCCCAAATACTCCGGGGGAGTCGCCCCCTGGGGCGACGGGGGCAGCGCCCCCTCTCAGCGGCGCGCCTCCCGGATCAGCCTGAGGATCTCGCGCGCCGCCTGCGGAATGTTCGTCCCCGGCCCGAAGATCGCCTTCACGCCGGCCTTCTTGAGAAAGTCATAATCCTGCTGTGGAATGACCCCGCCGCAGATCACCAGAATATCCTCGGCATCGCGCGCCTTCAAGGCTGCGATCAGCTGCGGCGCCAGGGTCTTGTGCGCCGCCGCCTGGCTGGAGATGCCGATCACATGCACGTCATTGTCGATGGCCTCCTGCGCCGCTTCCTCGGGGGTCTGAAAGAGCGGGCCGACATCGACGTCAAAACCGATATCGGCAAAGGCGGTGGCGATCACCTTGGCGCCGCGGTCATGCCCGTCCTGGCCCAGCTTGACGACCAGCATCCGCGGCCGCCTGCCCTCGGCCTCGGCGAACTCCTCGACCGACTGGCAGATCGCGGCAAACTCCGCATCCCCCTCATAGGCCGCGCCATAGACGCCCGCGAGCGTCCGGACCTCGGCCCGGTGGCGCCCGAATACCTTTTCCATGCTCATGCTGATCTCTCCCACCGTTGCCCGTGCGCGCGCTGCCGCCACCGCCGCCTCCAGCAGATTGCCCCCTTCCGCGGCCCGCCGCGTGAGCTCCTTGAGCGCCGCCTCGCAGGCCGCCGCGTCGCGGGTTGCTCGGATGCGTTCGAGCCGCGCGATCTGACTGTCGCGCACCGCCGAGTTGTCGATATCGAGAAGCTCGATCGGATCCTCGCTGTCGCGGCGGTACTTGTTGACGCCGACGATCACCTCCTCGCCGCGGTCGATCATCGCCTGCCTCATCGCGGCCGTCTCCTCGATCCGGAGCTTGGGCATGCCGCTGGCCACCGCCTTGGTCATGCCGCCCATTTCCTCGACCTCCTGCATCAGCGCCCAGGCCTTTTCGGCCAGGTCATGGGTCAGCTTCTCGACATGATACGAGCCCGCCAGCGGGTCGACGACGCGGGTGATCCCGGTCTCCTCCTGCAGGATGAGCTGGGTATTGCGCGCGATCCGGGCGGAAAAATCGGTCGGCAGCGCCATCGCCTCGTCAAGCGCGTTGGTGTGCAGCGACTGCGTGCCGCCCAACACCGCCGAGAGCGCCTCGAGCGTCGTGCGCACGACATTGTTGTAGGGGTCCTGTTCGGCGAGGCTGACGCCGCTGGTCTGGCAATGGGTGCGCAGCATCCTGGATTTTTCGGATTTCGCGCCGAACTCGGTCATCACCCGGTCCCACAAGAGCCGCGCGGCGCGCAGCTTGGCCGCCTCCATGAAGAAATTCATCCCGATGGCGAAAAAGAAGCTCAGCCGCGGCGCGAAACTGTCGACATTCATGCCCCGCGCAATCGCGGTCCGCACATATTCGCGCCCGTCGGCAAGCGTGAAGGCCAGCTCCTGCACGAGGTTCGCGCCCGCCTCCTGCATGTGATATCCCGAAATCGAGATCGAGTTGAAGCGCGGCATTTCCGCCGCGGTGTACTCGATGATGTCGGCGACGATCCGCATGCTCGGCTCGGGTGGATAGATATAGGTGTTGCGGACCATGAATTCCTTGAGGATGTCGTTCTGGATCGTCCCCGAGAGATCGGCGCGATCGACGCCCTGTTCCTCGGCGGCGACGATGTAGCTCGCCAGCACCGGGATCACCGCGCCGTTCATCGTCATGCTGACGCTGACCTTGTCGAGGGGGATGCCCTCAAAAAGGATCTTCATGTCCTCGACCGAATCGATCGCCACCCCCGCCTTGCCGACATCGCCCGTCACCCGCGGGTGGTCGCTGTCATAGCCGCGGTGGGTGGCGAGATCGAACGCCACCGACACCCCCTGCTGGCCCGCCGCGAGGTTGCGGCGATAGAAGGCGTTCGATTCCTCGGCGGTGGAAAAGCCGGCATATTGGCGGATCGTCCACGGCCGGCCGGCATACATCGTCGCCCGCGGGCCGCGCACGAAGGGCGGCTGCCCCGGCAGGCTGCCGAGATGATCGAGCCCGGCGAGATCCTCCTCGGTGCTCAGCGGCTCGATGTCGATGCCCTCGAGCGTCTTCCAGATCAGATCGTCGGGCGAGCGCCCGCGCAGCTCGCGCGCGGCCAGCTTACGCCAGTCTTCTTTCTTCGATGTCATCAGCGTGTCCTCTTGTCAGCGAACCGGCGGCGGGGTTTGTCCCCGCTCGGCACGGCCCTTCTTCCTCGATCAGTGTCGCCAGCCCGTCGGCACCGGCGCGCAGCCAGGCGATGTCACGGCTGTAGATCTCGCGCAGGCGGCAGAGCTGGGCGAGGTCAAACGGGCTCCACCGCCCCTCGCCGCCGGGCAGGCGCGCCGGCTTTCGGCCACGCGCCGAAGCGAGCCGCCGCAGACGCGGCAACTCGGCCGAGGCATTGAGCGGCTCCACGTCGGTGACCGGCGGCAGCATCGGCGCCTCGTGCAGCGGCTGCGCGATCATCCGCGCGAGGCGCAGATCGGGCCGCCCCGCATAGGGGTGATGCGGCAAGACGCGGATTTCCACGCCCGGCAGCGCGCGCGCCAGCACGGTGATCGGTTCGCGCCAGCCATGGCCGGCGCGCGCCAGCGCCGCGAGTTCCGCCGCGCCCGGGACACGGTGGCCGCGCATCACCGAATAGATCAGCACTGAACTCCAGAATTCGTCCTGCGGGCGGATCGACAGCACCACCCGCCCGACGCCATGGCCGAACGCTTCGGAAAATCGTTGCATCCGCCCGCCGATATCGGGATAGAGCGCCCCCCGGCGGCGGTTGTGACGGGGGGTGCCGATCATGTTCTCGTCACTGACCAGAAGCTGGCGCATGCCCTGCGCCGCGAGCGTCTCGATGCCTCGGCCGATACGGGCGCGGGCGCGGCGCATCTGCTCGTCCGCCGCGGCGGCGCCGGCCACCGGCATCACCCCGCTCAGCAGCCCCTTGCGGGTGACATGCGGCTCCCACGCGGCGACGCCCAGCCCCGCGAGCGCCGCGCGGTTGTCGCGCAGATAGGCCTGAAAGGTGGTGGTGGCGGTGCGGTGTGCCCCGATATGCAGGATGATCTCCATTCGCGCGCGCCTCGTCCTTTCCCGGCAGGCCCGAGAGGGGCGACCGCCGACAGGAGGCCAGCATGCAAGCAGAGGTGTATGAATGGGCTTAATGTTAGAATTTTTTCTGTAGCCGGTGGATTTGTGCTTCGCAACCTGCCCGCCGCGGCCTATATCTGCTGCGACAGGAGACCACATGAAGCGCCCCCTCGCCCTTGTTTTCATGGTATTTTTCATCACCCTCGGCGGGGGAGGCGCGGCCATCTGCGGCGAGGGCGAAACCCCGCCCGGTATCATCATCTCCGGCGAGGATGTGGATCTGAGCCAGTTCCAGTGGACCAGCCGCCCGCTCATCGTCTTTGCCGACAGCCCCAGGGACCCGCGATACATCAAGCAGATGGAAAACATCACCGCGCGTCTCGAGGATCTCGCCGTGCGCGACGTGGTGGTGCTCACCGACACCACGCCCGACGCGCACAGCGCCCTGCGCGAGCGCCTGCATCCGCACGGTTTCATGCTGGTGCTGATCGGCAAGGACGGCGTCATATACCTGCGCAAGCCGGTCCCGTGGTCGGTGCGCGAGATCAACCGCAGCATCGACAAGCTCCCGCTGCGCCAGGAGGAAATCCGCGAGCGCAACACCGGCGCAAGCTGATCGGAGCGGACGCTCATTTCCTGCCCACCGCGGCAATAAGCACTTTTTTCTCACGGTCGAGCAGGATCACCATGCCCTCTTGCGCATCAAAGGCGAGCACCGCCGCAGGCGCGGTCAACGCGTCGTAAAAGGCCCTCTGAAGCGCGGCGTTCATGCACTGCCCGCCTTCAAGCCCCGCGCGGCGCAGCGCATAGCCCGTGGCGCGGTCGGCATTGGCCAGTGCGATGAGCGCGGCATCGGGCGCCTGCGCGCGATCATCAAGCGCCGCCAGCCCGCCGCGCCCCAGCGCATGCACCATCTCCGGCGCCGAGCCGGTCACCGCCATCTCCGAGCCGATACTGTCATCGACGAGCGCGAACATCCCCGCGGCACAGCCGCTCCGGGCAGAGAAATACTGCGTTTCCCCGACCGAGAACCACCGCTCCAGACGCGCCCGCATCCCGGCCTCGTCCATGCGCGCGCACCCGGCCACCAGCCCGAAGAGCGCCAGCAGAAGCACAAGGCGGAGATGAGCGGCGGCAGCGATCATTCGAAATAGCTCTCCTCGACC
>Ga0114931_10009612_pt1 | contig 11571 bp, 12 predicted proteins | sample 2SBtaG_FD_89579 | JGI IMG/M metagenome (GOLD analysis project Ga0114931, IMG submission 89579) | Deep subsurface microbial communities from Kolumbo volcano to uncover new lineages of life (NeLLi) - 2SBTROV14_V59a metaG | ecosystem: Environmental > Aquatic > Marine > Volcanic | place: Kolumbo...
TCCGAGTCCGGGTCGCGCAGACCGCTGGGCGGATTGGGGAACGGCTGCGCGGAGCGGAAGGCGCGCACCGCCTCCTCGTCGAGGAAGTCGACGCCCGAGCCGTGCTCGATGAAGATGCCGGCCAACGAACCGTCCTGGCGCAGCGCCACACGGACGACCGTGGTCCGGTTCTTGTCGCCGTAGACGTTGCCGTACGGGTCGCGCTGCATCCACACCTCGGCGGGGTGCCAGTTCTGCGCCACCTGCCGCTTCATGCGGTTGAAGAAGCTGGCGTATTTCCAGCGCCTGGTGTTGAGCGCGGTGGTCTCGCCGTCGGCCACGCCGTCGAGACGGTCGACCGAGCCACCGCCGGCCACCCGGCTGAGGAACTCCTTGGACGGTCGCAGGTCCGGCATCTTGGGCCGGCCGACCTCACCGCCGTCGCCGTTCTGCCCCGGCCTCTGCGCGGTGAACCTCCGCATGCGGTCGCCGGAGCCACGGTGCGGGGCCAGCCCGTTGGCGGCGATCGGATCGACGGAGCCGTGACGCGGTCCGCGGGTCTCGTCGCGCGGAACCTCTTGCGGCGCCCCCGGCCGGCGCATCGACAGCGCGCCGGTGCCCAGCGGGTTGATGGTGTCGGACGACGGCGGCCGGGTCTTGGCTACCTCCGGCGAATCGAGCGGCTGCGGCGTCACCGGCAGATCCTTGCGCCCGGGCCGGTCGACCATCTTCTCGGTCGAGCCGCGGGCGACGGTCTCGCGCTTGGTCGCGCTGTCGTACTCGGAGACGTAGTGGGCGTGGTTGGGCATCATCTCCAGCTTGGGCCGGGTGATCTCGACGACCTGCCCGGCGCGCGCCTCGACGCGCCGGCGCGCCTGCTCGACCTTCTGCGCCTGCTCTTGCTTCTGTTGGACCTTCTTGTCGACCTTGGGATCGAGGAGCGGCGCGATGTCGAGCGGCTGCAGCTTGGCCAGCGCGGCGTCGTCGAGCAGCGCGATGCGCACCGGCGGCGCGCTCTCGGGCAGCGGTGGCAAGTCGTCGTCCAGCACCACCAGGCTGCACTCGTTGCGCTTGGACAGGTAGTCGTCGGGCAGCTCGGCCGCGCAGTCGCCGCCGGCCATCGGCGTGGCGCAGTAGAACGCCCGCGCCGCCGCGCCGAGCAGCGCGTCGGTGGTGCAGCTCGGCTCGGCCTCCGGCGGGGCCACCGGCTCGGCCGCCTTGCTCCTGGCCGCGTCGGTGCTCGCGACCGTGCGCGCCTCGTCGACGCGCCACTGCACCACAGCGATGATGACTGCGTGCACTGCCAGGGAGGCCACCGCCACGGCGACCATGACCCCTTGGCTGGCGTTACGGCGCGGCGTCACGACTCGTTTACCTTGCTCCGGCGGGCCGATCGCCCACAGGCGACGTAGTTCCAGTATACGGTCACGACGCCGCCGAGCCAGTCGGTTTCGTGCAAGTCAGCGGGCTTACAGCGGCTGTCAGGATCACCGGATCAGCGGATTCCTGAACGTGTACGGCGCGACCACGACGATCGAATCCCGCCCGGCCAGGAGCTGGCGGGGAACCGGGCCAAATGGCCCAGCGGCCCCGATCGCGCGCACCAGCTCGCGGTCGAACGCGCGAAAACCGCTGGGGCGCGTCACCTGTAGGCCGGTCACCCGACCATCGGCGCGCAGCGCGAACCTGACCACCAGGTGCCCCTGCTCCAGGCCTAGCGCCAGGTCACGGGGAAAGCGCACCGCGCCGTCGACCCGCTCGTACATGCGGCGGAAATACGGGTTGCCGCGGGACGCCCACACCGACACACCTCCGGCGCCGGCCGGCACATCGGCGCGGGTCGCCCCGTCACCCGAGCCGCCGCGCCGCCCGGGCGCCACCCCCAGCGTGTCGCGCGCGCCGCGCACACCCTTGTCCCGCCCGCTCGCCTGCGGCGACGCCAGATCGATCGGCAGCGGATGGGTCTCGTCGCTGGCCGCCGCCACCCGGACGTCGTCGCCTGTCGGCCCGCGGCGCCGCGCGTCGACCGCCGCCTGCCCCTCGCCGGTCAGTGCGCGCTGCCCGGCCGGACCGACCCGCCCGTCGGCCGCTACCGGCACCCGCCGCCTCGCACTGGGCGCGAGCAGCGGATCGCGCAGGTCGGGAACCGCCTCGGCGCGCGCGCCGTCGGCCAACGTCCCCGCGCCGTCGTCCACGCCGTCGCCGCCCGCCTCGGCTCCCGCCCGCGCCCGCGGCCGATGCTCCGACGTGCGGTAGTCGAACCCGCGCCGCCGCTGGCGCGCGATCCATTGATCGCTGGCCGACCGGTTGCCGTCACCGTGGTGCGGTCGCCGATACGCCGACTGCCCCGTCCACACCTCCTGCTTGGCGCTCTCGCGATAGCGGTGCTCGCCCAGCATCGCCGGCCCGCCCGCGCCCTCGCCGCCCGCCGCCGCCGCGCGCGCGCCCGGCAAATCCACCGCCGCGTTCGGCAGCGGGTGCGCCGCCCCGGCCGCCTGGTCGCCAACCCCCGGCAGCGGCATCAGCGGATCGCCCGGCCCCGGCCCGTCGATCAACACCACCGGCGCCACCGCGATCGGCTCCACCGCCGGCGCCGGCGTCGGGTCGACCGGCGCGGGCGCCTCGAACACGTCCAGCCGCAGCCCGAGGAACGGCACCAGCAACAAGTGCAGCCCCAGCGCCACGCCGGCCGCCACCAGCCAGCGCCGCCCGCCGCTCTGTCGCGTGCCCGTTCCCACCTACCGATCAGTATGGGCGAGATCTCCCGCCCCTCCAACCATCGGCTCGAACCTGGCCCTAGAGCGGCGACCGGTTTACGAACGCTCGCCAAATCGCCTATCTGCGTCGCATGGCGGCGTCGCTCATCAGTCGCTGGGGCCCACCCAACTCCTTGGTCGCTCCTTGCCCTGCTCGCATCTACGCGATTTCGCTTCGCGCCGCAAACCGATCGCCGCTCTAGCGCGCCGGCTCGTCGAGCACCGTGGCGTGCTGCAGGAACGGCACCGGGTCGATCCAGCGCATGTGGTCCCCCTCGGGAATCGCCAGCCCGAAGTGGAGGTGCGCCTCCGAGTGGTGGATGCCGGTCTTGCCGAGGATCCCCACCTGCTGGCCCGGCTCGACCTCGACGCCGCGATGCATCGCCGGATCGATCTCGTCCAGGTGCATGTAGAACGTCTCCTCCCCCTCCGGGTGCTGGATGCGAACGTACTTGCCGCTGCGACGATTGGGGTCGCTCTGCACTCGCGTCACCGTGCCGAACGCCACCGCCACCACCGGCGTCCCGCGCTTGCCCGAAAGATCCACGCCGCAGTGCCCGTGCCCGCACTCCGCCGGACGCTCGCCCGAACGCGCGGCACCGAACCGCCGCGACGCCCGCACCGGCAACAGGTATTGCTCGCCCAGCACCGGGTGCACCCAGTCCGACAGCGACGGGAACGCATCCTCGAGCTCGGCGACCTCCGGGTCGACCGGATTGGCCTCCGAAGAGCCCCGGCCGATCTTCAACCCGACTCCCGGATCCTCCGTCTCCCCCAGCTCGTCATCCACCGCCGCCGCGCTCGGCGCCGATTCCACGCGCACCGGCGGCGCCGCCGCGCGCATTGGTGCCGCCCGCACCACGCTAGCCGGCGCTTCCTTCGCCCACGGCGCCACCACCGCCAACCCCGTACCGATCCCCGCCGCCAGAACGATCGTCAACATCATCTGCGCCCGGCCACCGCGCCGCTCGGGCCGAGGCCGCGCCTCGATCACCGTCGGCACCGGCGTGCGATCTTCGAAGTCGATCGCGGCACCGCGCGTCTGTCCCGTCACGCAGTCGCGACAGATGACGCGCGCACGACCGCCAATCACCCGCACTACATCGAGCGCAGGATTCGCAGCCCCACCACACCGTGCGCACCCGACTGATCGCACGCAACGATGGTAACACCCGCGCTCGTCACCGCCGACCCCGCGCGGCGCCGTTGTTGCGCCCTCGGGAGAATGCAAACGCGCACCCAAACGCACCTGTCGTCACCGCTGACGAGCGAGACGATCCACGCGTCCCAGCAGCGTCGGAAACCGATGCGCCCCGTGCATCGCGTGAATCGCCGCAGCCGCCTCGTCCTGGCCGATTCCCACCGGCGTCACGTAGAGCGGACGCGCACTCCCACCTCGCAGCACCTCCATCGACTCCGCCCCCGCGAACCGATTCTTCGCCACACCGATCACCACCGGACGCGATCCCTCTTCCAGCGCCGCGTGCAGGTACGCCCCCAACCCCGGCCGCTGTCCCGGCGCGCGCAACCAGACATACCCGTCGACGATCACCACGTCGCTGTGCACGCCTTCCAGCACTGACAACAACGCCGGCAACTCGCGCTCGAAGAACCGCCCCGGACGATACGGCGCAACCGCGTCGATCCGGACCACCCGCTCCGTCGCCGGCGCCTGCGCCTGCGCCTGCGCCTGCCAGCGATCGAAGCAGACCGCCGCCGCCACCGCTCCATCGTCGCGATAGTCGACATCGACCGCCGCGATCCACAGCCCCGCCATCGCCGCCCTACGATCCCGCGGCGGCCGCCGCCTGGCGCTCCGCGAGCACGTGCTGCAACCCCAAGATGTTCACCGTCGTGAACACATCGGGGCCGTCCGGAAGCCGCCCCTTGCGCGTCGGCCACCCCGCCGCGTCATTGCCGCCCATCTGCCGGAACCCCAGCGTGCGCCCGCCCTTGGTCCTGACCTGCAGGCTGAAGTGCGCCATGTGCCCGCCCCCCATCCCCACCGGCACCCGCTGCAGCTCGCACCAATGCTCGTACCCCGGCGCGACCTCCTCGTCGATCTCCACCGACTGCCCCTTCACCGACAGCCGCAGCGCACCGCCGTCGTCCAGCAACTGAATGACGATGCTGCCCTCCCCCATCGCCCGCCACACCCAGGCCGCGATCCCCACCAGCACCAGCAGCCACATCCACCACCGCCCGACCTGCCCCGGCATGACCGCCCCGAGAATCACCATCGTCAGCGCGCCGATGACCCGAACACCGCCAGATAGGCGCCCCCGCCGCCGTTCGAGTAGTGCCCCTCGCCCCGATGCAGAACCTCCCCCTCACGCCGCTACCGTAGCATCTTGATCCGCGCCCCACATTCCCGCATCCTCCCCCGTGGAAGTGCTTCCTGGACTGGTGCCGGGCTCGGCCTTCAAAGCCGATGGTACTTCGCGCGAGCGACGGTACGGCGGGTTCGATTCCCGTGCACTTCCGCTACTCGAGACTCGGGTTTCTCGACCCGCGCTCGTCGGCTCGTCGAACTTGTCGCGCTCGGCGATGCTGGCCGGCTGCGAATGGAACGTGCGCCTGTCCGTCGTCGACAACGCGGCGATTCTGTCCAGGTTGCACGCCGCGTTCGACCAGTTACGCCGCAGAGGACTACGGCTTGCGCATCAGGCGGTAGACCAGCAAGCCCACGCCACCGAGCACGACCCAGCCGAGCACGCTGCTGCTGCTCCCGTCACCGAAGCACTGGCCGCATGCCCACGCCGAACGCGCCGGTACCAGCACTGATGCTGCGGCGACAACTGTAATCAACGCTTTCATTGGGAAATCACCTTCGCGGTGTAGCTGTCCATCGAGTTCACTGCGCTCGCCAACGCGTCCGGCTGCACCTGCGCGGGGTCGTAGGTGACCGTTGCCGACTGGTCATCAAACGCAACCGACGCGTTGACCACGCCCGGTACTGCCGTGAGCTTGTCGATGATGTGCGCGACACAACTCTCGCAGGTCATGCCGTCGACGTGGAGCACGGCCGTCTGCGAGGCGACAGTCTCCGCCGTGTCACCGCGCTTCTCGGTCGCCGCCGTTGCCGCCGCGATGTAGGGATACGCAGCGAAGAACACGACACCAACTGCTGCGAGCCACAGCATCCACTTTCCAGAGCGACGCGTTCGAGGGGCGGGACAGCCGCAGGCATCCTCCGCCCCGGACTCGGCCGCTGCTGTGCGCGGCTTGCGATAGGCGAGGTAGAAGCCGAGCCCCAACAGGGCCGCGGTGGCGCCGAGCAACAGAGGCCGATAGGGCGCCAGAACGGCCGCCGCACCGACGCCTGAGATTCCCACGAGCGCGAGGATCGCCGGCACCACGCAGCACGCCGATGCGGCGATCGCGGCCACGACAGCGCCGGCCATCGTTGCGCGCGCTGCGCCGTTCTTGGCGGGCTCGACATTCTTCTTCAGCTTCGAGGATTCAGACATGGGAACTCCTTGAGTGCTCGCCGTGCAGGCGAGCGAGTAGGACGACGGCCATCATGACGAGTGCCGCGCCGCCCGCGGTGCCACCGAGGACGGTCCACGCACTCACCGCTGGCTCATCGCAGCACTGCGCGAACAGAAGCGGCATCTCGGCGGCGAGCAGCAGCCCGCCGACAGCGAGCGTCGTGTTGGTCAATGTCCGCGCGTCTCGTGCGACGACAAGGGCGATGAGCATCGGAACGACTCCGAAGCCGACACCGACGAGAAGCTCGGCGCCGATTCCGTGCACCGCTAGCCAGCCGGCCTCGCGTCCCGTCGCAACGAGCGCCGGCGGCGGGCACACGACACTCATCAGCAACACGGCACCGACGCCGGCCAGCGCAGCGATTGGCCACCGCGTCGACGCGCGCCTCTGGATCGCGAGGTAGATGCCCAGACCGATCGCCGCCGTCCACGCCGCGCCGCACACGAGCAACGGAAATCCAGACGCCAACGGCGCACGCGTGTCGGCGAGCACGAGGCCCGCGACAGCAGCCACCGCACCCGCGAGGATGGCCGCGACCACATGCACCGTCTTCGGAGCGGCCAGGTCACTGCGAACCTGGGCCACGAGCGCCTCACGCACATGTGCGGACGGGCGAGCCGCAAGTGGCACGCTGAGCAGCGCGCTGGCGCTCGTCGCATCGTGGAGCACGTCGGCACATGCGGCGCAACAGTCGCAATGCGCGGCGACCTGCGCGCGCACAGCCGGTGGCGCATCACCGAGCACGACGTCGGCCAGAAGCGGCTCGAGGCTCTCGCATGTGTGCGTCGTCGTGGTCATGGTGCACAGGTAGATATGCCGGCCCCACGCCAGCGTTACGCAGGGCGCCGCTTCTTTGAAGAAGCGGCATCCTTTCCAGCAGTTACCTCGTCACCGGAGTCGCGGGCATCCACGCCCGCGCGCACTGCCCGGAGCCCGCGAAACGCACGAAGCTTCATCGCTCCTGCGCTGCACCCGACGATCTTCGCCGCGCTCGCGTAGTCGAGCTCCAGCAGCCGACACAGGACCACCGCCTCGCGCTGCGGGCCCGGCAGCTCCTCGATCACGCGGCGCACGCGCTCTAGCTCGTGCGCCGCGTCCACGCGCCTGTCGAGCTCGGGTGCGTCAGTGGCCGGCTCGAATTCGAGGGCGGACTCCGGCTTGCGCGCGCGGCGCCGACACTCCTCGCGGTACAGGTTGTAGGCGATCGCGTGCATCCAGGCGGCGAAACCGCCCCCCCGGTAGCGCCGCCGTGCCCGGTGTACGTTGAGGAACGCCTGCTGGAGTAGATCCTCAGCACGCCCACGGTCGCCGAACGCCCTGACAAAGAAGCCGAAGATGCGCCGCTCGTATCGGTCGTAGAGCCCCTCGAACGCAGCGGCGTCACCCGCGATGTACGCGTGCAAAAGCTCCTCGTCCGTGGGCTTGTTGGGGGGCACACCGTCTCCGAGCGAGCTCAGGCCGCGTCGGTATCTCCACCGCAGCAGCCTGCCGCCCGCGCGCCATGCGCTGGCGTCGGTCGTTCCCCGCGCAACACCTTGATGATCGCCTCGTCGCTGGGCACACCGCGGTTCTCCGGGTTGTCGTACAGGCGACACGAGGTCCCAGTTGGCTCCGGTTCGCCGCCGATATCGACTCCTCCCACCAAGATCGTGGGCGAGCCCCAACCGCGCAGTGACTCGGGCGTCGATGGCGCCCCGGTATCCACCTCCTCGTAGTGCGGCGCGAGGCCCGCGGCTTTCAAGCTGCGGCGAATCGCATCGCGGGCCGCATCGGCGTTCGGACACCCTTCGAAATATATGAGCTGTACCTTCATATCAATCCTCCTCGTGGGCCGCAGCAACCGGCCATGGAAGAAGTGTGCACCGCGTACCCGGGTACGGAGTCAAGCCACCGATCAGGCGTACAGTTGGCTTGTCTTTCTCTTCGCCCATCGCGCCGAGAAAGTGCTGCGCTGCTCTCCGCGGTGACCCTCGCCGGTATCCGGTGCAGCTCCGCCTGCAATCCCGCGAACTCCAGATCGTCCCGGTCTTCACCCTCGACGACGAGGCCGATGGCACGAATCGATCCCCGAGGACAAGGTGACCGTCCTGTCCGACCTTCTCGGACCGTGATCCATCAAACCATGTATCCCAGATCCGACGAATAGCTCGGGTACGCGAACATCGTCCCCTTGAGCTCGTTCGCCGTCACGCCAGCCTTCATCGCCAGCGCGAGCACGTTGATCTGTTCCTCGGCGCCTGGCCCCATCACGTGGGCGCCGACGATTCGGCCCGACTGCTTGTCGACCAGCGTCTTGTAGGCCGTGTAGGTCTCGGCGACGCGAACCGACGAGTACCAGGTTGGCGTCTTCGCGTGCTTCACTGACACGTCGATTCCCTGTGCGTGCGCCTCGGCCTCGAGTAATCCGACGCGAGCTACCGGAGGGAGCGTGAAGACGACGCTCGGAATCGGCGGGTATTCGATGCGGCGCTCGTCCGCGCCCGCGAGCAGGTTCTTGGACGCGATCCGCCCTTCGAGCGCGGACACCGGAGTCAAGTTGGGCGCCGGCGTGTCAGCGCAGTCCCCGGCAGCGAACACCGCTGGATTCGTGGCGCTGCGCATGTACTCGGTGACCTCGATCCCACGTGGGCCAAACGCGACCCCGGCCGCATCCAACGAGAGTGCGTCGAGGTTGGGGACGCGACCGGCACCGTGCACGGCAAGGTCACACGTCAAGGCGTCCTGCCCACTCGGTGTCGAGACGTCGACCCCGATTCCGTCCTCCCGTCGATGCAGGGCGTCCACGCACGACTGAAGCCGAACGTCGATGCCGAGCTCGCGTGTGCGCGCGACCAGATGATCCACGAGATCCGGGTCGAACCCTCCCAGCGGCCGCTCACTGCGATGGAGAATCGTCACTTCATCGGCCCCGGCTCGCTTTGCAATGTGGGCGAATTCGAACGAGATGAAGCCACCGCCGACGAAGGCAATCCGCCGAGGCAAGCGCTCCATCTCGAGAAACTTCGTGCTGGTCTGCAGCAACTCTTCACCCGGAATGTCCAGCGTCGCGGGACGCGCGCCGGTCGCGATGTGGAACTGCTTGCCGCGCAGTGTCCGCTCGCCAGCAACCAGAACCTCCTTGTCGACGAAGCGCGCGGTCGCGTGAATCGTCTCGATTCCCGCCTCTTGTAATCCGCCCTCGATCTTGTCGGGCATCGCGTCGGTGAAGGTACGTTTGAACGCGAGCATCTCGGACCAGTCGACCGCAAGGCCGTCCGCCTTGATCCCACGCCCAGCCGTTCGGCGCGTCCAATCCAGGGCCTCGGTAACCCCGACGTACATCTTCTTTGGGTCGCAGCCCCGCAGCGCGCAGGTCCCCCCGTACGGAAGCGCCTCGACGCTCGCAACCGACCATCCGGCGTTCCGGCAGGCTCGGGCGACACCGTTTGCCCCCGTACCACCACCAATGACGATCAAATCGAACTCTTCAACCTCGGACATACGCGTTTTCCCTTCGATCCAGTGGACCGCACCACGAGAAGCACAGCGGCTCGGGCGCTACTCCAGCGCTTCCTCGAGCGCCCCTTCGATCCCAACCTCGTCACCGGGCTCGAAGTTCTGATGCTTGTAGACGATGGCGCCGGAACGGTCGATGACGAAGGTGAGCGGTATGCTCGCGCCCTTGGCATACTTTGCCAGCACCTCACCGCTCGAATCGAGCGGCACCGGATACGGCAACTTCAGGTCGGCCACCACCTTGCGCAAGTTAGCGTAGTCATCCCTCTCATCGATGCTCACCGCGACGACGACGACCCCCTTCTTCGCATACTTCGTGTGCAGCGCCACGAGCTGCGGCGCTTCCAGCAGGCACGGCTTGCACCAGCTCGCCCAGAACGCGAGCAAGACCGGTTTCTTGCCCAGGGCGGTGGAGAAGTCGAACGTTCCGCCGGACAACAGCGGCGCCTCGAACGCCACCCCCCGCTCAGCCAAGCTCGTCTTTGCTCCACCGCTGACGTTCCAAACGACGGCGTACTCGCGCTCCATCTTCTTGGCCTGCCCGGCAACAGCGCCTTCCACCTTGCTGCGCGCCAACGTGGCGCCGGCGCGCACCTTCACCGTAAACACTTCCTTCGCAGAATCGAAGGTAGCCTTCTCGACCTCGGGAAGCCCATCCAGGGCTTCGATGACCCCGTTGGGTCAACCCATTCAAAGAGCGCCGTTTACACGGCGCATCTTGTCGATTCGAAACGTCATCACCGCGGTCTGCGGCGCACTAGGTTTCGCCACAGCCGCCGCGGTCTCCGCCTGTCGCCCATCGTTGTTTCCGCAACCCGCTGCCGCGAGCGAAACCAGCGTCAGCGCCGCAACGCCGACAGTGCTCGCAATCCACGTTCCCGATGTCGTCACGATGTACGTCCCTTCCTCTCTCTCGCAATCCTTCGGATCGCCGTTCTCAGGCACCAGCTCCACTCTAGAGCGCGTACCCGGGTACGCGGTCAAGCGGGAGTGGTGGTTGCGTCAACCAACGTGCACCCATGTCTCCAACATGCTGTAATACCAGCGCAATAAACATTCCGACCGCGTACCTGACTACGCAGTGCATAACTAGATCACCATGGATGATCGAACACTGCGGAGCGGCGAGGTCGCGAAGGAAGCTGGCATCAATGTCGAGACGCTCCGCTACTACGAGCGTCGCGGAATCCTGAAACAGCCGGAGCGGCGGCCCAGCGGGTACCGCATCTACACGATCGAGACCGTGCGCGTTGTCCGCTTCATCAAGCACGCGCAGCAGCTCGGGTTCACTCTCGATGAATGTGAAGAGCTGCTCCTGTTGCGCGACGACGATAGTCGCGCGTGTGGCGAGGTACGTGCTGCGGCCCAGAGCAAGATCGACGACATCGACGCAAAGATTCGTGACCTTCGGCGAATGAAGCGGGCACTGACAGGACTCGTCAAGACCTGCACCGACGACGCCTCGACCCGTGAGTGCCCTATCCTGGATGCGCTCGATGCGCGAGACAAGAAACCGAGGCCCCGAGCGAGCGCGGGCTTCCGGGCCACGCAAGCGAAGGCGAGGGACTAGTACCTCGGGCCGAAAGTCCGATCCGGGTTTTGGCCCGAACCGGCCTGGGTGAGGCCGGGCCAAAACCCGCGTCGGCCATCCGTCTGCCCGCGGCACCCTACGATCGTTGCTTTTCGTACCCGAAACCCGGAACGGAGTTCCGGGTCCGAGTACTAGTAACTAGGTCCCGTCCCGGAAATGGTCAATCCGGGCGCAGCGGCGCGGTCGGCCGGCCGCGCCGAGGTCGGCGCGGGAGTCCGGCCGTTCCGAAGTCGCGGAGAAATCGTTCAGGGTCGGCGA
>Ga0114931_10009613_pt1 | contig 11571 bp, 10 predicted proteins | sample 2SBtaG_FD_89579 | JGI IMG/M metagenome (GOLD analysis project Ga0114931, IMG submission 89579) | Deep subsurface microbial communities from Kolumbo volcano to uncover new lineages of life (NeLLi) - 2SBTROV14_V59a metaG | ecosystem: Environmental > Aquatic > Marine > Volcanic | place: Kolumbo...
GCGACGCACGAATCAGTGTCAAGCTGGTCTCCGAAGTGGGCGTGGGCACCATTGCCGCTGGGGTAGCCAAAGGTTATGCCGACCATATTTTGATTTCTGGCGACGGTGGCGGTACGGGCGCTTCGCCGCTAACGAGCATCAAGCACGCCGGCTTACCGTGGGAATTGGGCATTGCCGAAACCCACCAGACGCTGGTGATGAACGATCTGCGTAGTCGAGTTGTTTTGCAAACCGATGGCGGACTAAAAACGGGCCGCGATGTCGTGATTGCCGCGCTGTTGGGGGCCGAAGAGTTTGGTTTCTCGACCGCTCCGTTAATTACGCTCGGCTGCATTATGATGCGTAAGTGTCACCTCAACACTTGCCCGGTCGGCATCGCGACACAGGACCCCGAGCTACGCGAACGGTTCCGGGGCAAGCCTGAGCATGTGGTAAATTACCTATTTATGGTTGCCGAAGAAGCTCGCGGGATCATGGCCGAACTGGGCTTTCGCACGATCGACGAAATGGTTGGCCGCGTCGATTGCCTAGAAACCGATGCCGCGATCCAACACTGGAAAGCCGATGGACTCGACCTGACCGAACTGCTCAGTCCGATCGAAGGCCCCTACCCCGGCGCTGGTACCTACCAAACCAAGACCCAGGATCACGGCCTCGACACGGCGCTCGACATCACGACGCTCTTAGACCTCGCCAAGCCGGCCCTGGAAAATGGCGCGAAGGTGCGGGCCGAGTTGCCGATCATCAACACCAATCGCACCGTCGGCACAATCCTCAGTAACGAAATTGCGAAACGCTGGGGTGCCGACTGCCTACCAGACGATACGATCCATTTCAAATTCAACGGTTCTGCCGGCCAGAGCCTCGGTGCGTTTCTCGCCCGTGGCGTGACCTTAGAACTGGAAGGCGACGCAAACGACTACATCGGCAAAGGACTCTCTGGGGGGAAGATCATTATCTACCCGCCGAAAAATTCCTCGTTTGCCGCCCAAGAGAACATTCTTGTCGGCAACGTCTGCCTTTACGGCGCGACCGCCGGCCAAGCGTTCTTCCGAGGTCGAGCGGCCGAACGGTTTGCCGTCCGCAACAGCGGCGCGTTGACGGTCATCGAAGGCGTTGGCGACCATGGCTGCGAGTACATGACCGGCGGACGCGTCGCCATCCTAGGCCCGACGGGACGCAATTTCGCTGCCGGCATGAGTGGTGGGGTCGCCTACGTCTGGGATCCAAAAAACAAATTCCTGATGAACTGCAATCTCGGCATGGTCGGACTCGAGAAAGTCGAAACCTGCGACGATATCGCCGAGCTCAAACAAATGATCGAGCTACACCAAAACTACACCGAATCGACCATCGCGTCAGACATCCTCGACCGTTGGGACGAAACCTTGTCGCAATTCGTAAAAGTCATGCCGACAGACTACAAACGCGTATTGGAGGAGCAAAAGGCAGAGGAAAAACAGGCTGTAGTGGTTTGAATGCCAATGCTCTTCGTTAATGTCCAATGACCAAGCCCCAATGACCAATGACTATGCAGAACGCCGAACCTGATACGAAGGTCTTTGACTTGGCTGAGCGAACAGCTTTCTTCGGCGAGGCAATCCTGGGTTTTGTCCTCCAAGTGCGTCGGGATGATGTGCGCGGACCATTGATTCGACAATTAGTTAGATCGGCAACGAGCATCGGTGCCAATTATATGGAAGCAGATGAAGCTGGAACCAAGAAAGAATTTCGATATCGTATCAGCGTTTGCTGTCGCGAAGCGCGTGAAACTCAGTATTGGCTCAGAATGATTGCGGCCGCATCACCTAACCACAAGCAAGTTGCAAGAAAACACTGGCAGGAAGCTCGCGAACTAACGCTGATTTTCGGAGCAATCCATAGAAAATCGAAGCCAACGGCAAAGTAATCAATACCCATTGGTCATTGGGACTTGGTCATTGGTCATTCAATACCTAGTAAAATTTCAATTACCAACATACAGCAGGTCCCCATGGGCAAACCTACCGGATTCAAAGACTACCCTCGCCAGGCCGTTCCCTATCGCGATCCGCTCACCCGGGCCGGCGATTTCCTCGAGATCTATACCGATCCTCCGGAGGAACAGCTGCGCACCCAAGGCGCACGCTGCATGGACTGCGGCGTGCCTTTTTGCCAATCGAATACTGGCTGCCCAATCGACAATCTCATTCCTGAATGGAACGATTTGGTTTATCAGGGCCGTTGGCAAGATGCCCTCAACCGGCTCCACAAAACTAATAATTTCCCCGAGTTCACCGGCCGAGCCTGTCCCGCACCCTGCGAAGGTGCCTGCGTGTTGGGAATCACCGATCCGGCCGTGACGATCAAGAACATCGAAAACGCGATCATCGACCGGGGCTTTACCGAAGGTTGGGTCGTGCCCCAGCCGCCCTCCTACCGTACCGGAAAACGCGTCGCGATCGTCGGCAGCGGCCCAGCCGGACTGGCCGCCGCGGCACAGCTCAACAAGGCGGGCCACTCGGTCACGGTTTACGAACGAGCCGATCGCATCGGGGGGCTGCTGATGTACGGCATTCCCAACATGAAACTCGACAAAGGCGTCGTCCAGCGTCGCGTCGATCTGCTCCGCGACGAGGGGGTCGACTTCATAACTTGCGCCCATGTCGGTCGCGAAGAAGATTTTCAGCCCGGGCACATGACGCAGATTATGCAAGAGCGCGGCTGCAAAATAAAATTCATCGATCCGCAGCAATTGACCGACGACAACGACGCACTGCTGCTAGCCACCGGCGCAACCAAGCCATTCGACCCTACGGGCCGTTGCCCCGGCCGCGATCTTGGTGGCATTCACTTGGCGATGGATTTTCTAGCTCGCAATACCAAGAGCCTACTCGACGGCAACATGCTAACCGGCGAGCAAGCCGAGGGCACTTACCTCTCGGCCAAAAATAAAAATGTGATCGTCATTGGCGGCGGCGACACGGGTGCCGACTGCATTGGCACTTCGCTGCGACACGGTGCCAAGAGCATTGTTAATTTCGAGCTACTCGACAAGCCCCCGGCCGAACGTGCCGCCAACAACCCCTGGCCCCAATGGCCACGAGTTTATCGTATCGATTACTCCCACGCCGAGACGGCCGCCAAGCTGGGCAACGACCCCCGCGTCTACAACGTGCTCACCAAAGAATTTATTGATAACGGAAACGGCCATATCAGTGGCGTAAAAACCGTCACCGTCGACTGGAGCAAGCCCGGCGAGAAAGCACCGTTCAGTGAAGTCGCAGGCAGCGAAAAAATCTGGCCCGCCGATCTCGTATTTCTCGCCACCGGTTTCGTCGGTCCCGAGTTGAAGGTCGGCGAAATGCTCGGTCTTGAAACTCAAAACCCCCGCGGCAACTGGCAAACCTTCGCTGCCGAGCACGGCCAATTCGCAACCAACATCACTAGCGTCTTCGCCGCCGGCGACTGCCGCCGAGGCCAAAGCCTCGTCGTCTGGGCCATCAACGAAGGCCGCGGCGCAGCCCGAGCGATCGATGAGTACCTCATGCAAACGACGACACTGCCAGCACCAGGCTTGAACCTACCACAGCAAGTGGTTTGATTACGTCAGGCGAGCGGTGCCCACTCTACCTTTTGCTCCTACCGAGTATCTGCAAGGCAGTCGCATGAGCCAACTCAAACACAACCTACAAATGTACGGCCCAGTAGTAGTCGGCACCCTTCTATTTATCCCTGCCGCGTGGCGCTATTACTCCCTCGGCATGTGGGAAAAATATATCACCGAGGCTGCCTGCGCGTTGCTGGGGTTTGTTAGCGTGCTCGCACCAGAAGAGGTTTCCTCATGGACCGGTCGGTATGGCTGGACTTATGAAAGCTTTTGGACTTACCCCGCAACTTACGTACGTTTCTTCGGATTCACAGCCCTTGTCGGAGTGCTTGTTTTTGGATTCCGCTAGTGCGGTTATCACTTGGGTGTTCCGCTCCACCGAGACGGTGGGAATATATAGCCCGACCCTCTGGGTCGGAATCACCGGAACACACAACAGTGACGTGCTCTAGTCATCCACTGTCTGCCTTGCCGCCCAGGTGGCCTTTCATGTTCCCCTGTCCATTCGCAAAAAACCCATGAGCCTAGAAAAGCACTTCACCGACGATGGCGGACGCGAGATCGATTGGAGCCGTACTTCAGAAGACTACGCCGAGCATCGCCCCGACTACCCGGCCGTATTTTACGATCGACTGGCCGAGCAAAGCGTTGGCCTGCCGGGGCAACAGATTCTCGATCTCGGCACAGGCGTCGGTTATCTTGCCCACAATTTTGCTGCGCGTGGCGCTCATGCAACAGGAATCGACATTGCCGCCGGGCAGCTTGCAGTAGCTCGCCAACGAGCGGCCAAGGCGAATCTCGATATTCAATACTTCGAGGCATCCGCCGAAGACACCGGCCTGCCTGACGCCGCCTTCGATGCAATTACCGCCAGCCAGTGCTGGCTCTACTTCGACCAGCAGCGCGCCACCGCCGAAGTAAAACGACTCCTAAAACCGGGTGGCTTGTTGGCCATATGCCACTTCTGCTGGCTGCCACACGAGAGCGATATCACACAGCTATCCGAAGAGTTGGTCTTGAAATACAATCCCAACTGGACCGGGGCAGGTTTCACGGGCGAAGTATCTCAAGAAATGCCGCCTTGCTTCAGCGGGCAATTTCAACCGGTAGAGCTCCTAGTTTTCAAAGCACCGATTCCCTTCACACGCGAGAGTTGGCGAGGACGATGGCGGGCCTGTAGGGGAGTTGGCGCCAGCCTTCCGCCCGACCAGATTGCCCACTTCGACCGAGATCTCGCCGAGCTTGTTGGGCGTACCGTCGACCAGCAGTTTACCGTACTGCACAGCATCGATTGCCGCATCCTACGATCAATCTAGCAGGGCTGGCACTGCCCACTCCAGGAAGATTGTAAAGTCCTCTGTTTGGATTCAATGACCAATGAATTTAGGTTTTTTAACCTCAGTATTGGTCATTGGGGCATTGGACATTCTTTACTTTAGATGTTGACTTGGCAATCCTCCTAGTGCCCACCCTACGCTGCTATCGAAACGCTTGGCAAGTCGTTATCCTAGAGTCCACAAAATCTTCTCCAACCGCTCGCCCAAGCAACTAGAAAATCTATGAACTCTCGTAACTCGCGCATTGGTATGGCGCTCTTTGCCGTCTACCTGCTGCTCTATGGCGGCTTTGTCCTGCTCAATACCTTCTCGCCGACGACCATGGAAGCGACGCCTATCGAGGGTATCAACGTCGCAATCATTTACGGCTTTGGCTTAATCGTCTCCGCCTTTGTGCTCGCACTCCTCTATGGGCTGCTTTGCACCAAGGAAGGCGACGAGCAATGATTTACAATCCTTCGCCGATCGCGGTGATCATTTTTTTATTGTTTGTCGGCATCACGGTCGGCCTCAGTTTTTACTTAGGAAAGCAAGCCAAGTCGTCTGAGGGCTACTTTGCGGCTCATGGGCAAATCCCCTGGTTTGTCAACGGCATCGCCTTTGCCGGCGACTACTTGTCGGCTGCCTCGTTCCTGGGCATTTGCGGCATGATCGCCTTCTATGGCTACGACGGCTTTTTGTACTCGATTGGCTATCTGGCCGGCTGGATTGTGGCGCTGTTTGTCGTGGCCGAGCCGATGAAACAGCTCGGGAAATTTACGTTTGCCGATGCGCTCAATTCTAAATTCGATTCCCGTGGTATCAAACTGGCCGCGGGAATCAGCACCCTGGCAGTCAGCGTGTTTTATTTGATCCCCCAGATGGTCGGTGCTGGGGTGCTCGTTCAGCCACTTCTCGGTTTGCCCCATTGGGCTGGGGTAGTCATCGTCGGTGCGGTAGTGATTGTAATCGTCGTCACGGCCGGCATGATGTCGACCACTTGGGTACAGTTTCTCAAAGGTTCGCTGCTGGTAATCTTTAGTACCGTACTGACGGTGATGATTCTTGAGCGTGGATTCGAAGCCAAGCCGGGTGTCGATCAGGTTCAAACCGTCACAAAAACAGCCGATGGCCAAACGCTGATTAACGGCCTGCCCAAGGGTACCGGCGCAGGCGATACCTCGCTCACCCCGGTCGGCCACATCAGCAAACTCCCCGCTGGTGCCAGCAACACCGGACCGCTGGGCCCCTTAGATTTTCTTCGCACCCTGCGCAAAAGCGAAGTCATCCTCTGGTCGTCCGAAAAAATCACTGCCGACGATGGTAGCGTCACCACCACCTACACACCCAAGCCAACTCCCGGTAGCGAAGTTCTCCGCCCCGGCGAACATCCAAAATTCAAAGGCATCCGCGGCGACAATCTTCTCGCCAAGTTCAATTTTCTGTCGTTGATGCTCGCCCTTTTCTGTGGCACGGCTTCGCTGCCGCACATCCTCATCCGCTACTACACGGTAAAAGACGCGGCAGCGGCTCGAAAAAGTACGATCGTCGGCATCGGCTGCATCGGTTTTTTCTACGTACTGACGCTCTATCTCGGTTTGGGAGCAATGACCAGCGGTGCCATGGACATCACCAACAGCAACATGGCCGCACCGCTGCTCGCCCTGAGCATGAGCGAACTACTCTTCGCCATCATCTCTGCCATCGCGTTTACGACCGTTTTAGGCACAGTCAGCGGTCTCATCTTGGCCTCGGCTGGGGCTGTCGCACACGACCTGGTTGGCAGTTTTACTTCGGTCGAATTGACCGACCACGAGCAAGTTCGCATCGCGAAAATCGCCTCGGTTGTGGTCGGAGTCATTGCAATCGTCTTAGGTATTCTCTTTCAGGAAATGAACGTCAGTTACCTCGTCGGCTGGGCTTTTAGCGTGGCAGCCTCGGCCAATTTGCCAGCACTGGTAATGTTGCTATTCTGGAAGGGAACCACCAAACAAGGCATCATCGCCGCAATCATCGTCGGCATGACCAGCTCGCTAGGATGGATTCTGTTAAGCGCCGACACCTACTCCAAAGTCTACGGCTGGCCAGCCAGCGAGGCGATCGTGCCCTTCAGCCAACCAGGAATCGTAACCATCCCACTCGGCTTCGTAACATTGGTGTTGGTCTCGTTAATGACAAGCAAAGAATAAGACAGAGAGATTTATTTTGCCTCTTCAAGCAGTGATTTTCGACATCGACGGCGTACTCGTCGATTCCTACCAACCGCATTTCCAGAGCTGGCGACAAATGCTCTCGGAGCAGGGATTTGAGTTCACCGAGGCTCAGTTTCGCTCGACCTTCGGCCGGACCACCCGCGATATCCTCCAACAGTTGTGTGGCGATAAGTTTCCTGCCGAACAGATGCAAGCTTTCGACGACCGCAAGGAGGCACTCTTTCGCGAGAGCATCCGCCAAGATTTTCCGGCAATTGACGGCGCTGTGAAATTGATCGACTCACTCGCTGCATTCGGCTTTGCACTGGCCGTTGGCTCTTCTGGCCCACCTGAAAATGTCGCGCTGACACTGGAATGCTTGGGGTGCGCCGATCATTTTGGCGCAAGCATAACCGGCGGCGACGTCACGCGAGGCAAGCCCGATCCGCAGGTGTTTTTATTGGGAGCCGAACGACTTGGCGTTGAGCCTCACCAATGCGCAGTCGTCGAAGATGCTCCCGCAGGAGTCGAAGCCGCCAACCGGGCCGAGATGCTCAGCATCGCCCTCACGGGCACCGCCACACGCGAGCAGCTTGCTCACGCCGATTTGGTCGTCGACAATTTGCGAGAGATCGTGCCCGCAGAGATCAAGAAATTACTTGAGAAGCGTGTTTAGAGTTGATGCGAATCTGCTCCAACAGCTCCCGATCGATCTTACTGCGCACCGTGCGGCGATTTCAACTAAGTTGCGCGAGGATGTTACAAAATTCGCCACGGTGAGCCTTTGGACTGGCCGGCTGTGTGTCTCGCTGGGCGGAGCCGCCACGGTGCTGATGTCACTGACTCGATTGTTGGTGAGCGAAACCAATTGGACAATCGCGGGACTACTAGCCGTCCAAGTCGTAGCAGCGTTGGCGGCCGCTGTTCTATCGAGACAATCAGCTTGGCGAAGACACTTCTTGGTGCTCGCTGTCGGCATGGCGCTGCTCGGTGCCGGCGTGTTATGCCGTATCCGCTGGTCAACCCTAGTGGGCGGTTGCACACTGACCGTCTATATCGTGAGTCTCTTCGGGTTAATTCAACTACCAGATCAACTTTAAACGACGGCCGTCACCATGATGGTTGGCGGTGGACTATTCTTCAGCATTGCCGTATTGCTAAGCGTTTACCGCGATCGGTTGCTCTCAATTCCCCAGCGCATACAAGAAGGCGAGGGGGTCTTTCGCATCTTCAAGTGGAGATAAACTACCGATCTGAAATGCGGTGAGACGTTACGGCAGACCCTGTCGGCCACAATCCCCCGAGCCGACAGGGTTATGCTGAGACAAAATAGAACTTGAACGTTGCTAAGTAGCCGGAGGCACACTTGCCTCCGGGCTCCCCAGACCGCGTGGCGGTCCGGCTCTAAAACCTTCTGAAAAAACGAGCAAATCTTGGTGCTAGCCTAGGGGGGAAAGAAGAACCCTAGCGACTCGGAGACCTCAGAGAGCCCTAAAAATAGTCCAATTTTTCTGTGCTCACCATGTCGCTGTGGTTCAATTATTTAGCGATATTTTTTCGAATACGAGCTTGTTATCGCGGGTGCAAAGCCCTTTCGCTTGCCGTTGAACCGGCCGCATGTTATAAGCGATAGGAAGTAGTCTGTCGGCAGAACGAAGAGGCATCGGTCGAGTGATGAGCCAAATTACGTTAAGAGTTCTGGACGGTGCAGATCGCGGCCAAGTCTATGGCGACTTGAATCCGCCAATCACGATAGGCCGCGAGGAAGGAAACTCCGTTCAACTCAACGACGAACGGATCAGCCGTTTCCATATCAAAATCCAGGAAGACCAAGAAAAATTGGTCCTCACCGACCTGGAAAGCACCAACGGCACGCGGGTCAATGGCGAGGATACTCAGCTACGGATTCTTCGTTTTGGCGATGTGATTTCAGTCGGCCGATCGGTTCTGCTTTACGGAAGTCGCGATCAAATCGCTGGACGTTTAGAAGGCCTTCGCAACGAAGGCTTAAGCGAGACCGGCGATGTGCGGGCCGGCGATTTAGCCTCGCGCGCCGACTCCTCTTCACTAAGCTTTGAGCTACGCTTGGGATCTTCAGAAGACTTACAAAATACGCTGCACATTCCCTTGCCGCCCGATCTACCCGACGAGCTGAGCGCCGGCCAAGCCGCGCAGATTTCTGAAATACTCGAATTTCTGCACCTACGCTCCAGGCAACTAATCCAGTCGGCTCATGTCGACGAAAAGGAAAAGCAGGTGACGATTACGCTCGCCCGATGGCAAGACCTGCTGGATATCCAATCTCAGTTGGCCGAATATCTTCGCATGATCGGCGACCCTAGCTCGAATGACTGAGGTCCAGAATTGTGGATTAGCGGCTAGCCGGAGGCACACCTGCCTCTGGGTTCTGCGGACCGCGTGGCGGTCCGGCTATAAGCTCGCCTAAAATCCCCCGTCCCCCCCCTCGTCTTCTGCCCCTGTCAAACATCTCCCCTACTGCGTTACAATATCGATTGATTAGTACGATCGCTTTGTTGCCAGGAGGGACCCGCCTTGTCTTCGCCGTTTGTTCATCTGCATTGCCATAGCCATTTTAGTTTGCTCGATGGGGCAAGTCCCATCAAGAAACTCGTCAGTCGGGCGAAAGAGTTGGGCATGAACGCCTTGGCGCTCACTGACCATGGCAACTTGTATGGTTCGCTGCAATTCTACGAGGCTTGCAAAGAAGCAGAAATCAATCCGGTACTGGGCTACGAAGCCTATGTGGCGCCCGGTAGCCGTTTCAATCGTGGCGGCGCATTGAGCAGCCGCGAGGCGGCCTACCACTTGACGCTGTTGGCTCAGAATCGCACCGGATTTCAAAACCTGATCAAGATGGCCAGCAGCGCCTTCCTGGAAGGGTTTTATCACAAGCCACGCATCGACCGCGAATTGCTCGCTGCACACTCCGAAGGAATCATTTGCCTGAGCGGCTGTGTCTCCGGTGAATTTAGTCGCACGCTGCTGAGCGGCAGCGGAGCGGCGACCGAGGAGCAAATAGCCCAAGCGATCGAAATTACCCAGTGGTTTCACCAGGTCTTTGGCGACCGCTATTATCTTGAGATTCAAGACAACGGCTTAGACATCCAAAAACAAGCGCTCGAAGCGGCTGTCGAAGTAGCCAGTCGCGTCGGTCTGCCGTTGGTTGCGACCTCCGACGCCCATTACGTCAACCAATCGGATGCCGAAGCACAGGATGTGCTGCTTTGTATCAACACCGGGAAATTTCGTACCGATTCCAACCGGATGAAAATGGAGGGAGATCAATTCTTTCTCCGCAGTCCGGAGCAGATGTACGACGCAATGAGGGGACAAGAGGAGGCGGTACGACGGTCGCAGGAGATTGCCGATCGGGTAGATATCGATCTAGAGCTGGGCAAGCGTTACTTCCCCACCTTCCATCCACCCGAGAACAAAGGTTCGGAGGACTATCTGCGCGAGCTTTGCTTGCTGGGGCTTAAAGAACGCTACGCCGACCAAAGCGAGCGCTGGGAAGGCGAAGATCTGTCGCAAGAAGTTTACGATCGCTTGAACCGCGAACTGCAAGTCATCAACAAACTCGGCTTTTGCGACTACTTTCTTATCGTTTGGGACTTTGTCCTGTTCGCCGTCAAGGAGAATATCCCTTGCACGGCTCGTGGCTCTGGCGTGGGATCGCTTGTATGTTTTGCTCTGAAGATGAGCCACGTTTGCCCGCTCAAGTATGACTTGCTCTTCGAGCGATTTCTCGATGAAAGCCGCTTGGAAGCGCCTGATATCGATATCGACTTCTGTCGAGATCGCCGCGGCGAAGTCATTCAATACGTCAAAGACAAATATGGCGAAGCCAATGTCGCACAGATTGGCACCTTTGGCACCCTTGCCGCGAGGGCCGCGATTCGCGATGTCGGCCGAACGCTCGGGCTGCCCCTCTTCCGCGTCGATCAAGTCGTGGCCATGGTCCCCGACCAGTTGGGGATTACCCTGGAATCGGCCCTCAAGCAAAGCGACGAACTAAAGAAAACCTACGACGCCGATCCCGAGATTCGCGAGCTGCTCGACTTGGCCCAAAAGATTGAAGGCCTCGCACGCAACGTCGGCACGCACGCGGCCGCTGTCGTCATCGCAGAAAAGCCGCTCGATCAATATGTTCCCCTGCAACATGTGAAAGGCAAGTCAGAAGTCATCACCCAATGGGCGATGGGCGACGTCGAACGGGCGGGCCTGTTGAAGATGGACTTTCTGGGACTACGAAATCTCACCATCCTGGCAAGGAGTATCGAGCTGGTCGAGGAGTCTCGCGGCGAAAAACTTGACCCTTACAAGTTCCCCTTGGACGACAAGGAGACCTTTGCGGTTCTCTGTCGAGGCGAGACAAAAGGGATTTTCCAATTAGAAAGTGGCGGCATTCGAGATCTCTTGCAGCGCATGAAGCCTGATAGTTTCCACGACATCA
>Ga0114931_10009614_pt1 | contig 11570 bp, 10 predicted proteins | sample 2SBtaG_FD_89579 | JGI IMG/M metagenome (GOLD analysis project Ga0114931, IMG submission 89579) | Deep subsurface microbial communities from Kolumbo volcano to uncover new lineages of life (NeLLi) - 2SBTROV14_V59a metaG | ecosystem: Environmental > Aquatic > Marine > Volcanic | place: Kolumbo...
CACTGTAGTCCATCAGCCCGGCTTCGAGGTCGCGATGGCGAAGATGGAGCATTAACGCTTCGCCGCCGGTCGCGAACACAGCGGCGACCAGCAGGTTCAGGATGAATCCCGGTCCGAAATACCAGACATGTGCAATCGCAGCCGGTACCAGCGCCGCGAGTACCTGCAGCATCAGTGATGGCACACTGACCTGCGGTGACAGGAAGGGTGCTTCGCGGCGTTCGAATTCCACTACTCGTCGTCCTCCCGTTCAAGTTTCTTGCGCTTGAGGATTTCCGCTATGGCCGATGGTCCGGCCTTTTTTGCAGATACCTTTTGCTGTGCAAGCTCGGCTTCTCTTTCGATCTTTTCGCGCTCCATACGGTCGTTACGCGCTTCAAACCGAAGGCGCGAACGTGCGGCGCGCGCTTTTTCGTCGGCAAGCTCCCTGATCCGGCCTTTGGCGACACGAAAATCAGCTGTCAGCGGGATATGACTCGGGCACACGAGATCGCAGCAGCCACACTCGATACAGTCCATCAGACCGAAATCTCGCAATTTGTCTTCGTCATCGGCACAGGCATACCAGAACAACTGCTGTGGCAGCAGTTGCACCGGGCAAACCGATGCGCAATCACCGCATCGAATACAGGGCAGTTGCGGACCGGGAAATGGCATTTTCGCCATCACCAGTATGCAATTGGTCGCCTTGACCAACGGCACCCTGTCGGTGCTAACAGATTTGCCAGTCATTGGTCCACCGATAATCAGTTGTTCCGCACAATCAGTATAGCCGCCCACCTGTCCGACGATATCGCCAATCGTCGTACCGATACGAGCGCGCACATTGAGATGGTTTGCCATCCCGTCGCCGGTAACGGTTGTCACACGAGAGATTAGTGGCTGGTTATCGATGATCCAGTCGTGAATTGCCGCAGCGGTAGCAACATTTTGTACCAGGCAAGCAACGTCGGACGGTAGACCGCCGCTGGGTACCTCGCGGTTTGTTACAAGCTGTACAAGCTGGTCTTCACCGCCTGATGGGTAGATCGTCGGTACCTTTTTGAGGATAATTCTATCGTCGTTGATCTCCCCGAGCACATCGGCTAATGAGCGAATGGCATCCGGCTTGTCACTTTCGACGGCAATGAAGCAGGCATCGACTTGTAATGCATGCATGAGAATCTGTGCGCCGCTGATGATTTCACCTGCGTGCTCACGCATCAACAGATCATCGCAGCTGATATAGGGCTCACACTCGACGCCATTGAGTATCAGGTGGTCGATCGTAGAGGTCCGCGCCTGCATGAGTTTTTGTGCGGTAGGAAAAACGGCGCCACCCAAGCCGACAATACCACCTTGCAAAATCGTTTTGAGTAAATCATCCGGCGCCAGGGCCGTGAAATCAACAGGCGCCTCGACTCGCTGTATGGCCGCGTCCCTGCCATCGCATTCGATGATGATACACGGCGCAGTCTCGCCATGGCGCCGTGCTACCGGCCAGGGTTCGATGGCAATGACCTTGCCGGATGAGGAGGCGTGTACCGGCGCACCGAGCGTCTCGTCCGGCTCCGCAATCAATTGGCCTTTTAGTACGTGCTCGCCAATGCCGACAACGGGTTGTGCGGGATCGCCAACATGCTGTGTGATGGGCAATACCAGCTGCGATGGCACTGGAACTTCGAGGACCGGCTGGCCCGTCGATACTGATTTGTTCGCGGGCAGCCGGAGCCCACCGTGCAAGTGGCCCAGATCGTAGGTAGGGGCGCTCATGCGAGTGGTCTCATGCTAATGCAGTCTACAGGGCAGGGTGCGACACAAAGCTCGCATCCCGTGCACTCACTCTCGATAACGGTGTGCATTAGCTGATGGGCACCGACGATCGCATCAACAGGACAGGCGTTACGACAATGTGTACAACCGATACACAGCGACTCGTCAATAATGGCAATTGCAGGCTCGACCGACGCCGCGAGCGGAATGATCTCCCGACCAAGGAGATCGGCCAGGTGGCGGACGGTTTCTTCGCCGCCGGGCGGACAGAGATTGATCGCGGCGGCGCCTTGGACAACAGCCGCCGCGAACGGCCGGCAGCCAGGATACCCGCACTGCGCACATTGGGTTTGCGGCAACAGGTCATTGACCTGCTCCACGAGGCCGCCAGCCCTGGATGGCAGGCGGCGGGAAGCGAAGCTGAGTCCGACCCCGGCAACCAGGCCGATGGCGGCAATTGTGATGACAGCTGTCCACATAGTGCGATATCAAGGACGGGCCATTCCGGAGAAGCCCATAAATGCGAGTGACATGATACCCGCGGTCATCAGGGCTATTGCCGTACCGCGGAACGGTGCCGGGATGTCCGTGGCGTCAATACGCTCACGAATTGCGGCGAACATAACGAGTACCAGTGCGAACCCGAGGGACGCACCAAAGCCGAAGAAGACCGACTGCACGAAGCCTTTTGACGCCTGCACATTCAACAGGGCAACGCCGAGCACGGCACAATTTGTTGCAATCAACGGTATGTAAATACCCAGCACCTGATCGAGCAACGGGCTCATTCGGCGCACCATGATTTCGGTGAACTGCACGCTGGCTGCAATGACAAGAATGAAACTGATGGTCCGCAGGTATTCGAGCTGCAGAGGAATAAGAACGTACTCGTGCAGCAGATAGGCTGTGGCAGATGACAGGGTCAGCACAAATCCCGTGGCCAGCGACATTCCTGCCGCCGCTTCCAGGTTTTGGGAAACTCCCAGGAATGGACAAAGACCGAGAAAGCGGACCAACACGAAGTTGTTGACCAGCACGGTGCCAATAAGAATGACGATGATTTCAATCATGCCGCTATTGTAAGGATTACTTCACGCGCATGCCCGGTTTTGCGCCTTCATCGGGCGAAATCAGGAATATTTCCTTGCCACCGGGGCCGGACGCCAGAACCATGCCGTCGGATACGCCAAAGCGCATCTTGCGTGGCGCGAGGTTGGCAACCACGATGACGTGCCGACCGACCAGCGTCTCAGGGTCGTAGGCGGCCTTGATGCCGGCGAATACATTGCGCGTGGAATCGCCAAGGTCCAGCGTCAATGCCAGCAACTTGTCAGCTCCTTCGACCGGCTCAGCCTTTTCGATACGGGCAATCCGGAGGTCGACCTTCATGAAGTCGTCAATACTGATGGTATCGTCGTGTGTGTCTTTGTCCGGCACCGGCGTGTTCTACTCTGACTGCAGAACCAGGCGCTGCACCTGGTCGGGCTCGACCCTTGTCAGCAACGGCTTGAATTTATTGATCGGATGCCCTAACAGCGGTGTCGCCGCATCCGCCCACTGCCAGCTGTCTTCACCGAGAAATGCACGCGCTCCCTTCGCAACCACGGGAATCACCGGCGCCAGGTAGACCATCAGGCTGCGGAACATATTGAGGCCTTGTGTACAGACGAACTGTACGTCGCCGGACTTGCTATCGTCCTTGATCATGAGCCACGGCTTGTGCTCATCGATGTAACGATTCGCCTGATCCGCCAGCGCCATGACTTGTCGCATTGCCTTGGAATACTCACGTCGTTCAAAATGCTCTGCGATCGCATCGGAGGCATCGGCAAACTCTGCAAACAATGCAGGGTCGGGCAGGGAATCGGCCAGAAGACCCTCGAATCGCTTGTTTATGAAGCCCGCGCAACGACTGGCGATATTAATGAGCTTGCCAACCAGATCGGAATTAACGCGCGCGATGAAATCGTCGAGATTGAGATCGATGTCTTCAATCGTGGGCCCCAGTTTCGCGGCGTAGTAATAGCGCAGAAATTCAGGATTGAGATTATCAAGATAGGTACGCGCTTTTATGAATGTGCCGCGCGACTTCGACATTTTTTTTCCGTTGACGGTCAGGAATCCGTGCGCGTACACACTTGTCGGCGCTCGAAATCCCGCACCCATCAAAACGGCAGGCCAGAACAGCGTGTGGAAGTACATGATGTCCTTGCCGATGAAATGATACAACTCGGCATCGCTGTCTTTGCCCCAGTAGTCGTCGAAATTGAGGCTGTCATCACGGTCGCAAAGATTTTTGAAACTCGCCATGTAACCGACCGGAGCATCCAGCCAGACGTAGAAGTATTTGTCTTCAGTTCCTGGAATTTGAAATCCAAAATACGGTGCGTCGCGTGAGATATCCCAATCCTGTAATCCGGCTGCAAACCATTCGTCGAGTTTCGCGACGACATTCTTGTCGAGCGTTGCATCGCTCATCCACTGTCGCAGGCGGTCTTCATACTCGCTGAGTTTGAAGAAATAATGCTCGGATTCGCGTTTTACCGGTGTCGTACCGGACAGGACAGACACCGGGTTAATCAGGTCCTCGGGAGAGTAGGTCGCACCACAATTTTCGCAGGCATCGCCATGCTGGTCTTCCGTCTTACAGCGGGGGCAGGTGCCACGGACGAATCGATCCGGAAGAAACATGCCTTCTTTCTCATCATAGGACTGCTCAATCGTGCGCGTGTAAATATCGCCGGATTCTCGAAGTGCCGCGTAAATGGCATCGACGATGGCTTCGTTTTCCGGTGAATGTGTGCTGTGGAAATTATCGAATTCGATACCAAAGTCGGCAAAGTCTTCGATGAATTGTTTGGCAAAACCATCAGTCAATTGCTCTGGCGTAATACCCAGTTCGCGGGCCTTGAGCATGATCGGTGTACCGTGCTTGTCGGAGGCGCAAACGTATTTGCAATCGTGGCCGCGCATTTTTTGAAATCGTACCCACATATCGGTTTGCAGGTACTCGACCAGATGCCCCATATGCGGTGGGCCATTGACATACGGCAGTGCGCTTGTGACGAGAATTTTTCTTGGCTTGTCTGACATTTTTGGTGGATATTCGCGTGGTTATTGGGCGCGATTATGCCACGGTCAGCGAAAATTAATCGGAGTCTTTGAGCTTCTCAAACATATGTTTGTTGTTGGCCTGCTGGTAGGCCTCCTGGCCCGATACCCGGCCCTTGTCGACAAGCTCCAGCAAAGCATTGTCCATGGTCTTCATGCCGATTCGCCCGCCACTCTGGATGGCTGTTTCCAACTGGTCGAGCTTGCCCTGTCGAATCAGGTTTGCGACTGCCGGGGTGTTGATCATGACTTCAAGTGCCGCCGCACGACCCGGACGATCGCAGGTTGGCAACAGTTGCTGTGAAACTACGCCGCGCAATGAGGTTGAAATCATCGTGCGTATGTGACTTTGCTTGTCCGCCGGAAATGAGTTGATGATTCGATCAACGGTCTGGGCGGCACCGTTGGTGTGCAATGTGCCCATGACGAGAATGCCCATTTCCGCCGCTGTTACCGCAATACTGATGGTTTCAAGGTCGCGCATTTCGCCGACCAGAACAACATCCGGGTCTTCACGCAATGCCGATTTCAGGGCACTCGCAAAACTCGGACTGTGGACACCGATTTCCCGCTGGCTGATCAGGCAACTTCTCGCCGTGTGCACGAACTCGATCGGATCCTCAATTGTGACAATATGCCCCTTCATGCGGCGATTTATTTCATCGATCATCGCCGCAAGTGTTGTCGACTTCCCGGAGCCCGTCTTTCCGGTCACGAGAATCATGCCCTGAGTGTGACGGCACAAGGTCCGCACAACGTCCGGCATGTTGAGTTCATTCAGTGTCATCGCTTTAGATGGAATAGCCCGGAAAATTGCGCCGATACCGTTCAGATGCCGAAACACGTTGACACGAAAACGTGAAACGTTCTCGATTTCGTAGGCGAAGTCGGCCGCATCTTCAGCATCGAAAGCTTTCTTCGTTGTGCCATCCATGATTTCGCTCATGGCTGCCTGCACGACCTCGGTCGTCAGCCTTTCTTCCATGATGGCTTGCAAAGCACCGTGGACGCGTGCCCGTACCGGGTCCCCGGAGACAAAATGCAAATCCGAGGCGTTTTGTTCCAGTGCTGCCTGCAAATATTTATCAATCAGTTTCATGGTATTACAACTTTGACTCATCACCGATATCAATGATCGGTACCAGGTCAGTGTCAGTCACGAAGCGCTGGAACTTTTTCTTGTCGAGGGCGAAGCGAATGGCATCGTCAGGATCAATTTCCTTGGCATTGATCGCGTCGAGGAGCGACTGATCCATCAGCTGCATGCCGACGTCCTTGCCCGTCTGTATTTGCGATGGAATCTGGTGCGTTTGATCCGTTGTGATCAGCTTGGCAATTGCACGGCTGTTAACCAGAATCTCAAGAACAGCGCGCCGCCCGCGCCCGTCCGGCGTTTTCACCAGGACCTGTGTGATGACAGCTTTGAGACTCATGGCCAAAAAGCCTTTGGTTTGCTCTCGCAGTTCGCCCGGCAAGGCATCGATGATTCGATCAATCGTCTTAACTGCACCTGTTGTGTGCAGCGTGCCCAGCACGAGGTGACCCGTTTCCGCCGCAGTCATTGCCATGGATATGGTCTCGGCGTCGCGTAGCTCACCAACCAGAATAACGTCGGGGTCTTCGCGCATCGCCGAACGGACACCGTCGGCAAAGCTGACGACATGCGTTCCCAATTCGCGCTGAATGACCTGGCTTTGCTTGCTGGGATGGACGAACTCGACCGGATCTTCGAGGCTGATGATGTTCAACGATCGCGTTGCATTGAGGTGGTCGATCATTGCGGCCAGTGTTGTTGACTTGCCGGTGCCGGTCGATCCGGTGACCAGTACCATGCCCTGATGAAAATCGCAAAACTTCTTCACGACGGGTGGTACGTCAAGTTGATCCAGCGTCGGCACGTCGCCGGGAATAAACCTGAAGACGGCACCGTAACCGGTCGCTTTGCGGAATACGTTGACACGAAAACGGCCGCCTTCGTCGGCCACATAAGAAAAGTCGAGATCGTGCCCCTCTTGCAATTGATCTTTTTGCTTGGCGGTGAGTATCTCGAGTATGTAAGTTTCAAGTTCGGTGTCGGACAATTCGCGAAACTTGATGGGCATGAGATCGCCATTCATGCGCAACATAGGCGGCACACCGACGGCCAGGTGGATATCCGAACATCCCTGTGCCAGCCCGAGTTTTAGAAATGCGTCGATTCGTGCCATGGCTGCCTCAGATATTCAGCGAGTCCAGTGCTTCAGTCAATTCCTCCATGGACTGATAGCGCTTGCTCTTGTCGACAGACATAGCCTTGACAATCAAGGCGGCATAATCGTCCGGAATATCCGGATTAATTTCCTGGCAATTCCTGGCCTTACCCTGGACGTGTTGGTACATGACGGACATGTGATCACCGCGGCTGTAAGGCGGTACGCCCGTGACCATTTCATACATGATGACGCCGATACTGTATACGTCTGCCGTCTCATCGACTTTTTTGCCGAGAATTTGCTCGGGAGCCATGTATTTCGGCGAGCCAATTACGTAGCCGGTCTTGGTTAATTGAGTATCGCCGCTGCTGGCGGCCGCGGCGACACCAAAATCCACGATTTTCAACAAACCTTCTTCGTTGACGAGGATGTTGGCGGGTTTGAGATCGCGGTGAATGACGCCAGCCTGGTGCGCAATCGTCATTCCTGTGGCCATATCACGGGAAAACCGCAGCGCTTTGCCAATGTCCATCGGCTTGTTGTCCGGGATTTCACCAGACAGCGTATGCGATGGAAAGTACTCCATCGAAATGGCGTAACTGCCCTGCAAGTGCAGGAAATCGTAGATTCGAATGACGTTGCGATGTGTGATCTTTCGTGAGTACCGCAATTCGTGCACAAAACGCTTCATCATTTCCTCATCCGAGGAGACGTTCGGGTTCAAAAACTTCAGAATCAACTGCTCGTCGACGACTTCATCTTCCATCAGCAACACCGTACCGAACGCACCTTTACCGATTTTTTCTATGTACTTGTAGCGACTGTCGACGATATCGCCAGGATTCAGTTTCGATATATCCAGAACCGGGGCTGCTGTTGGCGCGGTAGCGGCTGCAGAAGCGGGTACAATATCGCCGTCGCTATCTGCCTGGGCAACAGCACTTTCCTCTTTCGCCTGCTGCAGTAATTTTTCCAGATCGTTGTTTTCGACCAACAAGGTTTTGGTATTGCCGGCGATTTTCTCAGCCCGAATATTTTCCTCGACCACTGATTCAGAGTAGCGGTCATCGAGATGCTTCAAGGCCATATCTGCCGCATTGATCATCGTGTTGTCGTCGGATTGCTGTATTTTCCGCAGCACGCCTCGAATGCTTTCTACGTGAGATTCGTCAGCAATTTGTGACAGCGCTTTGATCGCTTCAACCTGAATCTCTCGCTCGGGTCGCTGCAGTAGTGGCACGATTTTGGAGATGTGCTTGTGATTGCCAAGCTTGCCCAATGCCCGCACAACAACTGTGTCAGTCTTGGGGTCGGCGCCGAGCATGGATTCGATTTTTGGCAGTGCTTTCGGACTACCGATTTTTGACAGCGCATCAACCGCGCGCTCACGGACCCACCAATCGGTATCGTCGGTTGCCTGAACCAGGCCATCGACGGCGCGCTCGTCCTTTGTTGAGTTCAGAATTTCGATCGCCGTTCGACGAATGTCTTCATCTTTCGACTTGATCAGGCGAACGACGGAATCCACGACTTTTGGTCCACCGATATCGGCGAGCGCATCGCCTGCACGTGATCGAACCCACCAGTCGTCGTCCTTAATGGCGCCGAGCAAATCCTGCACTGAGGTTTCATTGCCGACCTCATTGAGGACCTCAACGGCAGCCCGGCGAGTATATTCGGATTCGTCCTTGAGTGCCGGGAGCAGGTATTGAACGGTATCCGGGTGATTCATCTTGATCAGGACATCGACGGCTTTGCCCTGCACATCAAGGTCCGGATCGAGCAGTACTTTGGCAACTTTGTCGATGCTGACGCTGGTATTTTTCCTCGTCGCGAGGGCCGCAAGTGCGGCTCCGCGCACCATCTTGTTCGGATCTTTGAGCTGCATTTCGAGAGCGTGAGTTATCTCCTCCTTGTCGAACTTGGAGAGTAACTGCATAAGATGGATTTTGATGACCGGGTCCTTGCCACCCATTCGCGCAATCAGGTCAGGCACCATCTCCGGCTTGAGTGTTTCCTGAATGATCTTGAAAATTGCCGCCTTTTCCTTGGGATCACATTCATAGGCATGACGCAGTAACTCATGGACGCTCAAGTCATCTTTGTGAACGCGCAGGATTTCGATTAATGCCGCTTTCGAGACCTCGGGATCTTCGAAGAAATCCAGCAATCCATTTGCGTTGTATACCGTGCTGCTCGACAGGGCCCAGGCTGTTCCCGAGACAACACGCTCGTTGCCATCCGCGAGCCCCTCTTTATACATGATCAGATTCTTGTCATTGACGATGGCACTCAGGATGTCAACGAGCACCATCGTGTGTGTCTTGTCAGAAAGGGCGAGGGCGTCAATGATCTTGGGAACGGCCTTGTTGCCCGCCGTTTTTAGCTTGCCAACGAGCTTCTGGGCAGCGGCGGACGACGGATCCTGTTCGGCGATGAGCTGTCCAAGAATCTGCTCCGAACGAAATGATGCGAGGAAACTCACCGAATCAGTTCACTCTTGCTTGTTGTGTTATGTAAGGTCAATCGTCTATTCGCTCTTGCCCAAGCAACACGGCTCGACGGGTGGTTTCAAATCACCCCAATAGTCGTTTCCGCTACTCCCCGAGGCGGCATTATGCCACATCGGACCCTGCACATGGCCCGCCAATACTGGCTTTCAGACGCCTCCTGGCTCGGTTACAATGTGCCCGCGGATTTCCGAATTTCCGGCCTTCCGCATTTGAATTTTACCTAATACCAGCAGGGGAAGTGTGACGGTGTCAACAGAAACAGATGTGAACAAGTTCCTCAATTCCATTGAGTTAGAGGTGGTTGGTCAACCGCTCGGGAAGATTGCCCGTGTCCTGGATGTCGACGTATCCGAGGACAGCGTGAGCGCAAAAATCGAGCTTGGGATTCCAGCCAGTAGCAGGATGGACTCGCTGCGCGCGCAAATTGAGTCACAATTGTGCGCTCATACGGGCGTTTCATCAGCTGCGGTTGAGCTTTCGACCAACATTATTTCGCATTCAGTGCAAAGCAATTTGAAGCCTATACCGGGCATCAAAAATATCATAGCGATTGCATCGGGAAAGGGCGGGGTTGGCAAGTCGACGGTAGCAAGCAATATCGCACTTGCGCTGGCGGCTGAAGGTGCGTCCGTCGGCGTATTGGATGCCGATATTTACGGTCCCAGCCAGCCGCAGATGTTGGGACTGACTGGCCAGCAGCCGGGCAGCGAGGACGGTGAGACGATGGAACCACTCATCGGCCATGGTTTGCAGGTCATGTCAATCGGTTTCCTGGTTGATCCGGATCAGCCCATGATCTGGCGCGGCCCGATGGTTACATCGGCGCTGCAGCAACTCATCAATCAGACGAAATGGCAGGATCTCGACTATTTGATCGTCGACATGCCACCGGGCACCGGCGACGTACAGCTGACAATGTCGCAACAGGTCCCGGTTTCGGGTGCGGTGATTGTGACCACGCCACAAGATATTGCGACCCTGGATGCCCGCAAAGGTCTGGCGATGTTCAAGAAGGTAAAGATTCCTGTGTTGGGTGTGATTGAGAACATGAGTACACATGTCTGTACCTCGTGTGGTCACGAGGAGCCTATTTTCGGGACGGGTGGTGGGGAGAAAATGGTTGCCGACTTCGAAATTCCGATGCTCGGACAATTGCCGCTTGATGCGCGAATTCGTGAGCAGACGGACAGCGGTAATCCGACAGTCATTTCCGACCCCGACTCCGCAACGGCCGCCATCTACCGGGCTACAGCGATTCGAATCGCGGCCGCACAGGCGTCGCAACGTACCGATTACAGTTCGAAATTCGGGACAATCGTGGTTGAGGGTACCAGTTGAGCATCAAGTCAGATCGCTGGATCCGCCGCATGGCGGAGAGCGCGGGCATGATCGAGCCATTTGAGCCCGGCCAGGTTCGCGAGAATGGTGGTGGACGCATCGTTTCCTACGGCACTTCGAGTTATGGATACGATGTGCGTTGCTCTGATGAGTTCAAGATTTTCACCAACATTAATTCAGCGATCGTCGATCCAAAAGCATTTGATGAAACGAGCTTTGTCGATGTGCGAAGCGATGTCTGCGTCATTCCCCCGAATTCGTTTGCGTTGGCGCGTACGGTCGAGTTCTTCCGCATACCAAGAACCGTGTTGACGATTTGCCTCGGTAAGTCGACCTACGCTCGCTGCGGTATCATCGTCAATGTGACACCGCTGGAACCCGAATGGGAAGGTCACGTTACACTGGAATTTTCGAATACTACGCCGCTTCCGGCAAAAATCTATGCCAACGAAGGCGTTGCGCAGATGCTGTTCATGGAATCGGATGAGCCGTGTGAAACGTCGTATCGTGATCGCGGTGGCAAGTACCAGGGTCAGACCGGCGTGACCTTGCCTAAAGCCTGAGGAAACGATCCTCGTTAATACGTTTGCACGACAGGTTCTCGCGTCTGCTTACCGTCAATCCAGGTCTGGCCGTGCCGGAATGCGACCTTGCCGGAGCTAAC
>Ga0114931_10009615_pt1 | contig 11569 bp, 8 predicted proteins | sample 2SBtaG_FD_89579 | JGI IMG/M metagenome (GOLD analysis project Ga0114931, IMG submission 89579) | Deep subsurface microbial communities from Kolumbo volcano to uncover new lineages of life (NeLLi) - 2SBTROV14_V59a metaG | ecosystem: Environmental > Aquatic > Marine > Volcanic | place: Kolumbo...
ACTTGCAACTATACCTTAATGAGTTTGTTTACAAGCTCAACAGAAGGTATTTTGGAGAAAAAATATTTGATAGGCTTGTTATTGCTAATATTACAGGATTATGACTAATTGCGGATATACAATAAAAAGAAATACGTGGTTTTACTATATTATTGCGTTATATACTTATTGTAGGGTCTTTTTTTAACATGAGTTTTGATGATTTATCTATAATTGCAAAAAATGTTGAATTCAGCTAATTAAATGATATTTTTACTTAAAATAAGTTGAATATGATTCCTTTTTCACCACCCAAAATTTATGATGAGATTATTGATGAGGTTGTAGATACCTTAAAATCGGGGTGGATTACTACAGGGCCGAAAACTAAGTTGTTTGAAAAAAACCTTGCAACGTACTGTGGGAATGAAAAAACATTGTGCTTGAATTCTGCTACGGCAGGTTTAGAGATTATGTTAAGGTGGTTTGGAGTAGGGAAAGGAGATGAAGTGATTATTCCCGTTTATACGTATTGTGCTACAGCCAATGTAGTATTGCACTGTGGGGCCAAACCTGTTTTTGTGGATGTGGGTGAAGATTTTAATATCTCTATAGATCAATTAAAAACTGCAATAACATCTAAAACTAAAGTGATAATGCCAGTAGATTTTGCTGGTTTTCCATGCAGCTATGAAGAGATCAATGCTCTTGTAGATGATAAAGAGGTAAGGGAATTATTTCAAGCTCAGACAGAAGAGCAAAATAAATTAGGTAGAATATTGGTGTTATCTGATGCAGCACACTCATTAGGAGCAGTTTATAATAGAAAGAAAACAGGAAACTTAACAGATGTTTCTGTATTTTCTTTTCATGCAGTTAAAAATTTAACTACGGCAGAAGGAGGTGCAGTAGCCTTAAATTTACCTACTCCGTTTGATAATGATGAAGTATATGAGTATTTGTGTACAAAAACATTGCATGGACAAAACAAAGATGCTTTAGCCAAAACAAAAGTGGGAGCTTGGCGTTATGATGTTATCGAAGTAGGATATAAAATGAATATGACCGATATTCAGGCGAGTATGGGGTTGGTGGAATTACGACATTATGATGATGATACCTTGGTAAAAAGAAAATCAATATTTAACATTTATACTTCAGCTTTCGAAAAATATGATTGGGCTGAAATACCAGTTTATCATACTCCAAAAAAAGAATCGTCTTATCACCTTTATCCATTAAGAATAAAAGGCATAACAGAAGAACAAAGAGATGCTATTATTCAACTCATTTTTGAACAAGGCGTTTCGGTTAATGTTCATTTTCAACCTTTACCAATGCTATCTTTATACAAAAACTTGGGCTACGATATTAAAGATTTTCCAGTTGCTTATGATAATTATGCAAGAGAAATAAGTTTGCCTGTATATTATCAACTTTCAGAAAAAGACCTTGAGTTGGTTATCTCTTCGATAGTTAATGCTGTAAGTAAAGTACTCAATGAGTAAGCGGATTTTTGATATTGTTTTTTCTATTGTAGGCCTTTTATTGTTGTCTCCCATTTTTATTATTGTTTCCATTCTTATTGTTATTGATTCAAAAGGAGGGGTTTTTTATATTCAAAAGCGAGTAGGGAAAAATGCAGTAGAATTTGATTTAATGAAATTTAGAACCATGTCATCGGGAGCTGATCAAAAAGGTTTGCTAACGGTGGGTAATAATGATGCTAGAATTACTAAAATAGGATATTATTTTCGGAAATATAAGATAGATGAATTACCCCAGTTGCTTAATGTTTTAAATGGAACGATGAGTTTTGTGGGACCTAGACCAGAGGTGAAAAAATATGTTGAACTGTATACTGAAGATCAAAAGCAGGTTTTGTCAGTTAAACCAGGAATAACGGACTATGCATCTATCAAATACTTCAATGAAAATGAATTGCTAGCAAAATCAGATGCTCCAGAGAATACATATATTACAGAAATTCTTCCCGAAAAAATCAAGCTCAACAAAAAATACCTTTCAGATAAAAGTTTATTGACCGATTGCACAATTATTCTGAAAACAATTTTTAAAATTTTTCGATAAACCACACTTACTTACTAAGTAAAAACACTTAGTCGTTATTTTGAATTTGAGTAAATCAAGGTATTTACTTGCAGGGTTTATATTTCTATATTTATTGGATATAAGTGAGGATGATTAAAAACCAACAAAATACTACTATACCTACCCCAAATTTAAATATCGAAAAGAGTTTTAATAAACAATTTATTAGTTTGTTAACTCAATCTGGCCAAAACTACTTTGATGCGTTAGTTCAGTTCTTGTGCAATGAAGCGGGAGTGGAGTACGCATTTGTAGGCAAGTATAACCCAAATCTAAATAAGGTAGAAACACAATCCTTTTTAGCAAAAGGAACTTACGTGAAAGGGTTTGAGTATGATTTAAAAAATACGCCTTGCGAAACTGTTGTTGGGAATAAACTATCTGTTTATGAAAAGAATGTTCAACAGCTTTTCCCATTAGATGAGGATTTAAAAACCTTTGGTATAGATAGTTACATAGGAATGCCTTTGTATAGTTTAGATGAAGAGCCTGTTGGCCTTATTGTGGTAATGGATAGCCGGCCATTAAAAGAAATTGAACATTTAACTCAAATTCTAAGCCTTATTAAGAGTAAAACAGAATTGGAGTTGGAAAGATTATTCTTAAAAAAAAATAAATTACTGTCTCATAAAGATTTTGTTAAAGTCTTTCAAAATTTTCAGGATGTATTTTTTTTGGTTCATTATAACGAAAACAACGAACAAATAGATGTTACCATGTCTCCCTCCGTGGAACAAGTATTAGGTTATACTGCTGAGGAGATAGATAATCTAGATTTTACTGATTTTTACCTATCTCCTGACGAAAGAAATGATTTTATTGAGACGCTTAAAGTAGAAAAGCAGGTTAAGAATTATTCGTTAAGATTAAAAAAGAAAAATGGGAATGTAATTCATGTAGAATTTGATACTGAGTTTGTTACGGAAGACTTACCTAAAAACGCTGCTTTTTCGTTAAGAGGTGTTTTGAGAGATGTAACCTCATCCTATAAAGAGAACCTTCGTTTTGAAATAGCTTATTTAATTGATGAAAAATCGCAGCAAAAATCGGTGAGCTTAACATCGTTGTTGGAGTATATGCATGCAGTTTTAAAAGGAATTATTTCAGTGCCCAATTTTTATGTTGCTCTATTGGATGATGAACATCTTTTTTTTCCATATTTTGAAGATAAAGTTGATCAATTTTATGATAGTAATTCTTATAGACCCTTTGAAAAGGACGGCTTAACGGAGTATGTTATTGCTGGAAATAATATAATTAACTACACAAGAGAAGAATTACTGAAGCTTGAGAAAAAAAATAAACTAAAGATTAGGGGTGAAATGCCTGAAAAGTATATAGGTATTCCTTTAAAAAGTGAGGGAGTTCCTATAGGTGCAATGGTAATACAAAGTTATGATAAGGATGATGTGTTCCTTGAAGAAGATATTGGGTTGTTAAAATTTATTGCATCCCAAATAGGAAGAATTATTGATAGGAAATTATGGCAAGATAAGTTGATTCAGAATGAGGAGTACTTTAGAGCATTAGTGGAAAATTCTTCAGAAATTATTGGGGTATTAGATGAAAATGGGAAAGTAGAGTATATTTCAGAATCGGTTCATAGAATTCTTGGATACCGAACGGAAGAACTGTTAGGGGAAAATATCGGGGATACCATCGATTTGTTAAATATTCCTTTTCTTCTAAAAGAAAAAACTGAAAGGAAAGATGAGGTAGATGTTTTAAAGGTGTTTGATAAAAAAGGTTCAAAAAAATATTTAGAAATATCATTAAACCATTACAAGAAAAATAGTGTCATTTTTAATGCAAAAGATATAACGAGTAGGGTCGCAGTGGAGAAGAAAAGAGAACGTATTCGAAAAAGGTTAATAGCATTACACCAGGTAGAAAGAACATTAATATCTAATAAATCTCTTATAGAGGTATTAGATGATACATTAAAAGTAATTATTAACAATGTTCTAGATGTTAGTTATGTGAACATAGGCTTTCTGCATCACGATAAAAAAGAGCTAGAAATCATTGCTTTAAATTCTAAAGAATGGAATTCTACTTTAGTAAAAAAAGGGGACTTCCTTCCATTTAAAGAATTATCAAGTATTAAGTCTATTCTGAAGAAAAAGCCATTTCATGTTAATGATATTTCAAAATTAAAAACAGCTACACAGGTGGATACCTTAAATAAAAAGCAAGGGTTTTTATCATATTACATTAAACCAATTATTATTAATGATAAAGTGATAGGTACTTTTTGTTTTGCTTCTGATTCAAAAAATTATTTTGAGGGTATAGATGAGGAATTGATACAAGAAATTACATTATTAGTAGCTGTTGTAATTAATGATGCCATTTTAAAGGAAGAATTGGCTCAACGAGAAGATGATTTAACCACCATATTTAATAGTTCTAATGAAGGGATTTTAAAGCTAGATCCTGATGGTAAGTTCTTGGTAGTTAATAAAGAGTTGTGTAAAATGTTAGGTTATTCAGAAAAAGAGTTACTTACAAAAACTTTTGTAGATATTACCTATAAAGATGATTTGAAAATGAGTAATCATATTTTTAAAGATATTAGGAGCAAGAAAGCAGGTTCGTATAGTTTTGAAAAGAGATATCAACACAAAAATGGAAGTATCTTAAATTGCAGGGTTTCTGTAAGGTCTGTTTACGATGCGAATAATGAATTTGAATACAGTATTGCTTTTATATATGATGAGACAGTAAGAAAGCAGGCTTTGAGGCAAGTAACCAATTTAAGAAAGGCATTAAATCACTCAGCAGCTGTTTTCTTTACAGATCCAAAAGGTAAAATCGTAGATATTAATAAGAAATTAGAAGTATTATCAGGCTATTCAAAAGAAGAATTGATAGGGGCTTCAGCAAATATATTTAATTCTAACTATCACACAAGAGAGGAATGGAGAGAAATGTGGAACGTTATTAGCAAAGGAGATACCTGGCAGTCAGAAATACGAAATCAACATAAGAATGGCTCATTGTATTGGGTGTTTGAAACAATTTCTCCAATATTAAATTATAAAGGGAATATTGAAAATTTTATATCTATACAGTTTGATATTACTGAGGAGATAAAAGCAAAAACTAATTTAATTAGAGAGGTTATTGAAGCTCAAGAACATGAGCGGGAACGGTTTGCTATGGAAATACATGATGGGTTGGGGCAAATGTTATTGGCCTCAAAAATGAATTTACAAGCGATTAAAGACAATGTGAACAGTATAGACGATAATACTTCAGGAGTTTTTAATAAAACAATTGATTTGTTGGGAGATGCTGTATTTGAAGCAAGGAGTATTTCTCATGGGTTAATGTCTAGAGTATTGAATCGATTTGGGTTGGCTTATGCGGTTAACGATATTGTAAATAATATTAATGCAACTCAAAAAATTGATTTTACGTTTAAGCATAATATAGAGAATAAAAGGTTTAATGAGGAAGTAGAAATGGGGCTTTACAGAACACTTCAGGAATTAACCAATAACATTACCAAACACGCTCAAGCAACACAAGCAAGTTTAACCATAGCAGAAAAGGCCGGAAGGTTGGAAGTAGAAATAAAAGACAATGGAGTAGGTATTGAAAGAGGAACAATTAACAATAAAAATAAAGCCGGAATTGGGCTGAAAAATATGAATTCAAGAATTCAATACCTCGGAGGTACATTTATTATTAACGATAAAATAAAAAAAGGAACAAAAATTAATATATCACTTTCAATTTAAAAAAAAACTAACACAAAAAAACTAACATTATGAAAGAAATTAGGGTATTATTGGCTGACGATCATCTTATTATTAGAGATGGGATTCGTTACATGTTAAAAGGATCAAAAAATATAAAGGTTGTTGCGGAAGCATCTAATGGTACTGAGGTAGTTCAGTATTTGGAAAATAATCCAGACACGGTAGATGTTGTGTTGATGGACATCAATATGCCTGAATTAAATGGAATTGATGCTACAGAAATTATACTGAAGAGGTTTAACAATATCAACGTATTAGCATTAACAATGCATGCGGAAGAATCATACATCATGAGTATGATAAAAGCAGGAGCATTAGGTTATATTCTTAAAGAATCTAGCAAAGAAGAATTATTTCAGGCTATTGAAATGGTTTTAGAAGGTAAGAAATACTATAGTAATGAAGTTTCTGTAACTATGATTAATAGCATGATGGATGAAGAAAAAAATCCTAGTAGTGCTGAAATATCAGAACGAGAGCAAGAAGTATTGGCTTTAATAATTGATGGCTTAACTAATGTTGAAATTGGAAAATCATTACACATTAGCAACCGAACAGTTGAAAGTCATAGACGAAATATTTTACAAAAACTGGATGTAAAAAATACTGCAGAATTAGTGCGATATGCTATACAGAATAATTTAGTGGCTTAACTATAAATTAGTTTGAGAGGGAGAGAGGGAATTATCTCGATTTTTTCTTCTTTCCTCCAAACCTTCTTATTTTATAAGTAAAGCTAAGCATGATGTACCTACTTAAAGTAGTTATACGTTGATCTTGTATATAGTTAGCTTCACTTGTTCTGTTAATTCCAACATTTTTGTTTAAAATGTCATATATCGACAATTTTAACAACCCACTATTTCCTTTTAAAAAACGTTTTGATATATAAGCCTTCCATATAGGTATAGCTGGATTGTTATTAAACTGATTACTTGAGTAGGTAGTGTATTCAACATCTGTACTGATTGTCCATGTTTTAGATAATTCAATTAGTAATTCAGCATAGTACTCTGTAGATAGGTAATCTTGATCTAGGTTATCATCTTGAGAATAGGATGTCTTGTTAAGGTTAAATTTAGTTCCAATCTTAGCATCCACAACATCTTTTTTACGATTTTCAATACTGAAATCTATTCCATTATTAAATCGCTTTACAATGTTTTCTTTTGTATTCACAAATACAATATTTCTAAAAAAAGAAGAATTGACACCTATGTTAACTTTAGCTTTAATTGGTCGGATAGGTGAGCCAAAATATAGATATGAGTTTAAGAAGAAATCATTATCAACATTTACTGGAGTTGTGGTTTGAACAAACCTACTATCTAATGTTTGTGAGTTGGTAATTTTATTTTCAGTATAAACAGCGTTAACCATAGCAAACACATTAGTAAAGCTAAATTGATTAAAAGACATCAACCTAATAGTAGCACGATGCGAATACTCTGTCTTTAAATCAGGGTTACCTTGGTATAAATTAAGAGGATTACTATTGTCTAAGCTAGGTTGTAGTTGTTCTAAACTAGGTTCTTGAACATTACTTCGGTAATTAAAATTTAACCGGGTAGATTTGCTAAAACGATAATTCCATTTTACTCTTGGTAAGATGTTCCATTGTACTCTTCTTAAACTAAAGTTAGTAGAAGCAATCTTTCCATCTAAATCAGAACGCTGAGCAGAGGCTCCAACAGTTATATTAGATTTATCAGAATTAATTTTAGCACTAACTCCATAGTTATCATATACAAAACTGTTGTCATAATCAAGGCTTAAACCTTGGTTAAATATTTCAGTACCTGGAGTTGGAATATCGTAAAACTCTTTTTGATAGTTATTATTATAATTGCTACGCTTGTAGTTTAATTCTAGATACTTTCTTTTTCCAATAGGCTCAGTAACACTAATTTTTCCTGAATAATTCAATTGATCATTGTTTTCGTTTTGAGATTGGACAATTGAACTAGTGTAATTACTTGAAGTCAACGAATCAAAGAATGTGTTTGCATTTTCAATGTTGTATTGTTTTTCATTCACAGTATTCCCAATACTTAAATTTGTTACTAATGATCTTCCTTTCTTTTTAAAACGTTTCCCATAAACCAAACTTCCATTGAAATCAAGGTTGTTTCCATCACTTTTGTTGGAAGAATTACTTGAACTCAAAAAAGCTCCTTCAGGTGATGTGTTAATGTTATCTGTGTTACTTAGGTTGTCGCCCTCTGCGTATGAGACATTTCCTTTAACGGTTAAATCTTGAGTGCTATCAATTTTTTGTTTGTATTTCAAATTCATTATATGATTACCAGAAAACTGATCTTCCCAGTCGGTCTGATTGGAATTAAAGTTGTCCCTATCTGCTATATACTGCCTTTCAGTTGTGCTCAAAATATCTTTCTCTGACTGGTTATAAAAGTAGCTACTGGATAAATTAATAGATTTAGTTAAGTCGTAATTTAAGTTAATACCTCCAGCGGTAGTCTTTGTAAACCCCTCATTATTGTTTCCTCCTAAAGGAACACCAGTGTTGTTATTAGAATTTCTACCACCTCTAAATGCATTGCCGGCACCACCAGAAAAATTAATATAATCTCTATATGAAAACCCTTGTTTATTAACGTTGTTTAACATTCCTAACGTAGAAAGTTGCATGCCTTCTTTAAATTTATTGATGTTGAATTTCCCATTATACAATTCTCTTTCATCATCAATATTTCCTGTAGCATTAGCAGTGGCACCACCACCAACTGTAACATTTCCAAACAGCCCTTTTTTTCTGTCTTTTTTAACTTTTAGGTTAATGGTTTTTGTTCTATCACCATCATCAATTCCGGTAATTTTAGAAGTTTCTGAGAAATCATCATATATCTGAACCTTTTTAACCATATCAGCAGGCAAGTTTTCGGTGGCTAGCTTTGTATCGTCTCCAAAAAATTCTTTACCATCAATTAATACTTTTTTAACTTCTTCTCCTTGAGCTTTAACAGTACCATCTTTATCAACCTCTACACCAGGTAATTTCTTTAATAAATCACCAACATTAGCTTCGGGTTGTGTTTTAAAAGCATCAGCATTATATTCAACAGTATCACCGTTGATGATTACAGGAACCATTTCTTCCACTACTTCTACTGTTTTTAGCACTTCTTTTTTAGCAGAAATATTAATCGACCCAATATCCAATGGATTTTGATTAGCAGAAAGAGTTAGTGGCTTAAAATAGCTGGCATATCCAATAAAAGATATTTGTAATAGATAATCCCCTTCTTCGGCTCCTTTAATTAAAAAAGTACCATCACTTTTTGAAGAAGAGAACTTGTAAAAAGTGGAATCTTTTGGGTGTAGTAACATTACAGTTGCACCAGGAACGCTCGAAGCATCTTTTTTATCTATTACTTTACCTTTTACTTCAATGTTTTGTCCAAAAGATTGAAATAAAGAAGTTGTAAGAGTGAGTAAAAGTAAAAGTTTAGGTAATTGTTTTTTCATGGTATAATTGAATATTAGTGTCGTCCTCCCCAGCCACCACCGTTCTCTCTCATTTCTTTCATCTTGGCTCTCACAATTTTATGATACTCTTCTCTAGTTACCTCTTTTCCTTCTGTTGGTTCACTAACTGTTTTATCATCAATCGGTTTAAATTCAATATCAATAGCGGTTAGTGTTTTTTTATCTTTTTTAGTCGTTAGCTCAAGAATCATCCCTGGTAATTGGCCGTATTTCTCAGGCCCTATGGCTACAGGAATTTCTGTAGTAAACCATGCTTCCAAAGTTTCTGTAGAATCTTTATATGTAGCTTTCAGACATGGATAACTCATTATTATCTTCATTTCACCACTCATTTTCCATTTTAAATCTTGAGGTTTTCCTTTTATTAAAAAAGATTTTCCCATAAAATCTTGTTGTTCAATAAATTCATTGGTAGAGGAATTTCGGTAGGTTTGGTTGTTAGAGTTTGAATACCTTCTAGCCATTCGTTTTATCATGTTAGTTTCGTTAGGATCCTCTTCTTCCTTAACGTTAACATACATCGAAACGGAATCGTTATAAACGAGTTGCTTTTTAAAAGTCATAGATTCAGGTACCATTTCAGCCCATTGAGCCCACCCTTGCTCTTCAGCTTTTGCCATATCAGGTTTTGTGTTAATTACTTCTTTATAGGTGATAACACCTGATGATTGGGCATAAGTAACTATACTAATAAATATAAGTAATGGGGTAATAATTATTTTCTTCATAAAATGATTTTTTATAAAATTACATTAACTCATTAGTTGCCTTATTTGCTTTTACATAAAAGGAAAAGCACAAGGATAAATGGTTTTCGACCTATTGGACAAAAACTAAAGCAGAAGGTTTAATGGGGCTGTAAATTTATTTTGGCCAAGCGGGAGTATCTTCATCATCCCACAGTACACCCCATTGAATTTCAGATAGTTGATCGTTTTCAAACCAAAGATTTAAACTGAAATTAATAAAGCTTACCAGCTTATGACTAATACGATCATCAGATAGATCTTCTAATTCGTTATCTCCTAAATTTTCACTTTCTAAAGCTTGAAGTACTTCATCTATAGAAAGACCAATTAATTTCTTTGAGTTGATTTCAAAGTCTGGAGAGCTAACAGCTATTGTGGTTAATCTCCAATTATCTTCTTCGTCAAAAGAAACAGAGAACTCATCTTCATCATAATGCCACGATTCTGTTAAATAACCATCTTCTTCGCCAGAAGCATTGTAGGTGTCAATTTCAGAAGGTTCTCCAATTATTTTTTTTAACTCTTCTCTAGAGCAGCCAAACTTAATATCACCTAGACCGGTTCCTATTTTAATACTCTTATTTAGGGACATATTAACTTATTTAATACCTAATTTAGTTTTAATGTTTGCAGGAATTCCATCTTTATGAATCATAAAGTTAGTTGTTTTATATTTTACATAAGGTGCTGAAGCATAGAAATAACCATCATTGTGGTTACCCGTTCCCCATGAATTCTTTACAATGTAATACTTTGTTCCATTTTGGTCCTTAACAATACCAGTAATGTGCATACCATGGTCATCAGTAGTTTTGTAATTATCAAAACCAACTTGTCTCATTTCTTGAGTAATTTCTAGTTCTTTAACAGGTTCATCAAAGGCGTTGCTAACCTTATCTGCTCCAGCATCATTGAAATGTTTTTTATCTCTTCCTTTTACAGCAATGGTTGATTCATCTTCTGGAACAATGGCTAAACCATTTTTAAAAGAAAACCCTTTTTCAGAAACATCACTAGCCCACGCAGCAGAATAACCATTCATTATGGCGTTGTCTAATATTTCAATCATTTCATTAAGAGGAACATTATAAGCTTTACCAAAAGCCCAGTTGTCTGGTAGTTCCAAAACAAAACTTTCATAATAAGGGTGATGGGTGAATGAGGTAATAGCAACATAATCATCCATGTTTAATCCAATGCTTTTAGCATAACTTTGAGGAGTATATTTTTTTCCCTTATATTCAAATTCTTTCGGAATTTCTCCTAAGTAAGCATCCAATACACCTTCTATTGCTTTTGTCCAAGAAGGAGTTAAACCTCTTTGAGGATTTTAGTTAAGTTCTAATTAAGACAGCGTTATTTTTAAACATTTCAAATAACCCATACGCTTGATCTGATAAAAGCATAGCTAAAAACCACTGTTTCAGTGTTGTCTTGCTGTTCTGAAGCTCT
>Ga0114931_10009616_pt1 | contig 11569 bp, 9 predicted proteins | sample 2SBtaG_FD_89579 | JGI IMG/M metagenome (GOLD analysis project Ga0114931, IMG submission 89579) | Deep subsurface microbial communities from Kolumbo volcano to uncover new lineages of life (NeLLi) - 2SBTROV14_V59a metaG | ecosystem: Environmental > Aquatic > Marine > Volcanic | place: Kolumbo...
AAATCGGTTAACCGTCGCAGCCTTGAGGCTCTTGCCAAAGCAGGTGCTTTTGATACATTCGAAAATATGCACAGGGCTCAATATTTTCAAAAAGATAACGAAAATAGTCCGGAATTTCTTGAGAAAATTGCACGTTTTGGTTCCAAATTTCAGGAAAAGAAAAATTCCAACCAGGTTTCTCTCTTTGATGATGAAAACTCTATCGAAGTTAACGATCCGGATGTGCCGGCCTGTGAGCATTGGCCTGCACCAGTGCAACTTCGATACGAAAAAGAAGTAACGGGTTTCTATATCTCAGGCCATCCCCTTGATGATTTTGAAGCTACTATTAAATATGTGTGCAATACTGATATTGCTAACTTAAGAAACAATCAGGCTGCTTTTAAAAATAAAGACGTTTATTTTGCAGGGATGGTGACGCAAGCGGCACAGAAAACAACTAAAAATGGTGCTTTTTTTGGCGTTTTTTCCCTGGAGGATTTTACGGGAACAATGGACCTGCGGTTGTTTTCTGAAAATTATCTGCGAATGAAACATATGCTGGTGGTGGGTAATAACTTGTTTATCAAAGCCCGTGTGGAAGTGAGCCGTTTCGATGAAAACAAGCTGAACCTCAACATCAACCAAATTATGTTGCTTGAAGATGCAATGAACAAGGTGATTAAGAAACTTACACTGGTTATTGATCCGGAGAATATTAACGATGGGTTAATTGATAATTTGTTAACGATGGTTCGTGACTATCAGGGAGAAACCGCACTTTACATTTCATTGAAAGAGCAGGATAAAAAACGCTCCATGATTTTGCGGTCGAAATTGGCAAAAGTGGATGCCCGTTTATTTCTGAACCACCAGCACCGCATTGAACCGGTGGAGATTAAGCTCAGCCGATGATTAGGCATGCATAAATTTAAATTCCAAATTACAATAGTCAGGTTTCAAATAAATTCCAAAACTTCTAAACAGTTGATATCACAATTTTTCTTGTATGATTTGAATGAAATGATGTGGAATTAAATTGCTATGCTTAATTTTGGGCATAATCTTTGGAAGTCGGAAAAGCATGAGGAAAAAATTATTTCTTGTTTCTATTTTATGGATATTTTATATGCCTGTCGCTTTGAGTCAGAACCCAAAGGCTAAAATTGGCAAGGATACCATAGTGATGACGAAAGATAGTATTCCGGTGATCGATTTAAGCGAAATTGAAATTCTATCCTCAAAAAGATATCGCTCGCGTTGGCGTCATCGTCGAATTACACGACTTATTTATAATGTGAAAAAGGTATATCCTTATGCTAAAACTGCCGGCGCCCTCTTGCGTATGTATAATGTGCGTTTGCAAAAAGCAAAAAATGATGCGGAGAGAAAAAAAATCATGAAAAAGGCAGAGGAAGAGATAAAAAGCCGTTACAGTAAACCACTTCAGCAGTTGACTTTTAGGCAGGGAATTATTCTTATTAAACTAATCGACCGTGAAACAGGGAATTCGTCCTATGGTTTGTTGCAACAATTACGCGGTAAATTCACAGCTTTTTTTTATCAGGCATTTGCCCGTTTGTGGGGTTACAATTTAAAATCGCGTTACGATCCCAAAGGCAGGGACAAAGAAATTGAAGCCATTGTACGCCTGATTGATCAAGGAAGAATTTGAGGCTCACTTTCCCCTTCCTTGTAAAACAATTAAAATGGTGTATATCATAATCTTAAAATCCATGGCCAGCGACATGTTTTCCAGGTACAGTAAATCGTATTGAAGGCGGGTGACCATTTCGTCTATTGAAGAAGCATAGCCATATTTTACCTGTCCCCATGAGGTGATACCGGGTTTTATTTTCATCAGGAGCCGGTAATGCGGAGCTTTTTCTACAATTTGGTCAATATAATACTGTCGTTCAGGTCTCGGTCCAACCAAAGACATATGGCCTATTAATACGGTAAAAAACTGTGGAATTTCATCTAATCGGACTTTACGGATAAACAGTCCGAAAGGTGTAATTCGGGGGTCGTCGTCCGATGATAATTGAGGGCCGTCTTTTTCAGCATCTACATACATCGAACGGAATTTGTACATAGTGAAGGGCTTTCCTTTGTGCCCGATGCGTTTTTGTTTGAAAAGAATAGGGTCGGGCGAAGATAGCTTAACGCCGAGGGCAGTGAACAAAAAGACGGGCGACATGAAAATTAGGACTGAAAGAGAGGCCACGATATCGATCATCCGTTTTATACTTTGCTGCCAGTCGGGCATCAGGTCAGGAGAAATTTCTATCAACGGGGTATGAAAAATACCGGAAACTTTTACCGATCCGAATAAAATGTCCTGAATAACAGGAATAACTTTGATAATAACATTCGTCTCTTCCAGTTCCGAAATAATTCGTTGAATGGTATCTTTTTCTGTTCTTTCAATAGCAATAATTACTTCTTCTGCCCTGGTGGCTATAATGATTTTGTTGAGCTCCCGGTATGTGCCCAAATTGGGAAGGTGCTTTGCCATTTTGAAATTTTTGCGGTCGTGCACATTTACAAAGCCGACAAATTTATTGCCTGACGAAACCTCTTCATTACTTATATCGTGAAACACTTTTTCGGCATTTCCATTGCTTCCTATTATTATGGTGTTAAACCCTATTTCTCCACGATGTATTTTATTAACCGTATGTGTGGTTAATAAAAGCCGAAAGGTATAAGTAAAACTAAATTGTAAAATAAAAAGCGCAATAAAAGATTCATAATACGATTTATAGCTATGGATCATGTCATCGAGGATGAGGCCAAAAAATAAAACAATCACCCCAATCAAAATGCTACCGAGCGTTTGCCCTAATTCTTTTAAGCGGGCTTTTCGGTAAATGCGGCGGTAGGTTCCCGACATTAAATACAATGCAAGCCAGAATAAAGGAATGAAAATTATGCCTAACCAAAATTTCCGGTCATCGTAAATTTCATTAAGATGTGAAAATATTATCGGGTCTTCATTGATCTTTCTATATAAATAAAATAATCCCCAGGCAACCATTGCAGCTAACCAATCCAGAAAAACATACTTTGCGACCTGTAGGTTTTTATTCATGTGTGTTGAATTCGGCTTTTAAATTTGACACTTTTGTCTTAGGCATTATTAAACTTCAGGTTATTGGTATGTGGATAACGATTTTTCTTTTTTGTTATTGCCAACAAGGTATGAAATTATATTTTACTGTTTACCAAACTAAGTTTGTCATTAATCATAGCGGCAATTTTCAGTGCGTGATAAGCATCGGAAAGCGAAACGCTGACATCAAGTTGATGATGGACAGCATGAATAAAATGAGTGAGTGCCGCGTTAATCTTAGTTAGGTTTTGATCAGTAACAGGCATTGTTTCCGGTATATTTTCCTCTTCATTACCTAAACTTCCCAACAAGTAAATTTTTTGGTTTAATAAATCAATTTGTAAACGAGAACCTTCCTGATAAACGCGTATCTCATGCGTTGTCCCGGTGGCGATTCGGCTGGTTGTGATATTCGCAACGGCACCATTGTCAAAAGCCAGGCGGGTATTAACCAAGTTGGGATTGTTGCCAAAAACATTTACTGCAGTGGCTTCTACGCTTTTAATGTTGGCTTTTATAAGGCTGGTTACCAAATCAATGTCTCCGGGCATAATGTCGTTTACTACAGGACTTTTGTCTGATGCATGATCAAATGAAAGCGATCGTCGCAGTTCTACATACATGGGTTGTTTAATATACTTAAGGGCTGTTTGAAAGGCCGGATTAAACCGGTCGGAAAAACCTACCTGCACCTGCACATGAGCTTCACCGGCCAATTCCATCAATGAAACCAATTCTTCCGGCTTTGATCCTACAGGTTGTTCCAAATAAACATGTTTGGAGTTTTTTATGGCCTCTGATGCCAAATAGGGGTGCGAAAGCTGTGGCGAAACAATATCTACGATCTCACTTTGCCGAATTAATTCTTGTGTGGCGGCAAAAACCTGCACCTGATATTTTTGTCCAATGTCTCTTGCTTTTTGAGCATCAGGATCATATAACCCCGCTATTTCTATTTCGGGATTTTGTAGCAACGCTTTCAGATGTATTTGTCCCAAAGGGCCCGCTCCGAGTAGGCCTATTTTCATCATGCTATTTTTTTTCAAAAGTAAAGCCCGGATTGTTTAAATTCGCAGGACAAAAAAAGAAGTAACCAACAGCAATTGTTGATAAATGGAAGATACATACAGGCATAAGGGTTTAAGGAAAAAACTGGTTGACGAAATACGTAAAAAGGGAGTTTTAGATGAAAATATATTGGGGGCCATTAACCGTGTACCCAGGCATTTATTTCTTGATTCGGGCTTTTTGAACTTTGCCTATGAAGACAAACCTTTCCCCATCGGTTCCGGTCAAACCATATCGCAACCTTATACAGTGGCTTTTCAAACACAATTGTTGGACGTGCAGCCGGGCGATAAAATTCTTGAAATTGGAACCGGTTCCGGTTATCAGGCCTGCGTGTTGGAAGAATTGGGCGCTGAAGTTTATTCCATCGAAAGGCAACAAAAATTGTTTGTGAAAACCAAAACCTTGCTGACTCAAATGGGATATAAGGCCAAGCTGATATTGGGAGACGGATATCTGGGTTTACCCGATAAGGCTCCTTTTGATGCTATCTTAATTACTGCAGCAGCTCCCGAAGTTCCCGAAATCCTTTTTGAACAGCTGAAAAACGGAGGGGTTTTGGTTTCCCCGGTAGGTGGAGGTTCTGTGCAAACCATGATGCGTTTTACAAAATCCAAATCAGGAAAGTTGACTAAACAAACCTTTGGGGCCTTCCAGTTTGTCCCTTTACTGAAAAATGTTGCAAACGATTGAGGTTTCCTGAACCTGTTAATAACTTTTTTTAATAATTGTAATGTATATCTAATCAATATTTTATACTAATGATTTTTCGGTAAACAAGCTTTTAAATGCTTAATAATTTGTAGAGGTGTGAAAAAATAAATAGTTTTGTCTCATCGTTAAATAAAACAATTAACATATATTTAACATCTCATATTTCATCATTTATTTGATCTTAATTTGATAATTATTACACTATGATAATGAACATGTATGTTACTGTGAAGAAGTTGCCAGTAAAAGGCTTAACTTCCTTTCTTTTCCTGTTTTTTATCCTTTTGTCTTCCCTTTCTGTACATGCCCAAACTGCTGAAGCAGCAAAAAATTTTGCCGAATGCAGGGCTTGTCACACCATTGGCGGTGGGCGGTTGGTTGGGCCCGATTTAAAAGGGGTAACTGAAAAACACAGCGAAAAATGGCTGGTTAGTTTTATCAGGAATTCACAGGAAATGGTAAAGTCGGGCGACAAAGAAGCGGTTAAAATATTTAACGAATACAGCAAAATACCCATGCCGTCGCATCCTGCCTTGTCCGATGCACAAATCAAAGATATTCTGCTTTATATTAAAAATGGAGGCAAGGTTGCAGGGGCCGGACAAGCTAAGGAGAAACCAAATGTAAAGAAAACTGAAGCTACTGAAACAGTCAGTGCTGTTGAGCATAACCTGAACAATCAGCGCGAAGGAAGAAATAATTTGGGCATTACGGCATTAATTATGGGAATACTGATGTTGTTAAGCCTTATCGATTTAATTTTTACTCATTATCTCAAAGCTAAATGGGTGCATTATATCATTGTGCTTTCCGGGCTTTGGGTAGTTGGTGAGTGGTCTTATGATTTTGCTACCAGTCTGGGCAGGCAACAGTATTATCAGCCTGATCAACCTATTTGGTTTTCGCATAAAGTGCACGCCGGGCAAAATCAGATCGATTGCGAATATTGCCATTTTACTGCCGAAACAAGCATGCATGCAGGTATTCCCCCTGCCTCGGTATGTATGAACTGTCATTCACAGGTAAAACAGGGCAAACGCACCGGAAAAAAAGAAATAGCCAAAATATATGCAGCCATCAGGAAAAATAAACCTATCAAGTGGGTAAAAGTAGATAATCTTCCTGACTTTGTGTATTTTAATCATGAGCAACATGTAAAAGTCGGAAAGCTGGATTGTAAGGAATGCCATGGCGATGTGGCACAGATGGATCAGATAGCTCAGGTAAACGACCTGAGTATGGGCTGGTGCCTCGATTGCCACAGAAAACATAAAGTCCAGTTTGTGAACAACAAATTTTATGCACAATACAAAGCCTTGCACGATAAGCTAAAAGCCGGCAAAATTAAGGACGTAACAGTGAAGATGGTCGGTGGTGAGGATTGTCAGAAGTGCCATTATTAGGCTTTAATTTAATAAAAACTAATTCCATTAATAAGTGTTATGGAGAAGAAATATTGGCAAAGTTTTGAAAATTATAAAAAGATTCGGAAAGAACAAGCTTCCGGTAATGAAGCTGCTCCCGAGTTTTCTGTAGAAGGACTTGATGAATCGGAATTAAAAGGCAAATCAAGCCGTCGCGATTTTCTGAAAATGATGGGTTTTTCGGTAAGTGCAGTGGCGTTGGTGTCGAGTTGCCAGATGCCTGTCAGAAAGGCGATCCCCTTGCTGAACAGGCCACAGGAGCTTGTCCCTGGCGTGGCCAATTATTATGCTTCTACTTTTTTTGATGGCAATGAGTATTGCAGCATATTGGTGAAAACCCGCGAAAGTCGTCCCATAAAAATTGAGGGAAATGAACTTTCCCCGATTTCTCAACGTGCCACAACCGCAAAAGTGCAGGCCTCTGTATTAAATCTTTATGATGATGCCCGTCTGAAAGGGCCATTAAAAGGAGGAAACAAAACCAGCTGGAAAACTATTGACCAGGAAATTGCTGCCAAACTAAACGAACTGAAAACCTCGAATAAAGAGGTGATTTTGATGACTTCGACACTTATCAGCCCCTCCACCCGGAAATTGATTGGTGATTTTGCCAATATGTACCCCGCTTTAAAATGGGTACAGTACGATCCTGTATCCATGTCGGCCATGCGTAAAGCCAATGAGCTGAATTTCGGTAAAGCACTTATTCCGTTTTATCATTTTGAACATGCCGAGGTAATGGTAGGTTTTAATGCTGATTTCCTTGGAACCTGGCTTATGCCGACAACTTTTTCCAAACAATTCTCAAAAGGCCGTAAAATAAAAGACGGACAAAAAACTATGTCGCGGCTTTACCAGTTTGAAACCAATATGTCGCTTACTGGTTCCAATGCCGATTACCGCTATCCGATAAAGCCTTCGGAAGAATCTGCTGTTTTGCTGAAATTGTATAATGTACTGGCAGAGAAAGTTGGCGCAACCACTTATCCTGGTTCCACGGTTAATACGGATGTAAACCAAGTTGCCAAAGATTTACTGAAAGCCAAAGGCAGGTCGTTAGTGGTTTCGGGTACTAACGATTTGAATATCCAGCTGATTGTCAATGCGATAAACAGCCTGCTTGGTAATTACGGCAAATCAATTGATTTAAGCCGCCCGGTAAACCTGAAACAGGGATTAGAGAAAGAGATGATGGCTGCTTTGTCTGATATTGAAGCCGGTAAAGTAGGAGGGATGTTGTTTTATAACGTGAATCCGGCTTACGATTGTGTTCATGTCGACAGGTTCGTCAAAGCAATGGAAAAGGTGCCGTTGAAAGTGTCCTTTGCCGAAACCATAGACGAAACAGCCGCCCTTTGCGATTATGTTTGTCCTGATAATAATTATCTGGAATCGTGGAATGATGCCGAACCTGTGAAAGATTATTTCAGTATCACCCAGCCTGTTATACGCCCTATTTTTAATACCCGTCAGTTTCAGGATAACTTGCTGATATGGATGAATAACGGAGTTTCATTTGCTGATTATTTGGAAAATTATTGGAAGACGACTTATTTCCCTAAACAAAAAAAATACGAAAGCTTTGATAAATTCTGGTTTACATGCAAACAAGAAGGTGTTTTTCAATCTGAAACTGATCCGGAGAAATTAACTTCTTTTAAAGGCCAAAATTTAAAAGCCGAAAAACCGTTGAAAAATGGATTGGAGTTGGCTTTGTACGAAAAGATATCCATGGGCAATGGTAAATTTGCCAATAACCCCTGGTTGCAGGAACTTCCCGATCCGGTTTCCACGGCAACATGGGATAATTACATTTGTGTACCACCTTTGTATGCAGACAAAGAGGGTTTAAAGCAGGAAGATGTCCTTAAGATAAACGGTAAAATTGAATTGCCGGTTTTGATTCAGCCCGGGCAGGCTGAAGGAACTGTTGGAATAGCCATTGGTTATGGCCGGACGGAGGCCGGTAAAGTGGGAAACGGCGTTGGAAAAAACGTTTACGAATTGATCAATACGGTTACAGGATTTAAGAACCTTTTGGGTACATCTGTAAAGATTGAAAAAACATCAAAAACCTATCCGCTGGCACTTACACAGACTCATCACGTTATGGAAGGCCGCCCCATTGTTCGTGAAACAGTTCTGGGATCATTTATAAAGAATTCTGCATCGGGAAACGAAGAACACGAGGAATTCTTAAAAAACGAAAATTTCAGTCTTTACCCTGAGCCTAAGTTTGATGCCTTTCAGTGGGGATTGTCTATTGATTTAAACAGTTGTACCGGATGTAGTAATTGTTTGATTTCCTGCCAGGCTGAGAATAATGTTGCTGTGGTTGGAAAAGAACAGGTAAAACTTGGACGAATCATGCACTGGATTCGCGTGGACAGGTATTATTCCGAAATAGCTGAAAATCCTGAAGTATTTCATATGCCGGTGATGTGTCAGCAGTGTGACAATGCTCCCTGCGAAAATGTTTGCCCGGTAGGTGCACTTTCCCATAGCGACGAAGGAATAAGTCAGGTTGCTTATAACCGGTGTATCGGCACCCGCTATTGTATGAATAACTGTCCTTACAAAGTACGTCGTTTTAACTGGTACGAATATGTCAACAATAACAGTTTTGATTATAATATGAATTCGGAGCTGGGTAAAATGGTACTTAACCCGGATGTTATTGTCAGACAGCGTGGCGTGGTTGAAAAATGTTCGTTTTGCGTTCAGCGAATTCAGGAAAAGAAATTGTTGGCCAAGTCGGAAAACAGGGAACTGCATGACGGCGAAATAGTAACTGCCTGCCAGCAAAGTTGCCCTACAGATGCCATCCAATTTGGTAATTTGCTGGATAAAGAAAGTAAGGTAAGCAAGTCAAATGAAACGAAAAGGATGTATCATTTGTTGGAATCACTCCACACGTTGCCGTCAACCAGTTATTTAACGAAAGTAAGAAATAAAGAAGCGTAATAAAAACAGTCGTATAATGTATAATGCAAAAGTAAGAGGCGTCTTAATTGAAGGGGGCAAAACCTATCAAGATATAACGAGAGATGTCCTGAGGCCTTTGGATACTGGTAAAACGCCACTCTGGTGGTGGATTGCATCCTTCTTTGCCAGTGCAATGCTGGTTTGGGGAGTTTGGGGTTTTTATAATACTATTGTTAATGGAATTGGTACCTGGGGCCTGAATAACAGCGTTTCGTGGGGCTGGGCCATCATCAACTTTGTTTGGTGGATCGGAATTGGACATGCCGGTACCGCATTTTCTATTTTTCTGTTGGTATTGCATCAAAGATGGAGAACTTCCATTAATCGTGCTGCTGAAGCCATGACAATTTTTGCTGTGATGGCAGCCGGAATGTTCCCGTTAATTCACATGGGACGGATATGGAATGGCTTTTTTATTATGCCTTATCCCAATACGCGCGGCCCTTTGTGGGATAACTTCAATTCACCGCTTTTTTGGGATGTTGTAGCTATAAGCACTTATCTTACAGCTTCGTTCTTATTTTGGTATGTGGGTATGATGCCCGACTTTGCTACCATTCGTGAAAAAACAACTTCTGCAATAAAAAAGAAAGTCTACGGTATTTTAAGCTTTGGATGGTTGGGGTCGGCTCGTGGATGGTTGCGTTTTGAAACTGCTGCCCTTTTAATGGGTGGATTAACAGCTCCTCTTGTAGTTTCGGTGCATTCTATTGTGGCAATGGACTTTGCTGCCGGTGTCCTTCCGGGATGGCATTCTACTATCTTTCCACCCTTTTTTGTTATAGGTGCTATCTTTTCGGGTTTCTCAATGGTACTCACTTTAATGATTATTGTCAGGAAAGTGTATAAATACGAAGATTATGTAACAAAAGGACATCTTGATGCTATCGCGAGAATATTAACTTTTATTTCATTAATTATGGGCGTGGCTTATATTACTGAAGCTTTTATAGCCTGGTATTCCGACTCTCCTTATGAAATGTATGTCTTTTTCAAAAACAGGATTACGGGTCCTTACGCTTTTGAATTTTGGGCTATGATTTCATGTAATGCCATTATCCCACAACTATTTTGGTTTAAGAAAATCAGGAAAAATATAACAATTGTATTTATTATCAGTATCTTTATCAATATAGGAATGTGGTTTGAACGCTTTGTAATTGTGGTTACCTCTCTGTCTAAAACATGGCTGCCTGCTACATGGCACACCTATCATCCAACAATTACCGAGATTGCTATTTATGTGGGGACGCTTGGATTTTTCTTTCTCGGTATATTGCTTTTCTTACGCTTGCTGCCTGTGATGGCTATCAGCGAGTTAAAAGGTATATTAAAAGAAACCAGTTCGGTTAAAAAAATAAACGAAAATGAAAGCAAATAATCATATTCTCGGTGTTTTTGATGATCCTGACGCAGCTACAACAGCCGTTGAGCAGCTTGTGAAAAATAAGATTGCCATAAAAGATGTCTTTTCGCCTTTCCCTCTCGAACATGTTTGGAAAAAATTGAAAATGAAGACTCGGATTCCTTATTTAACTTTTACCTTTGGGGCGTTGGGAACCGCTTCAGTTTATGGATTTTTGTATTGGTCTTCAGTAATTAATTACCCTCTGATTTTTGGGGGTAAACCAACTAATTCTTTGTCTTTCGTTGTTGTTATGTTCGTGTTGACCATACTCTCCGGTGTTATTTTTACTCTTTTAACCTATCTGGTTCGAGAAAAATTGTGGCCGGGTAAACAGGTTAATTTGCCTGACCCCAGGACGATGGATGATAAATTTGTCATTGTCATTGAAAAAAACAAGAATATGGATGAAGCTTTAACGAAAAAAATTGATGACCTCTTGAAAAACAGTGGCGCTGTTGAAGTAAACGAGTCATAATTCATGCATTGTAAATTTTTTAAAATGAAGAATAGATACTTTTTTTTAATCTTAATCATATTTGGGCTAAGTCTGTCTTCCTGTGTTCAGGATAAAAATAATCCGGGATATGCGTACATGGGCAAACACGATATGTATTACACCAAATACTACAAAGCTTATAGCCCGAATCCTGTATTGCCAAACGGCCAGACAGATCAACCGGCACCTGTCGGTAGTGTGGCTCGAAATCAGTCTTATTTCCCTTTTCATCCAAAAAATATTGCTGAAAAAGTGGCTGATCAAACAAAAGCAGGTATTGAGCTAAAAAATCCTATTCAGCCTGATGCGGCCAGCTTAGCTGAAGGTAAACGGCAGTATGGTATTTTTTGTGCCGATTGTCATGGTGTGCAGGGAAAAGG
>Ga0114931_10009617_pt1 | contig 11568 bp, 5 predicted proteins | sample 2SBtaG_FD_89579 | JGI IMG/M metagenome (GOLD analysis project Ga0114931, IMG submission 89579) | Deep subsurface microbial communities from Kolumbo volcano to uncover new lineages of life (NeLLi) - 2SBTROV14_V59a metaG | ecosystem: Environmental > Aquatic > Marine > Volcanic | place: Kolumbo...
GAAATAATTATTCGAGGGTTTGGGCAAATTCTGGTTTCTGCTCAAACCCCCAGTTAATTCGCTCATTTTCGGGAATGTCGCTTGTCTCTCTGGGGCGTTTCTTCAAACATGGCGTTTATGTCAACAATTTTGTCAAAAGTCCAATACGATAAATGAGCCAGTGATTCTGAATGTGGCCACAGCAGCAGGATAAGGCAGTCGCCCACATTCAGTTACAATCAGTAGTTCACGATTTGTCATTTGGATGACCGGCGGGAGGAGGAATCTGAGGTCTCTACCAGAGAGATTCCTCATCGTAGCACTTCACAAAATGGTCGATCACGCTGAAATCGTGAACTACTGACAATTGGTTTTCAAATCACCGTATATTGATTTTTCGGCATCATGCTATAGCTAAAAAAGTCGCACTTCGGGTAACATTAACTGTGTAAACAAGTTGCAGGTCCTTGTTCGTATACTCACCGGCTGGAACCTAAAAGTGAGTTGGACCGTCTAATTTAGACCTAAACATTATGAATTCGATTCCGTCGAGCCGCCAACTTAGTAATATGTGGCGGCTCGATGTTATGTATTGGAATAAGTATATAGCGGGTGAATAGGAAGGAGAAGTGATGCTATTTACTGTACTTATACAATTGATAAGCATCTTTCTACGCTTTGGTGATGTATCACATAGATCCTACTATGTAGCGCCTACTGGTGATAACGCATATCCTGGGACACTATCATCTCCTTGGCGCACTATTCAATATGCGGTGACAAATGATTTAGTGGGGCCTGGTGATGTAATTTACATTCTTCCCGGTATTTATCAGGAAAACATCCACATTTCAGCAGCAAATGGAGGCGTGCAGGGAACGCCAGGGCAGCCAGTAACAATTACAGCTTACGATTATTCAAACCCTCCCGTAATTCAGGGACTGGAGCAAACTGTGCAGTTTCTAATCGAAGATCGGAGTCATCTAGTTGTTAGTCACTTAATTATTGCCGACTATTTAGGTGGGGGGCTTCTTGTGCGCTCGCGTAATGCAGACGTGACTAACATTACAATTCGTTTAAATAGATTCAGCGGACAGAGAGTAAATGAAAAACGTGACTGGTGGAATACAGTTAATATCGTTGCGCAAAATCGACAGTTTAGCGCATCATATATTTATATTAAGAATAATTATTTTGAAAACATCGTCACAGGCACTGTCGAACAACACAATGAAGTCTGCTCCCTGACAGGAAATGTTCATCATGTCCTCATTGAGGATAATACATTTCGCAATGTCTCTTATATTGCGATCGACCTGCTAGGTAAGGCTTACGGACCCATTAACGGTCAGCCATCCTATGTCATCGTACGCAACAATCGGTTTGAGGCCGTCACGTACGGAGAAGGAAACGGAAAAGCCATCTATTTTGATGGCGCGGCCGGTCCAGTGGTGGTCGAGAACAATTTTATACAAGACGCGGTGGGCGTACACACAAATATCGAACGAAATAACAATGGCGATAACACTTTTGCTCATTATCTGATCCGCAACAATGTGGTCGATAACCGTCGTTCCGATATCGGCCCAAGCTTGATGATTGGTTCCGGATCCTATGGTAACACCGAAAAATGGCCGGTTGAACCAGAGGACGTCGCCGTCGTTCACAACGTAGTGCTGACGAGGGCTAAGGCGCCTCCGATCTTTTGGGGGCAAGGAAAAGAATTTCGTTTCAAAAACAACATTGTGGCCGGCTTTGGGACCAAGGATTTAACAGGTGAAAATCGTAATGGCTTCGCCAACGCTTCGACTTGGTTGAGCAATGGCAACCTCTATTACGCTGGTGGTGGAGGGGAATCTTTTGTGTGGCCGGGCTTTGGGCGTTATGATTCTTTGGACGAATTCCAATCCGAGACGGTCCAGGAAGTCGACGGCGTGATAGGGATGCCGGTATTCGCTGATATTGGCAATGAAGACTTTCGGTTGGCGCCTTTCTCTCCTGGGGCGGGCCAAGGTGTTGTTCTAACGCAAGCCGTCAACAACGGGCGCAATAGCACTTCACTGCTCGTGGAGGATGCTGGCTATTTTTTCGATGGTTTTGGTTTGGTTGACGGCGACCGCATTCGGCTGGGCGATGTTATGGCGACTGTTGCACAGGTGGATTATGACGCCAATCGCATTGTTCTGACATCTCCCGCCAGTTGGGATGCAGGCGCGCCAATTGGATACGCTGAATCTGGCCTACAGCCCTCTATGGGGCTTGCCCGTACGCTGGAATGCAGGCCGATTTTTCTGTGTCGGGCGCTTCCCCAACTTCGCGCCTGGCTGGAACAACTGCCCTAGCCACCTTATTCAGGGTAAATTTGTGAACGGATGATGTCGCTCACAGTTTCGATGACGCGTTCAGATGAAAACTCCACAAATCGATCGGCGTGTGCGGCTCCCATGAATGCCACTTTCTCCGGATGGCGGGCGAGGTGCGTTAATGCCTCAGCCAACGCGTCTGGATCCCGGGGGGGGACCAGCAGACCGTCAACGCCATCAGTCACCAATTCTGGGATTGCGCGATGTTGTGTGCTGATGACTGCTGTGCCTGCTTGCATCGCTTCAATCAGAATGCCTGGATGGCCTTCATGGATGTAATGAGTTGGCAACACCAGAACGTCATATGCGGCCAATACCCCAGGAGCGGCGCCGATAGGCAAGACGCCTTGATACTCAGCCCGATTTAGTTTACCCAATTGGTGTCTAAAAGCTTCCTCGGTTGCCGGAAAAATCGGACCGTAAAAATCACACATAACTTTTAGATCAGTTTGCATCTCCAGACGTTGAAGAGCATCCAGCAAGACAAAAACGCCCTTATCTTCGTGAATTTGAGACAGAAAGATCGCGCGAAGCTCGCCCGGTGCAGCGGGTGAGCGCGTTTCAACTGGCAGTTGATCTGTCTGGCTACGGCAGTTGGGAATGTAGTAAACATTGTCACAGCCCATGGCTTCGAGTGCGTTCTTTAACAACTGCGTTTCAGCCAGGATGCCGTCCAGAGAACGAAACGCCTTGAGAACATATTGGCGTAAAGGCGGTTTGAGACCAGCAATTGCAACATCCAGATCACCGCCTATGGTCTTGAGATAAATGGGCTTCTTCTTGGCGTGGGCAATGGCGACCATTGGTGGAATGAGTGCAAAGGAAAAGTGGTTATTCGTGAAAACTAACGCCACGTCCGCTTTTCCGATTTTGGTGGAAAACTGACGGAGAATCCGTCCGGTACGCGTGACCGTTTCGCCGTTCACCAATGTACGTAAGGTGCGTTTGGCTGCACGATAATCAGGTGGTGGAGCTGTATTGATGACTTCGATGTCCAACCGTGGATCGCGAGAGAAAATCTCAGCGTAAGATTGAAAGAGGGAGAGCGCACCTCCGATTGGCCCTTCTGAGGGGCCAAGGAAAAGTAGGCGTGTTCGTTCTTCATTGTCCCCAGTGTTGACAGGGGTGGCATGTTCACTGGGCGAGACTCCGGCGTCAAATTGTTCCTGGACCCTGATTTCATTCATAATATCCACTCAATTCAATCCTAACACATCAGCATACCGATCAAGGGCGGCGTCAAGGGTGTACGGCAGCCAGCTTTCATCGGGGGCGTGAATGGCTCCACCATCCAATGCGCCCAGCATAGCGGCGGCCAGAGCGTCGACATCATCTGGCGGCGTCAAATGGCCATAACGCCCACCAGCTAGAATTTCATCCGGGCCGTTGGGGCAATCGGTCGAAACGACCGGAACGCCGCAGAAAAGCGCTTCGACCAATACGGTTGGTAGACCTTCGAAAAGGGATGAGAGAACAAAGAGGCCGGCATGAGCCATGTAGCTGTAAGGATTCTCGACAAAACCGGGCAGTTGGACCCGGTCAGTCAGGCCCAGGCGTTGAATTTGGGTCTCTAAATTAGGCCGCAGAGCGCCCTCGCCGAGAATCATCAGGCGTGCATTCGTCGCCGGAGCAATGCGGCCAAAGGCGGCTATCAGTCGATCAAATCCTTTTTGTTCATCCAGCCGCCCTACGCCAAGGATAATCGGCGGTTGGTTTGGTGCAAACCACGGGTGAGTTGGACGTTCTTCTTTTTTGACAAACATATCAGGCATGATCACAGGATTGTAAATGACGCGCACCTGTTCGGGCGTTAGGTTGCTTATCTGGTAGAGATCATCGGCGACTCCCTGGGAAACGGCGACAATGGCGTCAGCCCAGGGATAGAAACGACGAATTAGCTCCGGTTCGATACGGACACGCAGGTCTCTAGCTCCATGTGAATAGGTTGAAGCATTGATATGCTGACTAACCACCACTTCTGTTTTGTTACGACTGAAGCGTTTGACCCAAAGGGCGATAAAATTGAGATGTAATGCGGTCAACATCGTATCAGGCTGGGTTTGATTCAGGTAACGATTAAGCGACCTGAAAGTCGACACAGCGCGACTTGCATTCAAGTTCACCAGGTTGATAGCCGGTGAAAGCTGTTCGAGATAGGACCCCTCCGCTCTCACAACAACAACATCAACCTGGATTCCTCGTTCAACCAAACCATTGGCCAAATTGAGACAGACGCGCTGCGCGCCGGCCCCAATCAGATCTGGCAAAAAAACGGCCAGCCTGCGCGTCTTCTTCGCGTTGGTGGCTGCAGGTGAGGGGAGAACGGCTGACGGGATTTTGTCGTTATGTTTTACACGGATTGGCACAATCAGGGCATCCCTTTACTGGAGATTCTATGATATTCTTGATGAGACGGTTCAATTTCATCTAATGAATCGTTGGAAAGCCTTGATTTCCTTCGCAGAAAGATATCTACGGTGACGATTTTCTTCCGGACGAGCGTTCGCATCGAAGGCGGTTCCATGACGATTACCAAACGTTTCCATGTCGTTCGACAGTTATTTATGCCAAACTTGCTAAAATTTTGTCCTGCTTCAGAAGGATTCCCCGCTGATAGGACGACAAAGTGATGGAAGCTTTGTGATATGTGGAGGTCCACCACGTGGTCTACATTGCGGATTATCTGAACGAGAGTTAGCGCGCCCTGGAAAGGCGCTTTAACGTATATATGGTGGGCGCACCGATATGTTACGTCAACACTATCGAATGATACAACATTGGGAAATGAAAACATCTATGATGAAAAAAAATAGCTCATTTTTTTCCTGGCACAGTTGGTCTATGGTTTTGATTGCATCGTTGATGGCGTTGAGTGCTATGTTGGGAATTGTACAGGTGGTGTCGGCCGGCATCTATAACGCTGATCAGGAAACGACCTACAAAGAGTATTGGGTCCCCCACAGCGAATTTACAGGCGGCTTCAGACGCTGGGTGGATCCGGCCACGGGGCAGGAGACGTCCAAAGCCGTCGCCGGCTGCAAGGACACCAAAGCGTCTGGCGGCTCTGACTACCTTGAGCCCTGGCCCAAGTCCGACGTCGATGGCGTTTCCTGTAAGAAGACGCTCATCCTCGCCATCCCTGATGATTTCTCCCAGGCCCTGCGCGCCGAGATCTATCTGGACCTGTGGCGCAACCAAAATCGGCTGGCTATTTACAAGATCAATGATGGTCCTGAACGGCGCACGACCGTCGGCGCCAAATGGAGTCGCACGCCCTATGTGGTCGAGATCCCCCTGAATGAACTTCGCCAGGGCGATAATACGTTGACCTTCACGACCGCCAGCGGCGGCTATCATATCAACGACATTGCCATCCGTATCTATTTCGATGACGCCCACCCCCTACGCGACGCCGGCGGCGTTTCGATCCAGGCGCCCCAAGGACGGCTGACCCAGGTGAGCGCCGGCGGACAGTCTTTCGATCCAGCAGTGGGCGGCGTACTGAACGTCGACGACAACCAGGTGACTCTGACGGCTCAGATCGACTCACCGGCCTCATTTGTGGAATTCCACGGCTACTATGAGGGCTATGATGAGGACAACGACGGCATTTTTCGCGACTGGCACAACCGCGGCCGCAACAACTGGCACCCGGGCGGCACGGCTGAACAGGCCACCGGTGGGACCATCGACCATATCGGCACGGCGGCGATATCCGGGACCGGCGCCTATTCCGTCACCTGGGACGCCAAACATATACCCAGCCAGTCCGGCGTGCGCTTCAAGACGCGTATCGTGCAGGCGGTGACGGAGACCGACGGCAGTCAGAATTATGTGGTGAGTGATGCTGCCGGCGGACCGTCGCAGCCGTTCACCTTGAAACGTAACCGGGCGGTCATGGCCTTCATGATCGATGATTTCACCGACAACGTTCTTTGCCACCGCGACAAGGTTGAAAATGGCGTCGATGTCTGCCGCTATCCAGAAACCCGGGAATACGATCTGACCCTGCCCGTGGATCCCGGCCAATTCAACAGGAGCTATTTCGTTGGCTCCTATTGGGAGAAACCGCAATTCGCCATTAACGACGGCTCGGCGTCTGGCGTGTTCGCCTCTGGTCAGGACAAGTGGACATTGGGCGTGAAGCAGATCTCCCCCGCCGCCTACATCCAGGGCACGAACGTCATCAGCTATGTTTACACATCAGGATTCGGCCAATTCATCGAATATCCCGGCCCCATGGTGGTGATGGCCCAGACCAGTAACCAGGCCGACAATAAACCGCCCACGGCTGCGTTGACCACGCCTGCGTCCACCCAGAATGTCCCCGTGGACACGAACATTGTCGTGGCGCTTTCGGAGATGGACGGGCAATTAGGGAGCGGCGTTGATCGCGAGAGCATCGTCATGCGGGTGGATGGCCAGACGGTGACGCCGCAGATCAGCGGTTTTTCCAACCAGTATCAGGTGACCTACGCGCCGCCTCAACCTTTACCCTATGACGCCGACGTCCAGGTCGAAATCGAGGCCGACGACTTGGCGGGCAATGCGCTGTCGACCGCCAGCTACGCGTTTCACACCCAACTCCAGGATGTGCCGCTGAACGCTGTGTCGGATGACTTCAACGTCTGCGCACTGGATGAAAACGTATGGACCTGGAATGACCCTCAAGCGGGGCAGGCCGGCGAATCCAGCTATCGCATGACCGGCAGCAAACTGGAGATCGATGTGCCCGGCGGCGTCAGTCACGACATCTGGGCGGACGGTATCCAGGCGCCCCACCTCATGCAGGACGTCAATAACGATCCCAGCTTTGAAATTCAGGTTGGGTTTACGTCTTCCCTGACTGCTCGTTACCAACTTCAGGGGATACTCATTCAGCAGGACGCCAACAACTTTTTGCGTTTGAATTTCCAGTACGATGGAAGCAGCGCCTCTCTCCTGGCGGCCAAAATGATCAATGGCGCGCCCACCAAAATCTGGGAGCGCACCTTGTCACCCGCTGACGGCCAAGGCCCTATGCGCATGCGCGTCCGGCGAAACAATGACAGTTGGGAGGTGGCATATAGTTTCGACGGCTTTGATTGGATCACCGGCGCCAATTTTGATTTCACTCATGCGATGACCGTCGCTCAGATCGGCGTTTTTGCAGGCAATGCCGGCGACAACCCCGCCTTCACCGCCTCTGTCGACTACTTCTTCGATATGGCGTCACCGATCGCGCCCCAGGATGTGAATATTCTGACCTTTGACGATCTGCAACTTAGCCTGGCTTCGGAACCCATTTCCCCGCCGGGTTTTGGTCAGGTGTCGGGTGGGCCGGCATCACCGACGCCTGGCAACCCCTCCTGTGGGAGTCCGCTGATGTTGATGGCCGAGCCTGTGCCTGGTTGGTCATTCGACCATTGGGTCATCAATACGCCCAGCGGGAATATCGAAAGTTTCGACAACCCGTTGGTGCGAGCGTTCGTCGCCGGTGAATCGGTGCAGGCTAATTTCATTACCGCATCTTACGATCTGGATGTGAGGGTGGTCAGCAATGGCCAGGGTGAGGGGGCGAAAGTGGATATTGATCCGGTGAAACCCGTTTACTACTACAGCGACACCGTCACCCTGACCGCACAGATAGAATTAGGGTGGATATTCGACGGCTGGAGCGGCGACTTGCCCGCGGCGAGCGATCCGCTCAGCCCCACCCTCAATCTGGTCATGGACAGCGACAAGGTCATCACCGGTACCGTGACCCAGGAGCAGTATATGCTGACTACGACCATCACCGGCACGGGCAATGGCATCGTTGCGGTTCAACCCCCGCAAGACTTCTATGTCTACGGCGACCCAGTTACGCTGACCGCGATCCCGGCCATGAATGGCTCCAATTTCGGCGGCTGGAGCGGCGATCTGCCCGCCGACGCCGATCCATTGGCGTTGAAGTTGGAATTGTTCATGGATGGCGACAAGTCGATCCAGGCCACCTTCCAGCTTGGATTCACACTGAACACCCAAGTGGAGGGCCAGGGAAGCATCCTGGTGGATCCGCAAAAGGACGAGTATGATCCCGGCGAGACAGTCGCACTCACCGCTGAGCCTGCCGAGGGCTGGGCTTTCCTGGAATGGCGCGGCTCCCTGCTGGGGGATAAAAACCCTGAATCCCTGCTCATGGACGGCAACAAGAGCGTCACTGCGGTTTTTGTAGAACAGCCGTCCGGGCACAATGTCTACTTACCGATTGTGAAGAGGTGATTGTCCAGATCAGGACATCCGCTCTGCGCCACTTCCACCTACACGACTGACGGACGTTGTGGTACACTTGCGTACTCAGTCCTGATGTTGCTGTGCGCAGGAAATCCAGCCGGCTTCCGGGTGCTGTTGCCGGACGCCCATCGATCAGAACGAGCGACATGGATGTCGCTGTGTATAGCGGGGCCGCCCGTTGCACAGTGACGTTCATGTCGTTTTCTTGAACTCCACCCTGTCATCGATCGTCGCCTTGGCGGCTGCTTGCTTGTCGCCTTGTCGTTCTTTTTGAATACCTGAGGAACCATAAAATGTCCATCTATCCGTAGCCCTCATCGCTGCATTCGTATCGTCCGTTCGGCCGTTGCCACGCTCTTTCTCGCTACCCTGTTCGGCGCACTGCTTCGCCCGGCTGACATCTCTGCCGCCGGCATGCCTGCTTGGTCCCAAGCTACTCCCCCGCCACCCATTCAACCCGCTCCCGATGGAAACGGCGTCAGGCCGCCTCTTACAGGGGGAGCGCCTGTGGAAACGCCCATCTTCGCGAATCCGGGATCCCTATCTGGCAGGGACGTATCCGCGGCCTCGCCTGACGCAGCGCCGGTGATCGACGTCTGGTATGGCGACCAACAGCGCTTTGGTCAAAACGGCCAGCCCATCCGCTGGGTCAACATCCAGGGTAACGTCTCCCCCGCCAGTTTCATCGACGCGCTTGAATACAAACTGAACAACGGCCCCTATCGGCCATTGGATATGGGATCCACCGGGCGGCGACTTTATTTTGCCGGTGATTTCAGTGTGGAAATCGACTATGCAGACCTGCAAAATGGCGACAACACCGTGGTCATTCGCGCACGCAACACCCAGGGGGAGACCTCGACGCGCACTGTGACGCTTACCTATACGCCGAATCAGAGTTGGCCTCTGCCCTACGTGGCCGACTGGGGGAGCGTCACGAAAATTGAAGATGCGGCTCAGGTGACGGATGGCTTATGGACGATAGGCGGAGGCGTATTGCGTCCTCAACAACTGGCCTACGATCGCCTGGTCGCCATCGGCGATAAAGGCTGGCGTAACTATGAAGTGACAGTCCCCGTCACCATCCACGGCATCGATCCTTCCAGTGCGGCTTTTGGCGGCAACTCCGGCGGCCCCGGCGTCGGGCTGCTTATGCGCTGGCAGGGGCATTTCTGTTGGGGTAACGCATATCCAACGCCTGATGACCAGCTCTGCAATGGCTGGCAGCGGTTAGGCGCATTGGATTGGTTTCGTTGGGCCGGAACGCCAACAAACTATACGGCCGGACTCCAGCGCCTGGGGGCCAATACCAAAGATGCATTCGTCGATGTGACGCCCGACTTCAACCAGACCTATCTCATGAAGGCGCAAGTCAAAGACAGTTCCTCGTGCAACGGCGGCGGTTACTTTGGCTTCAAAGTTTGGCTTCAGGGCGACCCGGAACCCGCTGGATGGAATATGGCCGGTTGTGACACCGATATGAACGGTGAGCCAAGCCCTGCTAGCGGCTCGTTCTTGCTGGTCGCCCATCATGTGGATGCCAGCTTCGGCCCGGTGACCGTGACCGCCCCTGATGCGGGGCGCCCCACCCTTTCCGTCACTGCGGGCGCTAACGGTTCAGCCTCCGCTTCTCCTCAATGGCCCGATTACACGTATCTGGAGAAAGTGACCTTAACCGCGATCCCTGACCCGGGATATGCATTTAGCGGTTGGAGTGGAGATATTTCCAGCACGGAAAACCCCTTGACCTTTGAGATTACACAAGATACGACCGTAACCGCCAATTTCGTCAAGGCCCAATTTACGCTGGATGTGGATATGGTGGGACAAGGTACGGTGGAGCGGACACCAGACCAGCTCGATTATGCGCCCGGCCAACAGGTTCAATTTGAAGCCATTGCAGATCCAGGTTGGCATTTTGACTCCTGGAGCGGTGCATTGAGCGGGACAGTTCCTACGCAGACGCTCACCATGACCCAAAATGAAGTGGTGACGGCCACCTTCACTCAGGAATATTATGGAATCGATGTGACGGTAGTGGATACAAATGGCGATCCGGATCCCGGCGCCGGCGTGGTGACAGTTTCGCCCCCTGCCGACCCAGCGGGTTATGTCTACAATGAATCCGTCACATTGAATGCAATTCCCGCAGTCGGCTGGTCCTTTGTCCGCTGGGATGGGGACGTCACCGGAACAGCCACTTCAGTAACTGCCCCGATGACTGGCAATTTTACTGTGCGGGCAGTTTTTGAAAAAGAACTTTTTGACCTCACCATCACGTTTCAGGGGGCGGGGACCATCGAGGTGACCCCCGCAGGGCCCTATCAGCACAACGCCACTGTGCGTGTCACAGCTTTGCCCGCCTCCGGTTGGCTATTCGATCACTGGGAAGGCGATGCGCCTCCGGATCAGAGTCAACAGGAACGCATTGTTCTGACCATGGATAGTGCTAAATCCCTGACGGCTGTCTTTATCGAGGCCAAGGCTGTATATTTGCCATTGATCAAGCGCTGAATCAGTGTCTGAATGGGCGCCTACTTGGAAAATCTGACTTTTAAGTGGGCGCTCATTCAATGGAACAGAGTATCGTTGTCACGTGGATTGGCAGGTGTATCATGAAACGAATCGGTCATTTTCTACTTCTTGCTTTCATCCTGTTTTTAATTCCGCCCATGAATGTTGTGGCTGATGCGCCACTTGCCGATGCGACCGATTCCGCGGGGACATTGGCAACGGGCGCTTCACCCCGCATCACCCTGAACGTCGACGTCAACGGACAGGGGAATGTCGCGGTCAACCCCATTCAAACAGACTATGCCTACGGCCAGACGGTCACCCTCACCGCCGTGCCTGACCCCGGCTGGTCCTTCGACCACTGGGAGAGCGAGACCACGCCTCCCCTGCCCTGGTGGGACGACGGCTGGGACTACCGCGTCCTCATCGACGTCAACGCCCAAGGGACGGCGCGCAC
>Ga0114931_10009618_pt1 | contig 11567 bp, 8 predicted proteins | sample 2SBtaG_FD_89579 | JGI IMG/M metagenome (GOLD analysis project Ga0114931, IMG submission 89579) | Deep subsurface microbial communities from Kolumbo volcano to uncover new lineages of life (NeLLi) - 2SBTROV14_V59a metaG | ecosystem: Environmental > Aquatic > Marine > Volcanic | place: Kolumbo...
CCTCCCGGGCTTCCTTCAGGACGGCCCGCACTTCCGTGAGCCGCCGTTCGAACGACTTCGGCGTGATCGCCCCCCGGACGAGGTCCACCGCGGTACCGCGCAGGAGGCCCGTCGGGCTCCCGTCGGCATCGCGCTCGATCGTGCCGCCTGGTGGAGCCCGGGTCGCGGCCGTGATCCCCGCCAGCTCCAATGCCCGCGCGTTGGCGAGGTACATGCTTCCATCGAAGCGGTTGACCAGCACCGGGTGGTCCGGCGTCACCGAGTCGATCAGATCCCGGCGGGGAGTGAACGGCCCTTCGGCCCGCCGGTCGGCCCCCCCGTCCTGCCCGGCGGATCCGGCTTCCCACTGTTCGTACGCCCCCCAGCTTCCCCTCGTGATCCAACTGCCGGCGGGCAGACGACGGGCGGCCGCCGCGATCCGTTCGGTAAAGGCCGCCGGTTCATGGACGTCGAGCAGGTTCACGCCCACCAGCAGTGCCCCGGTCGCCTCCACATGGACGTGACTGTCGTTGAAACCGGGCAGGGCAAACGCGCCATCCAGATCGATGGTTCGCGTCCCCGGCCCCGCCCACCGCCGGATGTCAGTGGTGGACCCCACCGCGACAATCCGCTGGTCGCGAATGGCCACCGCCTCCGCCCACGGCCGGTCGGCATCCAGAGTGTAGATGGTTCCGTTCGTGAGCAGCAGGTCGGCCGCCGGCTCGCCGGCGCAGGCCAAGGGCCCGATTCCCAACACCAGGAGCCATCGTCGCATGGTTCCTCTCTCCTCCGGAGGTCCCCGGGATACTACGGTGCCGCCCCCCAGCCAGCCAGAGGATGGCCGCTGTCACCCGTCCAACCGGTTATGTTTGATGGTCCAGGATCCCCGCCGGGGGCCCCGGGTATGACGATTGGCCGGGGGACGCGATCCGGCTCCACCGAGGAACCACCCGACGCGACTTGCCAATGAGCGCAGATCCAACGGAGCATACGGGCCGCAGGACGAGGGGTGCCGGAACAGGCCTCACGGTCGGGGCAGGGCTTGGCATGATCTTCGGGGCGGCAGGCGGCAATCCCGGCGTTGGCCTGGTGCTCGGCGCTGCGTTGGGTCTCGCGCTCGGCGGGAGGTCGCCACGGAAAACCGATCCGCCGGACGCTGACTGTCGTCCTCGCCGGCCAGCCATTCGACACCGTGCCTCATCCCCACCATCGTCGGTCGCGGGACGAGGCGCATACCATAGTTGGAGGAACCATGAACAAACTCAGTCTCGTCGCCCTCGCCGTCACCTTCGTGGGGTGGGGGTGCGTGAGCCAGGGCGAATACGACTCGGTGACTGCCGAGCGGGACAGCCTCGTCGCCGAGGTGCTCGAGAGCGCTTCGATGATCAACGAGATCAACGCGGAGCTGGCCCAGATCAGCGACACGTCCACCGCCCTGGAACTGCCCACGGAGGAAAACCTCTCCGAAGCGGCCCGGGAGAACGAGGTCACCCTCGCGAAGATCCGTCAGGCCATTGCGCGACTCAACGAACAGGAACAGGCCATCGAGCAGAACCGCGAACGGATCGCGCAACTCTCATCCACCAATTCCCGATTGCAGGCACGCATCCGTGCGTACCAGCAGACCATCAATGAGTTGCGGGCGGCAGCCGAAGCTCAGGAAGCCCAGTACCAGGCCATCATTGATGAACAACGGGCCACGATCGCCACACTGGCCAGCCGGTTGGACACCGCCACGGCCGCCAACGACTCCCTGACCGAGGTCACCACCGAACTCTCCGCCACGGTGGCCTTGCTGGAAAACGAAAACAACACGGTCTTCTATGCAGCCGGCACCCGGGACGAGTTGCGGGATCGGGGCCTCATAGTCAGCGAGGGCAAGAAGTTCCTCATTTTCGGAGGCAAGACCTGGCAACCGGCGCGGGACCTGAATCCCGAGGACTTTGTCGCCCTCAACAAGTTGGAAGACACGTCCATTCCGCTGCCGCGTCCCGACAAGGCCTATCGCATTCTGACGAGGCAGAACCCGGCATTCCTGGCATCAGCTGGTGACGACGGCAAGGTGCGCGACTCTTTGGTCATTGCGGCCCCGGCCGAGTTCTGGTCGCCGTCACGATTCCTGATTCTGGTTCAGCAGTAACCCGCTACCCCGGCCGCCGGCCCTTCGGGCTCGGCGGCCGGCTCCACCTCGGGCTACCCCCCGCTCTCACCCGGACGAATGGGGCGCCCCGGCGTCCACGGCACACCGGATGCGTCGAGGGCCCGGAAGAAGGCCGGCATCCGGACCGACACCAGTTCGTTCAGCCGCTCCACTTCCCGGGCGAGAACGTCCGGCACGCTCTCGAGCGCATCGAGTTCGGCCCGGGTCGGGAGCGCCGTCACCCGGGTAATGCCCATCGCGGTCGCCAGGCGTTGCTGGACGGACGGGGCGGGAACCGGACGGGTGGGATTCGGAGCCCCCCGACCCCGGGGACGGCCCCGCAGCACCCGGATGATACTGTCGACATCCTGTTTCAGGGTGTCCGCCGTCGCCGTGAGGGCCTCCGGCGCTTCAATGCGTTTCATGGCCGTCGTCGCCTCGGTCACCTGCCGGCGAATCCGGTCGGCGTTCCGGAGCGCCATATGCAGGGTCGCTCCCAACTCACCCACCCGCCGGCGAAGAACGTACAGGCGTTCCAGTTCGGCGTCGGACAGCCGAATGTGGTCATCCTTGCGGATCTCGACCGGCTGCTCGAACGTCACGGGCCCCGTGCTGTCCGCCACTTCCCCCACCGTGAGGCGGGCCCGGTAGCGACCGGGCACCACCATGGCGCCCCGTTGCGGGGCTCCCCCACCGCGGAATCGCTGCCCGGGGTCCCGGTTCGCAACCCGGTCCGTCGCCGGCGGTCCTGACCACGGTCTCTCCGAGTGGAGATCCCACGTCACACGATGGAGGCCCACCGACGTCGGCGCGGTCAGCTTCCGGACCACTGCGCCGTCCGGTCCAAGAATCTCGAGGCGCAGCGCGCCGCCCGGGGCCTTCTGCACCAGGTACCAGATCACCGCCGCCACCGGCGGGTTCGGGGCGCTGAAGTTGCGATCCGCCGAGGTTCCGGGCGTCGGCGCCACGTTGGGGATGTACTCCAGGGTGGGCGCCACGGGAAACAGGGTGACGGGGCCGGCGGTCCGGGCATCCGCCAGGTGTTCGAGGGGACCCAAATCGTCGATCAGATACAATCCCCGCCCGTGGGTCGCGATGACCAGAACGTTGTCGCGGGGATGGACGGCCAGATCATGCACCGGAACCGGGGGCAGGCCTTTCCGGATGCGGACCCAGGACTTGCCGCCGTCCACCGACACGAACGCCCCAACCTCGGTGCCGACGAACAGGAGGTTGGGGTTGCGCGGATGTTCGGCTATCGACCTTACCGACCCGAACGCCGGCAGGTTGCTCGCGATCGAGGTCCAGTGCTCCCCCTGATCGGTACTGCGCAGCACGTAAGGGCGAAAATCGTTGCTGCGATGACCGTCGAACGTTGCGTACAGCGTGGCATCGTCGTGACGTGACCACAACACCCGGCTCACGTAGGTGGTGTCGGGCACGCCGGGGAAGTCGGTGTACCGGCGCCAGGATTTGCCGTCGTCCACCGACACCGCGATCATCCCGTCGTCGGCGCCGGTGGCCAGCAGCCCCGGACGCCGGGGCGAGAGGTCGATCGTGGCGATGTTGCCGAACACAGCCGTACCCGAGTGTCGTGCCACGGCGTCCCGGGCCGGGACCTGCCCCATCATGGGGAGACTGTCCCGATCAATGGCACGAGTGAGATCGGGGCCCAGCCGGTCCCAGCTGTCACCACGATCCCGGCTCCGGAACAGGTAGTTGGCCGCGAAGTAGATGGTGGCCGGATCGAACGGGGAGATCCGGATCGGCGCACTCCAGTTGAACCGGTACGGTGGTTCGCCGGGCACCGGCGGCGGGCGAATGCCCTTGCGTTCACCCGTGCGCCCGTTGAACCGGACGAGGTTGCCGTTCTGGGATTCCACGTAGGCAATGGTGTGGTCGGTCGGATCAACCGCTGCGTAGAACCCGTCCCCCCCGGCCATGCGATACCAGTCTGCGTTCACGATGCCCATGGCGTTCCGGGTTCGACTCGGGCCGCCCCAGGTCTGGTTGTCCTGCAGCCCCCCGTACACCCCGAAGAACGGCTCCTGCATGTCGAATCCCACGGCGTAGAACTGCGAGATCGGGAGGTTGGGCGAAAAATCCCAGGTGTCCCCGAAGTCCCGTGACACCCAGAGACCCCCGTCGTTCCCCAGGATGAGGTGACGGCGGTTCTCGGGGTTGATCCACAACGCATGTTGATCGGAGTGCACCCGTCCCGGCACCGCCTGCCACGTCCGGCCCCCATCCGTCGAACGTTGGAGGCGTACGCCGAGATGGTAGACCACATCAGGGTCGACGGGGTCAACCCGGATCTGCCCGAAGTACCAGGGAATCGAGGCGATACGGCTCGCCCGGTGCCACAGCCCGCCCCGATCGTCCGATCGATACACCCCTCCCTCGGATCCCTCGACGACCGCATACACGGTCGCGGGGTGTGACCGACTCACGTCGAGACCGATCCGCCCCACGTCGCCGGCAGGCAGCCCGGCCGTCAGGCGGATCCAGGTCTCTCCTCCACCCGTCGATCGGTAGATCCCGCTGCCGGGGCCGCCCCCGACGTAACTGTACGCCCGGCGTTCGCGCTGCAGCGTGGCCGCGTACATCACCTCGGGATTCCCCGGCTCAAACACGACGTCGGTGACCCCGGTGTGTTCGTCGATCGAGAGCACATTGCGCCAGGTGACACCCCCGTCGGTGGTCTTGAACAATCCCCGCTCGCCACCCGGCCCCCACAGCGGCCCCACCGCCGCCACGAAGACGACGTCCTCCCGATCCGGATGAATCGCCATCCCGCCGACGTGCTGCGAGGTGCGGAGCCCCATGTGCGTGAACGATTGTCCACCGTCGACCGACCGATACACGCCGTCCCCGTACGAGGAACTTCGCATGTTGTTGGCCTCGCCCGTGCCGACCCAGATCACGTTGGCGTTGGATGGGGCCACGGCGATCGCCCCGACCGATCCAACCCCGGCCTCGTCAAAGATCGGCGTCCAGGACGTGCCGCCGTTGGTGGACTTCCACACGCCACCGGTCGCCGCGGCCACGTACACCACCGTGCCCAGCGCTCCTCCCCTCGCTCCCGGGGTCGAAGCCACCGCGATGTCCACGACCCGGCCACTCATCACCGCCGGGCCAATCGACCGGACGGCCAGTCCGGCCACGACGGCGGAATCGGACGCCGCGCCCCGGGCCGCATCCGCCGACGCCTCATCCGAGCGCTGCGCCGCCACCGGGGTCACCGGGCCCAACCCAAGGAGCAGGGCCCCAAGGCCCCAGCCAAACCGTCGTCGTTTCATCATGTGATCTCCACTCCACCCAGGAGGGTCGGGGACAGGAACGCCGACCGACACTACGAGGCCAACCCCCGGCCCGTTGATCGCCACGATACGGCCAGTTCCCCCTTCGCGGTAGTCGCCGGGGGTTCCCAAACCCCCCGTTTGGGTGAACACTCCCCGGCATGCGAACCTTCGCGTTGATGTCGGCGACGGCCCTCCTGGCCGTATCACCGCCAGCACTTCACCCACCTGCCGCGACAACCGCGGCGAGTGTCCGACCTTCCTGGACGCTCACTCCTCAACACTCGGGCACAACGGCGCTGCTCCAGGCCGTGAGTGTCGTCAACGATTCGGTCGTGTGGGTCAGCGGTCATCGGGCCACCTGGGCCCGGACCCTGGACGGTGGCGCGACCTGGACGGCCGGCACGCTCGAACCGGACTCCCTGCAGTTTCGCGACGTCCATGCACTGAGCGCCGACACCGCGTACCTGCTGGCCGCGGGTCCCGGTGAGATGTCCCGCATCTATCGGACGAACGACGGTGGACACACCTGGGCGCTTCAATTCGTCGCCACCGATCCGCGGGCGTTCTACGATTGTCTCGACTTCTGGGACGTCAACCACGGTCTGGTTTTCGGGGATGCCGTGGACGGACATCTCGCCATCCTGACGACCGCCGACGGCGGCAACCACTGGACGGCGCTGCCCGATTCCGGGATGCCCCCACCGCAGGCCGCAGGTTCAGAGGGTGGATTCGCCGCCAGTGGGACGTGTCTCGTGACGTGGGACCGCCGCGAGGCCTGGATCGGAACCGGGGCTGGAGATACGGCCCGGGTCCTCCGCACCCTGGATCGGGGGCGGACCTGGATGGCCGCGCCGGTGCCCGTGCTCTCCGGCACGGGAAGCTCCGGCATCACCACGCTGATCCGGTTCAACCGGCAGCACGGACTGGCCTTGGGAGGGGATCTGGGGGGATCCGACCGGCCGGCGACCGGAAGCGGGGCCCGCACCGATGACGGGGGCCGTTCCTGGACCCCGGTCGCCGCCCCCGCGTTTTCCGGAGCGATCTATGGTGCCGCTGCCGTCCGATCCGGGGGGTGGGCGGTGGCGGTCGGGCCGGGCGGGATGGCCTTCACGTCCAACGGCGGGGCGTCGTGGCAAACGCTCGACACCACCGCGTACTGGGCCGTGGGGTTTTCGGCTCGTGATACCGGGTGGTCCGTGGGACCCGACGGACGGATCACCCGTATCGTATTCACCCCGGCCCCAGGTTAACTCCGGCCGCCGTGCGCGATATTCGTCCCTTCCACCAGGAACACGACATCCTCCGCGATGTTCGTAGCAAGGTCCGCCACCCGTTCCAGGTTGCGGCTCACCCGCATGAACTCCATGGCCACCCCCATGACCTCGGGCCGATCCCCCATCCTGGTCATCCAGGCCTGAAAGATTGACCGGTGCAGGGCATCGACCCGGTCATCCTGCCGGCACACCTCCCGGCCCAGGGCCGCATCCCCGCGCACGAAGGCGGTCAGCGCTGAGGCGAGCATCTCCCGGGCGCATTGGGCCATCTCCCCCAGCTCCGGGTCCGGTTCGCTGGCGTCGAGTTTGCTCAGGGTGCGCGCACTCTGGGCGATGTTGACGGCGTGATCGCCCACCCGCTCCACGTCATTCGAGATCTTGAGCGCGGCCAGAACGAGGCGGAGATCCCGAGCCACCGGTTGGTGTCGGGCGAGCAGGTTCGTGATCTGATCGCCGATCTCCACCTCCAGCGTGTCGATGTCGGCGTCCCGGATGATCACGCTCCTGGCCATCTCCCGATCGCGGGAGATGAACGCGTCCACCGCCCGCCCCACCGCCTGTTCCGCCTTGCCGGACATTTCCAGCACGTGCTCCTTGAGCTGCGACAACTCGTCGTGAAAGTGTCGATGCATTTCAGGGCTCATCCGAACCTCCCGGTCACGTAGGCCTCCGTCCGCTCCTCGCGGGGTTTGGTGAAGAGGGCGTCGGACGGGCCCGTTTCGACCAGCTCCCCGAGATAGAAGAATGCCGTCTCGTCGGCGATCCGGGCCGCCTGCTGCAGGTTATGCGTCACGATCACAATCGTGACCTCCGCACGGAGGTCCAACAGCAGGTCTTCGATGCGCTGGGTGGCAATCGGATCCAGGGCCGAGCACGGCTCGTCGAGCAAGAGGATGCGTGACTCGTTGGCCAGCGCTCGCGCCATACAGAGCCGCTGTTGCTGGCCGCCGGACAGTGTGGTTCCCGGCGCATCCAGCCGGTCAGCGACCTCTTCCCACAAAGCAACACGTTTCAGCGCCTCCTCCACCCGGTCGGCCAATTCACCAGCCCGGCACAATCCGTTGACCCGTGGGCCATAGGCAACATTATCGAAGATACTGCGTGGAAACGGATTGGGATGCTGGAACACCATGCCCACGCGCTGCCGTAACGCGACGACATCGACCCGCCGGCCCAGGACCGACCGGCCCTCCACGAGAATGTCGCCCTCCGTCCGGATCCCCGGGATCAGGTCGTTCATCCGATTCATCGAGCGAAGCAGCGTGCTCTTGCCACATCCGGATGGACCGATGAACGCCGTGATCCGCTGGGGACGGATGGCCAGCGTTACGTCGGTCAATGCCCGGTGTTGCCCATACCAGAAGCTGAACATCTCGATGTCCACCGTGGCCTCCGGACGGGAGCGTCCAACCCTCTCCATCACCCGAACCGCCCCGTCACATACGCTTCGGTCCGTTCCTCCTGCGGGTTGGTGAACATCTGGCGGGTCGGCGCGGTTTCGATCAATGCTCCCATGAAAAAAAACGCGGTGCGGTCCGATATTCTGCTCGCCTGTTGCATGTTGTGCGTCACCACAATCACCGTGTACCGTTCGCTCAGGTCCTGGATGAGATCCTCAATGCGCTGGGTGCTGATCGGATCGAGCGCTGAGGTCGGTTCGTCAAGCAGCAGGATCCCGGGTTCCGGCGCCAACGCCCGGGCGATGCACAACCGTTGCTGCTGGCCTCCCGACAGATCGAGCGGGCTGGCGCGTAACCGATCGTAAACCTCCTCCCACAAGCCGGCCCGTTTCAACGCGTCACTGACCCGGTCTTCCAGCACACGCCGTTCCAACCGCGGACCCAGTCGCAGGCCGGCCGCAACATTGTCGAAGATCGACATCGTAGGGAACGGCGTCGGATGCTGAAACACCATGCCACACCGCATCCGGAGCGTGATTGGATGGATGGCCTCCGAATACACATCGACCCCGTCAAGCAGGACGCGTCCCGCCACCGTCCCTCCGTCGGACAGCTCGTGCATCCGGTTCAGACAGCGCAGAAAGGTACTCTTTCCGCACCCCGAAGGACCGATGATCGCCGTCACCGAGTTCCGTTCGAAATCGAGCGTGACGTCTCGCACCGCCGGCACGCCGTGGAACAGGGCCGAGAGGCCCTCGGTCCGGAGAACCGGGACGTGGGATTCAGCGACCGGTGGCACGGCCGGAGCGCGTCGCATACCGCGCGGCGATGTTGGTCAACAGCACCAGAACGACCAGGACGAGCGCCACCCCCCACGCAAGACGGTGCCATTCGGGAAACGGTCCCGTGGCGTACACAAAGACCTGGAGGGACAACGTCTGCATGGGCTGCAGGAGATCGGTCTTGAAGTTGAGATTGCCCAGGGTGGTGAAGAGCAAGGGGGCGGTCTCCCCGGCGATGCGGGCCACCGCGATCAACGCCCCCGTCACCACGCCCGGGAGGGCCGTACGGACCACGATCCCGAGCGAGGCCCGCCAGCGGGAGTATCCCAGCGCCAACGCCGCCTCCCGAAGGGACCCGGGAACCAGTCGGAGCATCTCCTCGGTGGTACGGGTCACCATGGGGATCATGAGGACCGCCAACGCCACGCTCCCGGCCAGGGCCGAGAAATGACCCATCGGTTTCACCATCCAGGTCCAGACGAACACCCCAACCACAATGGACGGGGTCCCGTTCAACACATCCGCGACGAAACGGACCATCTGTGCCATACGGCCGGTGCCGCCGTACTCGGCCAGATACACCCCCGCGCCAACCCCCAACGGGACGCCAATCAGCGTTCCCACCCCGACCACCATCGCACTCCCGACGATGGCATTCGAGACACCGCCCCCCGTCGACCCGGGTGCCGCCGGCGTCTCGACAAAGAACGCCCAGTTGATACTCGAAAAGCCCTTGAGGACGAGATACGCAAGGATCAGAAACAGCGGCAGCACCGCGGCCACCGCGGCCACCACGGTGGTACCGGTCATCACGCGGCTGACCAGATGACGCCGGGTGCGTCGATCGATCATCCCCGGCTCCCCGCGGGTGTTCCCCCGGTCACCCGCCAGACCAGCAGTCGCGCCACCGCATTGACCAGCACGGTCATGACGAACAGCACGAGCCCGATCTCAAACAATGCGGCGATGTGCATCGCGGTGGTTGCTTCGGTGAACTCGTTGGCGATCGCGGCGGCCATGGAATACCCCGGTTCGAGCAGCGACAGACTCAGGGCATGACGATTGCCTACCACCATCGTGACGGCCATCGTCTCGCCCAACGCCCTCCCCAGTCCGAGCACGATCGCTCCGGTGATGCCCGCCCGACCGTAGGGAAGCACCGCCGTCCACACCATCTCCCACCGGGTGGCTCCGAGGGCCAGGGCCGCTTCCCGCTGGTGCTTCGGAACCGCGAGCAGAACTTCCCGGGCGACGGCGCTGATGTACGGCACGATCATCACGGCCAGAATGATGCCCGCGGCCAGCATCGAGTTTCCACGAAACGTCCCGCTGAACAGCGGCAGCCAGCCCAACGTCGCCTGCAACGGCGGCACCACGAACTCCCGCAGGGCGGGAAGGAGCACGAAGATTCCCCACAGGCCGTACACGACGCTGGGGATCGCAGCGAGGAGTTCGACCAGGGCCCCGATGGGCCCGCGCATCCATCCGGGGGCAAACTCGGTGAGAAAGATGGCGACCCCCACCGCCAGGGGCACGGCCAGCAGCAGAGCCAGCACCGATGACACGACGGTCCCGTAGATCATCGGGGCCGCCCCATACACGTCGCGCACCGGATCCCAGGTCGACGAGAACAGGAACCCCGCGCCGAAGGCTCGAATCGCCGGCCAGGCGCTGACGACGAGCTGCAGGAAAAGCCCGAGCATCAACACCGGCACCACCAGCGCCAGACCGATGAGTACCCGGCGGAAGACGGTGTCGCCTCGTCCCGATCCGGTGGACCGGGATGAGGCGACGGGGGATCGAGGCAACGGGCTCACCACCGCCGGTGCGGCCGGTGGTCAGCCACCGGGCCAGACCACCGATCCGCCCCCCGTCACCTGATGCAGCCGATCTTCAATCCAGGGATCGAGCGCTGCAGGAATGGGGGCGTAGCCCAGGGCGGGGGCCTCAGCCTCGCCCTCCGTCACCGCCCACCATACGAAATCGATCAGCGCGCGAGCCTTGGCCGGATCGTCGTACGTCTTCCGAAGAAGCAACCACGTGAATGAGGCAATCGGATAGGCGTCGGTGCCGTCTGCATCGGTCAACGACACGCGGAAATCCGTGTCGGGTCCCATCGAGACCATGGCTCCGGCCGCGGCCGCCGTCACCGCCTCGATGGTTGGGGTCACAAAGGCCCCGGATCGGTTCTGCACGTTGCCCGCGGGCAGACCATTGAGCAGCGCGTACCCGAATTCGACGTACCCCAGTGCCCCCGGAGTCTGCCGCACCGTGGCCGTCACGCCTTCGTTCCCTTTGCCCCCCAGCCCGACGGGCCAGTTCACCGACTTGCCGGTCCCCACCTGGTCGGCCCAAGCCGGGCTGACCTTCGTAAGGTATTCGGTCCAGATGTAAGACGTTCCCGATCCGTCGGATCGGTGAACGACCACGATCTCCTGATCGGGCAAGGTCCGGGACGGGTTGATCGCGGCCAGTCGAGCGTCACTCCAGCTGGTAATCTGCCCAAGAAAGATGCCGGCCAGGACATCGGGCGAGAAGTTGAGCGGCGCGTCACCCACCTCGAGGTTGTATGTCGGCACGACCGCTCCCAGCACCGTCGGCACGTGCAGGACATTACCGTAGACCGCGGCGATCTCCACATCGCTCATGGGGGCGTCACTCGCCCCGAAGTCGACGGTGCCGTCGGTGAA
>Ga0114931_10009619_pt1 | contig 11567 bp, 10 predicted proteins | sample 2SBtaG_FD_89579 | JGI IMG/M metagenome (GOLD analysis project Ga0114931, IMG submission 89579) | Deep subsurface microbial communities from Kolumbo volcano to uncover new lineages of life (NeLLi) - 2SBTROV14_V59a metaG | ecosystem: Environmental > Aquatic > Marine > Volcanic | place: Kolumbo...
CGGTGGCGGCGAGCCGGGCGTTTCCGTCCTGGTCATGGGGCTTACGGTCTTCGTGCTCGCCGTATTCGTGGGCTACCACGTGGTCTGGCGGGTCACCCCGGCGTTGCACTCGCCACTCATGAGCGTGACCAACGCGATCTCCTCGGTGATCGTGGTCGGGGCCTTGATCGCGGCGGGCACCGGGAGCTTCGGGTTCAGCGAGGCCATGGGCTTTTTCGCGGTCATTCTGGCCAGCGTGAACATCTTCGGCGGGTTCATCGTGACCCAGCGCATGCTGTCCATGTTCAAGCGCAAGCAAAAGTAAGGCGCGGGAGAGAACAAGAATGGACCAAAATCTCGCCGCGCTCTTTTATCTCGTCTCCGCGGTCTGCTTCATCCTGGCATTACGCGGGCTATCGCACCCCGAAACCAGCCGCGGCGGTAACCGCTACGGCATGATCGGCATGGCCATCGCGGTGGCCACCACGCTGGCGCTGCTGCCCGAAATGAACTACGTGCTGATCGTGATCGCGGTGGTCATTGGCGGCGGCATCGGCACCTTGATCGCCCTGCGCATCCAGATGACCGCGCTGCCCCAGCTCGTGGCCGCGTTTCACTCGCTGGTCGGCCTGGCCGCCGTGCTGGTCGCGGCCGCCGCGTTCTATAACCCGGCCGCCTACGGCATTGGCGCGCCCGGCGCGGTCAAGCTGTCCAGCCTGATCGAGATGTCCATCGGCACCGCCATCGGCGCCATCACGTTCACCGGCTCCATCGTCGCCTTCGCCAAGTTGCAGGCGCTGGTCAGCGGCCGGCCCGTGGTCTTTCCCATGCAGCACTGGCTCAACCTGGGGCTCGGTATCCTGGTCGTGCTGCTGGTGGCCTGGCTCGCGGCGAGTGAGTCCACCACCGCCTTCTGGCTGATCGTGATCGTGTCGCTGCTGCTCGGGGTGCTGATCATCATTCCGATCGGCGGGGCCGACATGCCGGTCGTCATTTCCATGCTCAACTCGTACTCGGGCTGGGCCGCTTGCGGCATCGGCTTCACCCTGCACAACAACCTGCTGATCGTGGCCGGTGCCCTGGTGGGCTCCTCGGGCGCGATCCTCAGTTACATCATGTGCAAGGGCATGAACCGCTCGTTCTTCTCGGTCATTCTGGGCGGCTTCGGGGGCGAGGTCGCGGGCCCCTCCGAGGACATGGGCGATCGCACCCATCGCCAGGGCTCGGCCGAGGACGCGGCCTTCATGATGTCCAACGCCGAGACCGTGATTATCGTACCCGGCTACGGCATGGCGGTCGCCCAGGCGCAGCACGCGCTGCGCGAGATGGCCGATCTGCTCAAGGCCAAGGGCGTGAACGTGAAGTACGCCATCCACCCGGTCGCCGGGCGCATGCCCGGGCACATGAACGTGCTTCTCGCCGAGGCCAACGTGCCCTACGACGAGGTGTTCGAGATGGACGAGATCAACCGGGAGTTCGCCGAGGCGGACGTGGCGTTCGTGATCGGCGCCAACGACGTGACCAATCCGGCGGCCAAGACCGATAAGTCATCGCCCATCTACGGCATGCCCGTGCTCGACGTGGAAAAGGCGCCGCGGGTCTTTGTTGTCAAGCGGTCCATGGCTTCGTGGTACGCGGGTGTCTACAATCCGCTCTTCTACATGGACCAGACCATGATGCTGCTCTCCGACGCCAAGAAGATGTGCGAGAATATCGTCAAGGCCCTGGAGAATTAGCGGCGGGCGGGTGGTCGATCTATCGCGCGCCCGCTCCAGTGTGCCCGAGTGCGCAAGATTATTACGCATTTTGTTAACCATTTGTTAGCAGACTCTGCTTAGTATGTGTAGGTGACGGCTTGCGGGCTCCGCCCTGGGTGCCCCGCCGTCGGACGGATTGCGATCCGTTCCTTGTAATGCCTCCCTGTTAACTTGCCGCCGGCTTTGCCGGCGGCTTTTTCTTTGCATGTTCAAGGCATTGTTAACCATTCAATTCTTGACCCCCGCCGCCGGCCCGCATAAAGTGCCGGTCCGGCAAGTTGACAGGTTGAGGCAAGTAATTTGGGAGGGGTCGCGGTCCACGCATAAGGGCCGGAACCCCTCCATTTTTTTAAAAGATTTCGGGCGCGCCGGCGCGCCCGCCTTGCCGGCGGCGTTGTGGCGCCGCGCGTCTTTCGTGTAACGTGCGCGGCGCCGCGCGGTGGTCCGGGCGGTGTTTCCGATCCCGTTCGGCGGACATCGCCATGGCCGATCCAAAGTTCCTCAAGTTCGACACCTTGTCGTTGCACGCGGGCCAGAGGCCGGACCCGGCCACGGGCGCGCGCGCCGTACCCATCTATCAGACCACCTCGTATGTCTTTCAAGATAGCGACCATGCCGCGGCCCTGTTTAACCTGGAGCGCGCCGGGCACATCTACAGCCGCATCTCCAATCCCACCGTGGCGGTGCTGGAGGAGCGGGTGGCGGCGCTCGAACACGGCGTGGGCGCGGTGGCGACCGCCTCCGGCCAGGCGGCGCTGCACTTGGCCGTGGTCACCCTCATGGGGCAGGGCGGGCATATCGTGGCCTCGGCATCGCTTTATGGGGGCAGCGTCAACCTGTTCGGGCTGACCCTGCCGCGCTTCGGCATCGAGACGACCTTCGTCAAGCCGCGCGATCTGGAGGGGTTTCGCGCCGCCATCCGGCCCGAGACCCGCCTGGTGTTCGCCGAGACCCTGGGCAACCCGGGCCTGGAGGTGCTGGATATCCCGGCGGTCGCCGAGATCGCCCACGCGGCCCACCTGCCGCTCATGATCGACAGCACCTTCGCCAGCCCGTATCTCAGCAACCCGATCGAGCTGGGCGCGGATATCGTCATGCATTCGGCGACCAAGTGGCTCGGCGGCCATGGCCTGGCGGTCGGCGGTATTCTGGTCGACGGCGGCCGCCTGGACTGGGAGGCGTCGGACAAGTTTCCCACCCTGAGCGAGCCCTACGCCGGCTACCATGGCATCGACTTCGCCGAGGAATTCGGCCCCCAGGCGTTCGTCATGCGCGCCCGCGCTGAAGGCCTGCGCGATTTCGGCGGGTGCATGAGCCCGCAAAACGCCTTCTACATCCTGCAAGGGGTGGAGACCCTGCCCCTGCGCATGGCGCGCCACGTGGAAAACACCGCCAAGGTGCTGGAATTCTTGCAAGGGAACGAAGCGGTCGCCTGGGTTATCCATCCCACATTGCCGAGCCACCCGGACCATGCGCTGGCGGCGCGTCTCCTGCCCAAGGGCGCGGGTTCCATCGTCAGCTTCGGCGTGCGAGGTGGGCGCGCCGCCGGTGCCCGTTTCATCGACGCGTGCGGCCTGGCCTCCCACTTGGCCAATGTGGGCGATGCCAAGACCCTGGTCCTGCACCCGGCCAGCACCACCCATCAGCAGATGACCGCCGCGCAGCTCGCCGCCGCCGGGGTGGGCGAGGACATGATTCGCCTCTCCGTCGGGCTCGAGGACGCGAGCGATATCATTGAAGATCTGCGTCAGGCGCTGCGCGCCTCGCAAAGGGCATAGGCGCGGGCCATGGAGTTGAATGTCGATGGACGGGCGGTGTTCGCCGCCACCGGCGGGCGGCCCTTCGACCCGGCCTTGCCGGCGATCGTCTTTATCCACGGCGCCGGCATGGACCATAGCGTGTGGTCCCTGCAAACCCGCTACTTCGCCCATCATGGGCGCGGTGTGCTGGCGCTCGACCTGCCCGGGCACGGTCGCTCCGCGGGGCCGGGCCTGGATGGGATCGAGCCCATGGCCGCGTGGCTGGGGCGCCTGCTGGACGCCGCCGACCTGGAGCGCGCCGCCCTGGTCGGCCATTCCATGGGCGCCCTGGTGGCGCTGGGCGCGGCGGCGGCGCTCGGGCCCCGGGTGCGCGCCCTGGCGCTGCTCGGCGCCGCGTCCCGCATGCCGGTGCATCCGGACCTGTTGGCCGCGGCCGAGGCGGACGATCCACTGGCCCGCGATCTGGTAACGTCCTGGGGCCATGGTCCCGCCGGGCACCTGGGCGGCAACCGGGCGCCGGGGCTTTGGCTCATGGGCGGCGCCGAGCGCGTGCTGGAACGGGCGGGGCCGGGGGTCCTGTTCCGGGACCTGGCGGCGTGCGACGCCTACGACGGCGCGGCGGCCGCCGCCCGGATCGCCTGCCCGTGCCTGGTGCTGGTCGGCGCCGCGGACCGCATGACCCCGGCCAAGGCCGGCCGCGCCCTGGCCGGACGCATCGCGGGCGCGCGCGTCGCCGAAATCGCCGACTGCGGTCACATGATGATGCAGGAGCGGCCGGACCAAACCCTCGATGCCTTGAGGACGATGCTATGAGCGGCGGCGCGCCGAAGGGGGAACGGGGCGCGGCCGCCGCGCGCGCGGCCTTCCCCCACATGTTGGCCATCCCGACCCGCTGGAAGGACAACGATGTCTACGGCCACGTCAACAACGTGGTCTACTATTCGTACTTCGATACGGTGATCAACGACTACCTGATCCGCGCCGGGGGGCTGGATATCCACAACGGGCCGGTGATCGGCGTGTGCGCGGAGTCCTTTTGCCGCTATCGGGATACGTTCGCTTTTCCCGATACGGTGGAGGCGGGCTTGCGCGTCGACCATCTGGGCGGGCGCAGCGCGCGCTACGAGATCGGCCTGTTTCACGAGGGGGTGGACGCGGCGGCGGCGGAGGGCCATTTCGTGCACGTCTTCGTGGACCGCGCGACCATGCGGCCGGTCGCGATCCCGCCCGCTATCCGCGCCGCGCTGTCGCGCTTGCGCCTCGGTGATTGAAAGGAAAAGGCCGGGGCCATGAAGGCCCCGACCCCGACCGTTCGCAATGCCGCTTGTGCTCGCGTTAAGCCGCCTTGCCCTCGATCGTCGGACGCTTGGCGCCGGCGCTCGTCTCGATGCGTATGGAGCGCGGCTTCATCGCCTCGGGCACCTCGCGCACCAGATCGACGAACAGCAGGCCGTTCTCCAGGCGCGCGCCGGTGACCTTGATGTGGTCCACCAGATCGAAGCGCCGCTCGAAGGCGCGCGTCGCGATGCCACGGTAGAGATACTTGGCGGCATCGGCCTCGCCCTCGCCCTCGCCCTCGCTCTCGTCCTTGCTCTTTCGACCGGTGATCACGAGGCTGCCTTCCTGGACGGCGATGTCCAGGTCGTCCTCGCCGAAGCCGGCCACGGCCATGACGATGCGATACTCGTCCTCGCCGAGCTTTTCGATGTTGTAGGGCGGGTAACTGAACGCGCTCTCGTCGAGCCGCGTGGCCGAATCGAGTAGGTCCATCATGCGGTCGAAGCCGACCGAGGCACGCAGAAGCGGTGTCAGATCCATGCTACGCATAGCCATATCCTCCTTTGAGCAACATGGTTACTATCTCGGGCCCACCTGGGCGGTCGAACCCGTCTATGCTCGCCATCCGGTGGGGGCCCGCGTGGGCGGCACCCCCTGATGGCGATTTCCATATAGGTGCTCCGCCGGAGGCTTCAAGAGGCGGTGAGTGGGGCGGAGCGAAACACGCGGGGGCAATAAGGGACTGGGAAAATGAGCGAAAAGCCGCCCGCCGCCGGTCCGCCCTGGCCGCCGGAGAACCAACCAAATGTTAATGCCGCGCCGCCTAGGCTCGGGCGGTCCGGGCACCCCCGGACTCCTTGCCATTGGCCGAGCCGGACCGTGGACCAGCCTGTCCCAAGCGTCGCCTATTTCGACAGCACCTTTACGGAGGCCCTGGCGCTGGCCCGCGATGCGCGCGACTATTTCGCGTATCGGGAGCCGACCGACGCGCCGGGGATGGACCCGGTGGCCCGGCTGGCCGCGAGCTGCGAGGCCATGCGTCTGACCTCCCGCGTGACCCAGATCATGGCCTGGCTATTGGTTCAGAAGGCGGTGCACGCCGGGGAATTGAGCCGGACCCAGGCGGCGCGGCCGGAGTATCGGCTGGGTGGGCACGCGGTCTGCCAGGAGCAATGCCAAGTCGCCGACCTGCGCCTGCCGGAAGCCCTGGAGCATCTGCTGGCGCGCAGCCGCGGCATGTACGACCGCATCGCCCGGCTGGACGCCATGTTCGACGAGGCCGAACGCTGACTCGGCCTTCGCGCGGCGGCCGGTGGCCGGCGGCTTGTTAGGACGGCAGCCCCAGTCCCTTGAAACGCTTCTTGAATTTGGCGACCTGACCGCCCGTATCGACCAGGCGGTGCTCGCCGGTCCAGGCCGGGTGGGTCTTCGGGTCGATGTCGAGACGCAGGGTATCGCCCGCCTTGCCGTAAGTGGAGCGGGTCTTGTACTCGGTCCCGTCGGTCATCACCACGGTGATTTCGTGGTAGTCGGGATGGATGTCGTTCTTCATGGCGTGTTCTCCTGAGCGCGCGGTGTTGTAGCGAAGCCGGCGCCCGGACGCAAGGGTGCCGCAACCCTTTCCGCGCGGGCGGGATTGGGTTAGAGCATAGCGCCATGGACAGAGTTGTCAGCACGGACCGGCCGGGCAGCCGCAATCTCAGCCAATTACGCACGTTGTGGCGCTTCGTGCGCCCCTATCGCTCCCAGGTGGCTGGCGCGATCGCGGCGCTCGCGGTTGCCGCCGGCACCGTGCTCGGGCTCGGATTCGGCCTGCGCCGCCTGATCGACGAGGGTTTCTCCAGAGGCAACGTGGACCTGCTCAACCAAGCGGTTTTGGTTCTGCTGGGGGTCGTCGTGCTGATGGCGGGGGCCAGCTACGCGCGCTTCTACCTAGTCTCCTGGATCGGCGAGCGCGTAGTGGCGGATATCCGGCGCGCGGTGTTCGACCGGGTGATCGCGCTTTCGCCGACCTATTTCGAGACCACCCGCACCGCCGAGGTGCTCTCGCGCCTGACCACGGATACCTCCGTCTTGCAGCTCGTGGTGGGCACCTCGGTTTCGATCGCGCTCAGGAACGCACTTCTGCTGGTGGGTGGGCTCGTGCTTCTGGTGGTGACCAGCGCTCGCCTGACCGGCCTCGTGATCCTGGTGGTGCCGCTGGTGATCGTTCCGATCCTGATTTTCGGGCGCAAGGTGCGCCGCCTTAGCCGGGCCAGCCAGGACCGCATCGCCGACGTTGGCGCCTATGTGGACGAATCCCTGGGCGCTATCCGCACGGTGCAGGCGTTCGGCCACGAGGAGATCGACCGACAACGGTTCCGCGAGCGGGTCGAGGGCGCGTTTCAAACCGCGACCCGGCGCATTCGGACCCGGGCGCTCCTGACCGCGGTAGTGATCGTGCTCGTGTTCGGCGCGGTCAGCTTGATTCTGTGGACCGGCGGGCACGATGTGCTGGCCGGGCGAATCAGCGCGGGGGAGCTCTCCGCGTTCGTGTTCTATGCCGTGGTCGTGGCCGGCTCGGCGGGCGCGGTCAGCGAGGTGATTGGCGACCTGCAGCGCGCCGCCGGCGCGACCGAGCGCCTGATGGAGCTTCTGGCCAGCAAGCCGGATATCGCGGCTCCGCCCGACCCGACGCCGCTGTCGGAGCCCCCGCGCGGCGAGGTGCGTTTCGAGGACGTGGTCTTTACCTATCCCGCGCGCCCGGACCGTTCGGCCTTGGCGGACCTGGACTTTACCGTCGCGCCCGGAGAAAGGGTGGCCATCGTCGGCCCCTCGGGCGCCGGCAAGACGACGATTTTTCAGCTTCTACTCCGCTTTTACGATCCCCAGCACGGGCGGATCCGGCTCGACGGCGTGGACCTGCGCGCGGCCGACCCGGCGGACTTGCGCGCGCGCATCGGCCTGGTGCCCCAGGAGCCGGTGCTGTTTTCCGCCGACGCGTGGGAGAACATTCGCTACAGCCGCCCCGAGGCCAGCGACGAAGCCGTGCGCCAGGCCGCGGAGGCGGCGGCGGCGCTCGAATTCCTGGAGCGTCTGCCCGACGGTCTCGGCACGTTTCTAGGCGAAAAGGGCGTGCGCCTGTCCGGCGGGCAGCGCCAGCGCGTGGCGATCGCGCGCGCCATTCTGCGCGACCCGGCGGTCCTGCTGCTCGACGAGGCGACAAGCGCCCTCGATGCCGAAAGCGAGCGCGCGGTGCAGCAGGCGCTCGACCGGTTGATGGTGGGGCGCACGACCCTGGTCATCGCGCACCGGCTGGCCACGGTGCTCAAGGCGGATCGGATTCTGGTCATGGATCAGGGGCGGATCGTGGCCAGCGGCACCCATGAGGAGCTCATGGTTGGGGGCGGCCTGTATGCGCGCCTCGCCGCCCTCCAGTTCGATCAGAACACCGCGGCGAACAAGGCGCGCATAACCGAGGCGGTCGAAGCGGCCATTTCCTAGCGCTGGGTCAGCTTGAGTTCGATACGCCGATTGCGGCGGAATGCCTCGTCGGTCTGACCAGGGTCGAGGGGTTGGAATTCGCCGAAGCCGGTCGCCGCCAGGTGCTCGGCGGCGATGCCCTGCTGGATCAAGAAGTGCACTACCGAGATCGCCCGCGCGGTCGAGAGCTCCCAGTTGGAGGGGAATTCGTCGGTGTGGATGGGGGCCCGGTCGGTATGCCCATCGACCCGCAGGATCCAGGTCAGGTCCTTGGGGATCTTCACCGCGATCTCGCGCAAGGTGTTGGCGAGTTGGGCCATTTGCGCCTTGCCTGAGTCGCCGAGCTCGGCCGAGCCGCTGGCGAACAGAACCTCGGACTGAAACACGAAACGGTCGCCGACGATGCGGATGTCCTTACGCGTGCCCAGGACCTCGCGCAGCCGGCCGAAGAACTCGGAGCGATAGCGGGCCAGCTCCTGCACCTTGCTGGCCAGGGCCACGTTGAGGCGGCGGCCCAGGTTGGCGATCTGGACGTCCTTTTCCTTGGCCTTTGCCTCGGAGACCTCGAGCGCCACGGAAAGGCGCGAGAGCTGCTGGCGCAGGGCGACGATCTGCCGGTTGAGCAAGACCAGTTGCGCCTGCGCCTCGTCGGTCAGCTTCTTCTGCTCGTCGCGTCCGCCCTGGGCCATCGCCAGCTTGGCCATCAGGTCGTCGCGGAGCGATTGCAGGATCGCCAGGTCTTGAAGCTGCGCGCGAATTTTCTCCTTGTCCGCCTCGATGACCTTGTAAGCGTCTTCCAGCTCCTTGGCGACGCGCGCCTTCTCATCCTCGCGCGCGCGCAGTTGGCTGGCCATGTCGTCGCGCAGCTTTTGCAGGAGCGCGAGCTGGGCCAGTTGCACCTCGATCTGCTCCTTGTCGGCCTTGACCGTCTTGTAGGCGTCCTCCAGATCCTTGGCGGCCTTGTCGCGCGCGCTTTCGGCGGCGCCGAGGCGCGCCTCCAGGTCCTCTTTGCTCTGGGTGATGGCGGCGAGCTGGCCGGCCAGGGATTCGCGGGCCGTGAGCGAGCTTTGCAGCTCGGAGGATAACTGCGAGACATCGATGCGCAGGTCCGCGTTGGCCGAGCGCTCCAGGGCCAGAAGCTCCGCAAGGCCGTCGATATCCCGCTGCAGGCGCACCAGCGCCTCGTCGCGGCCGGTCAGCGCCGCCGAGAGGAAGTATTGCGCCACCATGAACACCATGAGCACGAAGATGACCACCAACAACAAGGTGGCCAGCGCGTCCACGAATCCGGGCCAGATGTTGATGGCGCGGCGCTTGCCGCTACGGCCGAGGGCATACATGCGGTGCGGGAACTATCCGATTCGGTCTATCCGGTGGGCGCGGCCGCTATTCCGCTTCCTCGGCCATGGCGGCGATGGTGCGGGTCAAGAGGCGGATTTCGCCGCGAATTTCCTGCACGGCGTAATCGCGGCCCGCGTTCAACTCGTTGATCAGGTGCTCCACGCGGACATCGAGGTTGCGAATGTGGCCGCGCGTCGCCTCGTCCACGCCGTTGCTCTGGGCCTCGCGCTCGCTCAGGTTCGCGAACAGGTTTTTCATCTGAGCCTGGGATTCGGCCAGGCGCATCATCACCCCCTGCTCGGCGTGCATCTGATCGGTCAGCAGGCCAATGCGCTCGGTCAGGGTCAAGAGGTTTTGATTGACCGTGTTGCGCTCCCCCTCGCCGCGCGCGATGGTGCTCTGAAGCTGGTCCAGGCTGTCCGCGGTCTTTTCCAGGAGGGCCTGGATATAGGCCGGCATGGATTGTTCGCCGTCGCCCATGGACCCGGCGCTGGACAGGCGGGTCACTCCCGACAGCCATTCCTCCAGGTCGTTGACGAAGCGGTTGTGGGCCTGGCCCGCCTGCAATTCCAGGAAGCCCAGCACCAGCGATCCGGCGAGCCCGAGGAGCGACGACGAGAACGCCGTGCCCATGCCCGCGAGCGGGGTGTTGAGGCCTCGTTTCAACTCCTCGAAAAGAGCCGCGGGGTCGCCCGCCGAGCCGCTCAAGCCGGCGATGGTCGCGCCAACCGCCGATACCGTGCCGAGCAGGCCCCAGAACGTGCCGAGCAGCCCGAGAAAGATCAACAGCCCGATCAAGTAGCGCGAGATATCGTGGGATTCCTCGATGCGGCTCGTTAGCCCGTCCAGAAGCGTGCGCATGGATAGGGTGGACAGGCTAATGCGCCCGCGCCGCTCGCCCAGCATGGTCGCCATGGGGCCGAGCAGGCGCGGCGGGCGCGCTTCCGACAGGGCACCGGGAAAGACGACACCGCCGGTGGTCTCGCGGCGCAGGTGCTCCAGCCACTCCACCTCGGGCCGCAGCGTGATCACTTGGCGGAAGATGTAGACGATACCCAGGAGCAGCACCCCCAGGATCAGGCCGTTGAGCACCGCGTTGGCGAGGAAGGCTTCCTTCAATCGCGGTGAAAGCGCCGCGCACGCCACCGTCACGATGAGCAGGAATACGCTCATGCGGAAGATGTAGCGGCTGGGCCGCGTCATGACGTAGGCGACGGGTTCGGTTTGGCTCATGGGGTCTGCCTTGCGCAAAGCCGTTGCCCAATAGCGCGGGTCTGCGGCGAAACTATGGCATTGACCCCCATGGTCGGCGCTATGACCTGCTTTGTGGCACGATATCGACACGGTCGGCGGGGCCGTCGCCGCTCTTGCCGCCGAGCGCGCGCACGTCCATGCGGGTCGAGCGGATGCCCTTGTCGATCAAGAAGGCGCGTACCGCCAGGGCGCGTGACAACGATAGCCGCCGCGCCCGGCTGGAGCCCGCGCCGGCGGCGCGGGCATAGGCGAGCAATTGAACCCGCGTCGATTGCGTTTCCGTCATGCGCGCGGCCAGGGCCGCCAGATTCGCCTTGGCGTCGTCCGACAAATCGGCGGACTCTCCCTCGAACAGCAGGCGGATCCTCTGGAAGCCGGGGGCTTTGGGCAGGGCGGCCTGTTGGGACGGTGCCGGGGCGGTGGCCGGCGGCTCCGGCGCGGCGCGCGCCTGCTTCTTGAGCTCGCCGGTGAGCGCCGACGCTGGTGGCGGCGGCAGGGTCGGCCGCGCCGCGCTCTCGATCTTGGCCGGGGGGGCCGCCGGCGGCGTTACCTTGGCCAGCGGTTGCACCGGTGCTGGTTCCGGTTTCGCGGGCGGCGCCGCGGGCACCTGCAACTTGGGCGCCGGCGGCAGGGTCGGCCGTGCCGCGCTCTTGATCTCGGCCGGGGGCGGTGTCTTGGCCAGCGGTTGCACCGTCGCCGGCTCCGATTTCGCGGGCGGTGCCTTGGGTACTTGCAG
>Ga0114931_10009621_pt1 | contig 11567 bp, 5 predicted proteins | sample 2SBtaG_FD_89579 | JGI IMG/M metagenome (GOLD analysis project Ga0114931, IMG submission 89579) | Deep subsurface microbial communities from Kolumbo volcano to uncover new lineages of life (NeLLi) - 2SBTROV14_V59a metaG | ecosystem: Environmental > Aquatic > Marine > Volcanic | place: Kolumbo...
AACTGGCAGGCTGAGCATGACGCCATCTGGCTGCTGGCGAATCTCATGGATTATTTCCGCCGCGAAGACCGGTGTGTCTGGTGGGACTTTTTTCGCGTGCAAGCCCTCGACCACAGCGACCTGCTAGATGAGCGAAAAGCCGTCGCTGGCCTGCAGTTCAGGGAAACTGCTGGCGGGACTGACAGATGCCCGATCCATCGCTACGCCTTTCCGGAGCAGGAAGTGGACATGCGACCCGGCGGAGAGCTGCACGAAGTCGTGGGGGAACAGGTCGGAACCCTGGCTGCGGTCGATTTGTTGAACAGGACTATTGATATCAAGAAGAAGCAGAAAACAGTTGATGTACACCCAGCCGCTGTCCACGCGTTCGAACGCATCACAATAGAACCGATGGACAGCGCACTTCGCGCACTGGGTCAATGGGTTGCGGAGCACGGCGTCGAAGCCCTCGGCCCATTGCAAGCGGCCCGTGATTTGCTTCTGCGAAGGCCGCCGCGCCTCCGGGGCCACAATGGTCCATCTCTGCGCCATACGGGCGAAGAGGCAGCCGCCGCGGCCGTGCGGTTGGCCAAAGCGCTCGAAAACAGCTATCTGCCAATTCAAGGTCCGCCGGGCTCTGGTAAAACTTACACTGGCGCCCGGATGATTGTCGAACTCCTGCGGTCAGGAAAACGTGTCGGCGCTACTGCGGTCAGTCATAAGGTGATTCGGAACCTGCTCTGCGAAACACTCACAGCGGCCTCACAGATGAATGTTTCTCTGGAAGCTGTGCACCTGCAACGTGGCAGAAAGAAGAGCGATGGGCTTCCCTCGGGATTGAAAATAGAAACCGACAACGCAAAGGCCCTCGCGGCCTTGACTGAAGGCAAAATCGTCGGGGGTACGGCCTGGCTCTGGGCAAGAGCTGACGCCGTTGAAAGCATGGACTACCTTTTTGTCGATGAAGCCGGGCAAATGTCACTGGCGCATGTGCTGGCCGCCAGCCGCAGCGCCCATAATCTCGTCCTGCTCGGTGACCCGCAGCAGCTCGAACAACCCCAAAAGGGCGCGCACCCGGAAGGCGCGGAAATCGCGGCTCTGCACCATGTGCTGAACGGCGAAAAAACCATGCCCGACAAAATGGGACTTTTTTTGGAAGAAACCTGGCGTTTGCCGTCGACAGTTTGTAAATTTACCTCCGGGATTTACTACGACAACCGGCTCCGTTCACGACCCGACCTGGACAGACAGAAGTTGTCTGGCGTGGCGCCATTGGACGGCAGTGGTCTTTTCTATGTTCCGGTCGAACATTCCGGCAACCAGAACCGTTCCGATGAAGAAGTTGAAATCGTTCGCCGCGTTGTGGCGGTTCTTCTGCGGACCGGTGGCAAGTGGCAAGATAAAAACGGTTTGGAGCATGCTATGACGCCCGAAGATATTCTGGTGGTGGCGCCCTACAATGCGCAAGTGGCTGCGCTGACCGATGCTTTGCCGAAACTCTAAGTCGGTATGGTGGACAAATTTCAGGGGCAGCAGGCGCCGGTGGTCATCTACTCCATGGATAGTTCGTCGGTGGAAGAGGCGCCGCGGGGCATGAGCTTTATTCACAATCCGAACCGTTTGAATGTCGCTACCAGCCGTCCGCAGTGTGTCTGCATTCTGGTTGCCGCACCGCGGCTGTTCGAGCCAGAGTGCCGAACGGTGGAACAGATGCGCTGGGCGAATGGGTTGTGCCGGTTCCGGGAGTTGGCGAGCATTGTAGATTTGGATGGATGAATCTTTTGCATCGCCAGACATCCCTCTGGATTTCGCTCTGAACGAGCGAAAACCTGTCTCCCTTCGAAGGGAGATTTGATTCGGCGCACCAAACAAATGCCCCTTTGAAGACTTTGAAGGGGGATGACTTGTGAAGCGTTCAGCGAACAAGTCAGGGGGATGTCTTTCCCCCTTCGAAGGGGGAAAGATTTTCGAAGCGTCCAGCGAGAAAATCCGGGGGATGTCAGCGCACGATCACACTTAGCAAACAAAACCACAAAACCGAACCATGACCCAAATCCCAAAACTCGACCTCAAGAGCAAAAACCTCACCGAAGAGCAAAAAGCCAAACTCAAACAACTTTTCCCCGAAATCTTCACCGAAGGTGGCAAGATCGACTTCGACAAACTCAAACTCACCCTCGGCGAAGAGGTGGACACCGGCGACGAGCGCTTTGGCCTGACCTGGCCCGGCAAACGCGACTGCTTCAAAGTCATTCAGGAACCGAGCATCGCCACGCTCAGGCCGTGCCCGGAAGAGAGCGTGAATTGGGAGACGACGGAAAACCTGTTTATTGAAGGCGACAACCTGGAAGTGCTCAAGCAGTTGCAGAAAAGCTACTACGGCAAGGTCAAGATGATCTACATCGACCCGCCCTACAACACCGGCAAGGAGTTTATCTACCCGGATAAATACGCCGAGTCCCTGGAGACCTACCTAGCCTACACCGGCCAGGTGGACGCCGCCGGCCGCAAGTTCTCCACCAACACCGACACCGATGGCCGCTTTCACAGCAAATGGCTCAACATGATGTACCCGCGTTTGTTTTTGGCGAGGAATCTGTTGCGGAAGGATGGGGTGATTGCCATTAGCATCGATGACAACGAGTGCCAGAAACTTCAGCTCGTCATGTCCGAATTATTCGGCGAAGGGAATTTTCTTGCGCAACTCGTCTGGAAAAAGAAGTACATCGGTGGCAAACATGCAAAGCACTTTGTGGACCTGCATGAATATGTCCTATTTTACGCGAAAGATGCCAGTAGTCTTGAGGAAGTGCTTATGGAGAGACCTGCAGGAGAGAAGAGTAAGTTTAAATTAGTGGATGATTTTATTCAATCACGTGGGAGGCATTACATAAGACCTCTTAAGTCGAATTTGGGAAAAAGGAAGACTCTTATATATCCGATCAGCTTGCCAGACGGCACCGTAATTGAGACTCAATGGATGGTAAGCAAGAAGACATTCAAAGATCTCGTGAAAGATGGGAGAGTTGTCTTCAAAAGGAAGCAAGATGGAAAATATCAGATCTACAGAAAATTCTATGAAAAGGACGGCGATGGTATGGTAAAGGTACCTTCTCTCATAGACGATGTCTCGAATGCTAACGGGAAACTTGAAATAAAAGAACTCTTTGAGATTAGCGAAGGAAGGGAGATTCCGTTTGAAAATCCGAAGCCAACGGGATTATTGAACCACTTAACCAGACCAATTCTGGGAAGCGAAGATATCGTATTGGACTTTTTTTCAGGCTCTTGCACGACAGCTCACGCAGTATTTGATCTCAACCAAAAAGACGGCGGCAACCGCAAATTCATCATGGTGCAACTCCCCGAGCCCTGCGATGAAAAATCCGAAGCCCACAAAGCCGGCTACAAAACCATCGCCGACATCGGTAAAGAGCGCATCCGCCGCGTCATCAAAAAAATCCAGGCCCAGCAAGCCGAGCAACAAAAAGCCGCCGCCAGCGACCTCTTCGACAATCCCCCTTCCACGGAATCCCCCTTCGAAGGGGGACAGCTTCGCGAAGCGTCCAGCGAGCAAAGCAGGGGGATGTCAAACGCCGCCACCCAACTCGACCTCGGCTTTAAAGTCTTCAAACTCGCACCCTCCAATTTCAAAATCTGGGACGGAGCAGTCGCTGACCACGCCATCGAAAAACAACTCGAAATGGCTATCGACCACATCGATCCCCAAAGCACGGAGCAGGACATTTTATACGAGATTCTGCTCAAGTCGGGCTTCGAGCTGACCACGCCGATCATGGAGCTAACCCTGGCGGGGAAGAAAGTCTACTCCGTGGCGGAGGGTGCGCTGCTCATTTGTCTGGAGAAAGAGCTAACGCCTGAGGTCATTCGCACCATCGCGGAAAAAGAACCGCAGCGGGTGGTGTGTCTCGATTCGGGGTTTGCCGGCAATGACCAGCTCAAGACCAATGCGGTGCAGATTATGAAATCGTTTGATGTGGAGAATTTTAAGACGGTTTAGGATTGAGTCGGTGGAATTGGTGCGGCGGCTTGACATCCCTCTGCTTTTCGCTCTGGACGAGCGAAAAGCTGTCTCCCTTCAAAGGGAGATTTAATTCGGCGCACCAAACAAATCCCCCTTCGCAGGGGGATGACTTGTGAAGCGTCCAGCGAACAAGTCCGGGGGATGTCGGCACCCACAATCATGGAAAATCAAACCATGCCAAAACAAAAACTGATTCCCTACAACAAAAAGCTAAAACAGCGCGCACGCCATCTCCGCAACAGCAGCACGCTGGCGGAAGTGCTGCTCTGGAATCAACTCAAGAGGCGGCAAGTTCGCGATTGTCAGTTTCTGCGCCAAAAGCCATTGGATAATTACATCGTCGATTTCTTCTGTAAAGAACTCATGCTCGCCATCGAGATTGATGGAGTCAGTCACAACGAAAAGATCGAATACGATGAAAGACGGCAGAAACGGTTGGAGTCGCTGGGGATTCGGTTTTTGCGGTTTCAGGACACGGATGTTTTGAGGAACCTGGAGGGGGTTCTTTCGGGAATCGAGATGTGTATTGAGGAGCTGGAGAGGAGGGATGATTGAACCGTGTTTTGGTGCGGCGGCTTGACATCCCTCTGCTTTTCGCTCTGGACGAGCGAAAAGCTGTCTCCCTTCAAAGGGAGATTTAATGCTGCGCACCAAACAAAATCCCCCTTTGAAGGGGGACGATTTGTGAAGCGTCCAGCGAACAAGTCCGGGGGATGTTCGCCACCCCACAAACAAAACCCAAAGAAACAAAACCCATGAAATTCAAATTCGACGCCAAACAACCCTTTCAGCTCGACGCCATCAACGCGGTGGTGGACCTCTTCGACGGCCAGCCGTTAAACGCTGGAGTACTACAACTTCACGTGCAGGAAAAATACGAATTGCTCGGCAGTTCACTGGTGCAAACCCATCTGGGGATCGGAAATCAGCTTGTTATCACGGATGATATTCTCAACGCCAACCTCGAACAAGTCAGGAAGCGCAACAGCATTCACCAGGAAGAGAATGTCTCCACGCGCGGTCGGAATTTTACGGTCGAAATGGAAACGGGAACAGGCAAGACGTACGTTTATCTGCGCACTTGCTTCGAGCTGAACCGACGTTATGGCTTCAAGAAGTTCATTGTTGTCGTGCCATCGGTGGCTATCCGCGAAGGCGTTCTGAAATCCATCGACTTGATGAAAGACCACTTCCGTGATTTGTATGATAATCTGCCCTTTAATCACTTCGTTTACGATTCCAAACGTGTGAATGAGTTGCGCGGCTACGCCACCGCCAACGAAATGCAGATCATGATCATCAACATCGATTCGTTCAACAAAAAAGCCAACAATATCATTCACGATGAACGGGATAAAATGGGTGGCAGGAAGCCGATTGAGTATGTACAGGCTTGCAGGCCCATCGTCATCCTGGATGAGCCACAGAACATGGAAAGTGACAAGGCCAAGGACGCCATTTCGTCGTTGCACCCGTTGTGCACCTTGCGTTACTCGGCCACGCACCGCGACAAGTACAACCTGGTTTACCGTCTCGACCCCATCGATGCCTTTCAAATGCGATTGGTCAAGAAAATTTCCGTGGCGCCGGTGGTGGCCGACAACGATGCCAATGCCGCTTTTGTCAAGGTAAACCGCATTAGCAATCGCAATGGCAAAATAACCGCGAATCTTTCCATTCATAAACAAACCCATGCCGGCCCCAAACTGACGAAAGTCACCGTGCGTCAGGATGACGATTTGTTCTTGAAGTCGAACGAGCGTGAGATGTACCGCAACGGCTTTGTGGTGACGGAAATCAATGCCCGGCCTGGAATGGAGCATATCCGTTTTGCCAATGCCATTCGCCTGGGACTGGGTGACGAGCAGGGCAGCTCGCGTGATGAGATCGTGAAAGAACAAATCCGCCAAACCATCAAGGCTCATTTCGAGAAAGAGCTGCAAGTTCGCGAAATGGGACTGAAGGTATTGTCGCTTTTCTTCCTGGACAAAGTTGGCAACTACAGAATCTACACCGACGCAGGTTTCGAAAACGGCGAGTATGCCAAATGGTTTGAAGAGATCTATTCAGAAATGGCCGGTGAATATCGGAATCTATTCGACCAGGAAATCTTGCCGGTTGACAAAGTCCACAATGGTTATTTTTCCATGGACAAACGCGGCGGCAAAGAGGTCTTCACGGATACAACTGGAAAGAGCGCCAGGGACGACGACACCTACAACCTGATTATGCGCGAAAAGGAAAAGCTCCTGAGCCTGGAGAATCCGCTTAAATTCATCTTTTCGCATTCCGCTCTGCGAGAGGGCTGGGACAATCCCAATGTCTTTCAAATTTGTACATTGTGCAGCTCGGCGTCCGTCATTAAAAAACGCCAGGAAATCGGTCGAGGACTGCGGCTGCCGGTAAATCAGGACGGCGAGCGGATTCAGGATGAACTGGTCAACAATCTCGTGGTTGTCGCCAATGAAAGTTATGACGACTTTGCTGCGGCCCTGCAGAAGGAATTCGAGGAGGATTGCGGTGTGGTGTTTGGCCGGCTTCCGCCGTCAGCCTTTGTCGGTTTGAAGTTATTGGTTGACGACAAGGAAATCGAAATAGACGCGGCGCAGTCAGAAGAAATCTGGGAGCATATCAAACAGCGGTGCCTTATTGAACACGATGGCTTGATCACCACGGCGTTCAAGGACTCCTTAAACGATTTGACATTCGATGTGCCAGAGCAGTTCAAGTCGGTCAAAGCCGAAGTCGCCCGCACCATCGAAAAATATCTCATCGAAAAACACTTGGACGACCACCGCAAGAAGGTGAGGGGCAGGCTGAATGAGAATTTGTTGCTCGATCCGGAATTCGAGGCGTTCTGGAACACCATCAGCGCCCGCACAATCTATTCGGTGAATTATTCAACCGATGACCTGGTTGAAAAAGCAGCGGCCGCTATTGCCAAAATGGGCAGGATTACGCCACCCAAGATCCGCACCGCAATGGCGGATCTCGAGGTCACAATCACCGGCGTGAAAGCGAGCGTCGTGGCCGAGTCGGCGGCCGCTTACCGAAAAAAATCCCGGATGGTCCCAGATGTTTTAACCTATGTTCAAGCAAAAACAGAGCTGACGCGCCGCACAATCTATGACATTCTCATCAACTCCAAGCGCCTGGCTGACTTTCGGGTCAATCCGCAGCAGTTCATGGATGCGGTGGTCAAAGAGATTCGTCTGGTTTTGAATCAGCTCATTATCGACGGTATCAAATATGAGCGGCTCACGGGCGTCACTTATGAGATGTCCAGATTGCGCGACGATGTTCACAAGCTGGATTTCTCCAAAGAACGCATCGTTTCAACTAAGAAATCGATTTACGACTATGTCATGTTTGATTCAGGCGTGGAAAAACGATTTGCAGAACGACTCGAAACACTTCGGGATGTCAAGTATTTCATAAAGCTGCCGGGTTGGTTTATTGTACCGACACCGGTGGGCGACTACAATCCGGACTGGGCGATTCTACGAAAAAATGGCGACATCGTCTACCTTATCCGCGAAACTAAAGCCACCAAGGAGCAGCTACGGTTACGCGGACTTGAACATGCCAAAATTCAGTGTGGCTATCGTCATTTTGGGACAATCGGGGTTGACTATGATGTGGCTGTATCCGCAGATGAACTTGTACGAGAAAATTAGCAGTGTAGGACATAAATGCATGTTGTTGAACAAGAGCTTCGACAATTTCGCTCAAACGTGTGCAATAGCCTCGCTGAACCAGAGGAATTGAGCAACATGAATCCGGTTTGTCTTCTCGTGTCCTCCGTGCGGTTTGCCGCGACAAACAGAAAAAGCAAAAAGTTGTGCGGCACGTCTCTGAAGGTTGTCCGATATGGACCTAACCTATATGAAATCAATTGTTAAATGATAACTCAGCACAGAATCATACCGCAATTCATGTTGCACAGCGGAGGACCTCGACATAAATCTCGAGTTACAGCAACCGGACTGTGGCGTTGGTTGCCGATAAAATCCGGCCTACTTTGTGGGTGCCAAATCCTTAATCCTTCTCAAAAAATAACCAATCTGAACCCCGTCTTAAATTATTGACATTCAAGCCTCTTCTTCGTATATTTTTCGGTTTGACCATCCACTGAACCGCGGTTTTGAACGGAGACCGAATGCAGCAAGCGTTGCCGAAAATATATGATTCGAAGAGCGTCGAGGATCGCATCTACCAAACCTGGCTGGAAAAGAAGTATCTTAGCGCCAAAGTGAATGCCGAACGGCAGCCCTACACCATCGTCATTCCGCCCCCGAACGTGACCGATGTTCTGCACATGGGACACGCCTACAACAACACCATTCAGGACATTTTGATTCGGTTCCGGCGCATGCAGGAAAAGGAGGCGCTGTGGCTTCCCGGCACCGACCATGCCGGCATCGCGACCCAGAATGTGGTCGAACGCGACCTGCGCAAACAAGAGAAGAAAAGCCGTCACGATCTGGGGCGCGAAAAATTTGTGGAGCGGGTTTGGGCCTGGAAAGAGGAGCGTGGCAACCGCATCATCGAGCAACTAAAACGCATGGGTTTTTCGTGTGACTGGGACCGGTTAAGGTTCACCATGGATGAAGGCTTGTCCCGGGCCGTGCTCGAAGTGTTTGTTCGGCTTTTTGAAAAGGGCTTGATTTACAAGGGCGAGTACATCATCAATTGGTGTCCGCGCTGTCAGACGGCGCTCTCGGATGAGGAAGCGGAGCATGAGGAACGAGACGGGAATCTGTGGTACATTAAATATCCTATAAAGGACAGCAACCGGTTCATCACCGTTGCCACCACCCGGCCGGAAACCATGCTCGGGGATGTGGCGGTCGCGGTTCATCCCGCAGATGAAAGGTTCGGAGACCTCGTCGGTCAGACCGCCATCCTGCCCGTCGTCGGCAGAGAGCTACCAATTGTGGCTGACGAAATGGTGGACCGCGAGTTTGGCACCGGCGCGGTCAAGATTACACCGGCGCACGATCCGAATGATTTTTTGCTCGGCAAGAAGCACAACTTGACACCGATCAACGTGATGAATGGCGATGCAACCATGAACGATGTTGTGCCGCAATTTGCGGGCATGGACCGGCTTAAAGCCAGGAAGCATTTGCTGAAAGATCTGACAGACGGTGGTTTTCTCGATAAGGTGGAAGACCACAAGCACGCTGTCGGGCACTGCTATCGCTGCCGTACCGCTATCGAACCCTACCTGTCTGAGCAGTGGTTCGTCAAGATGCAGCCACTGGCAGAACCCGCGCTGCAGGCGGTTCGGGAAGGCCGAATCAAACTGTACCCCTTGCGTTGGAAAAAAGTGTTCATTCACTGGCTTGAGAATATTCACGATTGGTGCATCAGCCGCCAAATCTGGTGGGGACACAGAATTCCGATTTATGTTTGCTCAGCGTGCGGGACCGTCACGGCATCTGTGGCGCTGCCGGACGCCTGCAAGCAATGTCAGGGCCGCCGATTTGAGCAGGAAACCGATGTCCTCGACACCTGGTTCTCGTCACAGCTTTGGCCTTTCGCGACTTTGGGCTGGCCCGAAGAAACTGACGATTTGAAGTATTTTTATCCCACCGATACGCTGGTAACCGGCCCCGACATTATTTTTTTCTGGGTCGCGAGAATGGTGATGATGGGGCTGGAAGTCATGGGAGACGTGCCCTTCACTGATGTTTATTTTAATGGCATCATTCGCGACCGGCAAGGTCGCAAGATGAGCAAATCACTCGGCAACGGCATCGATCCCCTGGTGATGGTAGAAAAATACAGCGCTGACGCCGTGCGCTTTTCGCTGCTGGAACTCTCTTCCGAAGGACAGGACATCAATTTGGCCGAAGATGATTTTGAGATTGGCCGAAATTTTTCCAACAAAGTGTGGAATGCGTTCCGCTTTCTCTGGATGAATTTGGAAGAGTCCGATTTGGAAAATGCAACGCATGCGTTTATCCAGCAGGCACAATCAGCCGGGTCTCTTGATCTAGCGGACAGGTGGATCCTGAGCCGCTTGCAAAAGACCATCCGTAAAGCCACGCGCAGTCTGGAGCATTTCAAGCTGCATGAATGCCTGGAAGCACTTTACGGTTTCTTTTGGGGAGAGTACTGTGACTGGTACCTTGAGCTGGTCAAGCCACGATTGTACAATCAGGAAGATGCCGCTTCGAAGCGGACTGCTCTCGTTATCGCTACATTCGTCATGAAACGAATTTTGCAGTTGCTGCACCCCGTTGTGCCATTCATAACCGAGGAGTTGTGGCAGAAAGTACGGAACCGGGAAGATGCAGAAAGCATTATGATTTCAAGCTGGCCTGTGGAAACACGCAAGTTCATAGATGAGGGCGCCGAAACAGATATTTGTTTGATTCAGGGCTTGATCGGTGCTATCCGCAACATTCGCGGCGAGATGAACGTCGCACCCAACAAGGCTGCCACTGTGGTCATTGCCGAGGGCGCGGTCAACGGCACACAGGATCTCATTCTGGCGAACACGCCCTATTTTCAACACCTGGCGAAAGTGGACAAACTGGAGTTTCGGCCGAAGTCCGAAAAGCCACAAAAATCGGCGGCGGCGATCGTGAACCAGATGGAAATTTTCATGCCGCTGGAGGGCCTCATCGATTTCGAGGTGGAAAAGACACGGTTGTATAAAGAGATCGCGCGGCTTGAAAAACAACTCGAAGGACTGAACGCCAAGCTGCACAGTCGCGATTTCCTGGACAAGGCGCCCGCTCAGGTAGTGGCCCATGAGCGCCAGAAGAAAAATGATTTTGAATCCAGTCTCGCCAAGCTCAAAATGAATCTGGAAAACATCGAGGCCTAGCCGCACATGCTTACTGTGAAGTACTTTTTGCCAGGTGGCCAGTTGTTCTTTTTTCTGAGTTTCTTGTCTGCAGTACAGCTGCAGGCCCAGAACAATGACGTTGCCGTTACTGTCTACAATGACAACCTTGCGCTTGTGCGGGAAGTGCGTGAAATGGAGTTCAAGCGCGGCGTTTCGCGCGTTGAATTTAAGGATGTCGCAGCGCAGATCGATCCGACTTCGGTCTTCTTTGCTTCACTCACGGCGCCTGACAAAGTGGAGATTCTGGAGCAGAATTTTGAATACGATCTGGTCAATTCCGCCAAAATATTAGCGAAGTATGTCGATGCGGCCATTCAAGTCAATCTCGCTGATGGCGCGACTTACACGGGCACCTTACTCAGTTCTTCGGGTAGTGATGTGGTTTTACGGGAAAAAGATGGCGGGCTTAAGATCGTGGACCGCAAGGCTGTGGAGAATATCTCATTTGCGCGCCTGCCGGAGGGTTTGATCACACGTCCCACCTTGATTTGGGAGCTCAGAAATGATCAGCCAGGGACCCACCGGACCGAGATCGGATATCTGACCGCCGGCATGAACTGGCATGCCGAATACGTCGGCATCAGCAATAAAGATGACACCAAGCTCGACATCAGCGGCTGGGTTTCCATCGACAATCAATGTGGCACCGGGTTTGAAAATGCCAAACTCAAGCTGGTGGCC
>Ga0114931_10009622_pt1 | contig 11566 bp, 19 predicted proteins | sample 2SBtaG_FD_89579 | JGI IMG/M metagenome (GOLD analysis project Ga0114931, IMG submission 89579) | Deep subsurface microbial communities from Kolumbo volcano to uncover new lineages of life (NeLLi) - 2SBTROV14_V59a metaG | ecosystem: Environmental > Aquatic > Marine > Volcanic | place: Kolumbo...
GATGGCCAACATCCGCCAGAACGTCATCATCGCGCTTGGCCTGAAGGCCGTGTTCCTGGTGACCTCGGTTCTCGGGCTGACCGGCCTCTGGATCGCCATCCTGGCCGATACGGGCGCGACGGTACTTGTCACACTGAACGCGCTGCGGCTACTGGTCTTCGACCCGGAGCGAGAAGATTGAGATGTATTGCTCTGGGCGTCAGCCAATCCTCCCAAGTATCGGGAAGGCGTCGAGCATCCAGTAGGATAATGCGCTCAGGCGTCCGGTCATCATCGCCACGCCCATCAGAATCATGACGATCCCAGCCGCCTGTTGAAGTCGCCGTCCAACACGCCCGATAGTTCGCAGCCGGCCGGTGATCCGGTCTGTAAACCCTGCGACGACCAGAAACGGGATCCCGAGGCCCGCCGAATAGACGGCAAGCAACGCGACACCTTCGCCTATCGTGGCGCTAGCCGCGCTGGCGGTGAGGATCGCGCCAAGGATCGGGCCGATACACGGCGTCCATCCGAAACCGAAGGCGAGACCGAGAACGTAGGAAGCGACCGGTTGGCCGCCGGGGATGTCGAGATGGAATCGGAGATCCCGCTCCATGGCGCCGATCCGCGCCGCGCCGATCATGAACAGACCGAACAGGATTACGACGGCGCCGCCTATGAGATTGAGCTCATAGCGCCATTGCAGCACTGCCTGCCCCAGTGCCGTCGCCGACGCACCGAGCGCCATGAAGATGGTCGAGAAGCCCAGCACGAAGCAGAGGCTGAGCCAGAGTGTCTGCGCCCGGCTGGTCACACCGCCGCCGGTAGCTGTCCGCCCGGCGATGTAGGACACATAACCCGGCACCAGCGGCAGGACGCAAGGTGAGACGAAGGAGATCGTTCCGGCCAATAGCGCCGCCGTCATCCCGAGAAGCGACAGGTCAGCCATGCGCGGCCTCCAGCCTCTCGCGCCGCCAGGGCCGGACGCCGGTGGCCCAGACATAGCCGACGGTGGGGATGACGATCCATTGCAGAATCGGACTGAGGCCCGCATCGATCACTGGGATCACCGGCATGAGTTCGCGATAGGCCCAGGCCTCGCGTACCTCGATGTTCAGCCATTCGCTGAAGATCGTATAGGCGACCCCGAACGCCACCGCGCCCGCGAGGGCCGGCCCGACGCGGCTCAGTGGCCAGTCCTTGCCGCCGAACATGCAGAGCGACAGCATGAACGTGTTGAGTGTGATCAGGATGTCGCCGCCGGTGCAGTGGACCGCGGCAAACACGAGTTCGCCCGACGTCCCCGTCAGCCAGATTGTGTAGAGCGGTAGATGTGCGAACTCCCAGATCAAATGCGCGATGGCAGCGAAGACGAAATACCAGCGCAGCGCGCCCAGCCAGTCCCGCCCCGATCCGGTCTCGGCCTCCAGCCGCGCCGTCATCGGAACGCTCCAAACAGGCGGTCCAGCAGTCCCGGCTCGGGCGGCGGCGCATTGGTCAGGCCGTTGATGTAGAGCACCATGTTGATGCGCCCGAAGCCCGCCCCGTGAAAGATGCCCGCATGCCGCCCGCCCCAGTTGATGACATGGGCCATGGGCGAATCCGTCCCGCGCGCGGAGAGCGCCGCAAAGGCCGCAGCGGCTTCTGCCACCGTGCCGTCCGCGGGCGCCGCAAGACGCCAGTTCTCAGCCTGCCAGCCCGTATCGGGCGCCGCGGCGCTGCCCACGGTCAGGAATAGGACCATCTCGCGCATCGGCGTGATGTTCACCGCTTCCTGAACCTCCTGCAGGAGCGCCTGCTGGTTGGCGCAAGGTGCGCCGCAGCCATCCGGCACGAAGCTGAGCACCACGATTCGTTCGGCAAGCTGCGACAGGTCGAGGCTGGCGCCATCCGGCCCGGTCAGCGCCAGCCGCGGTGTGCGACGTGCATCCATTGGTTCGAAAGCGGCTTCCTTTTCCGACATCACTTCGTCGAGCCGTTCGCCGGGATGATGCGCGGCAACCGGTGCGACCCCGGCGATCAGCAACGCGGCGACAAGTGCGGGCAGCCTCATCGCTCCGCCTCCGGTCCGCTGGCCGCGACGCCGAGGATCGGCACCTAGACGGTGACCTCGCCCGCAACTTCGAAGGTGAGGGTCAGCGGAAAATTCGCGCCCTCGTCGAGTTTGCCCGCGAGGTTCATCAGCATGAGATGCATGCCGCCGGGTGCGAACCGCACCGCTTGCCCGGTCGGCACATCCAGCGCGTCGAGATGGATCATGCGTGTGACACCGCTTGCATCCGTCCCGGACGCATGGATCATCACATGACCGGCGGCCGGTGTTGTTGCCGACAGAAGCCGGTCGTCCGTGTCGCTGACGAGGGTCAGGTAGGCCGCCCCCGGGCGGGAGGTGAGGATGCTTGCCCGCGCCCAGGGTTCGGTGACGACCACTTCGGCGAACGCGAGTGCGGGGAAGGCGGCGAGATACGCCGCGAAAAGAAAAAACTTCATTCGGATCTGTCGTCCTTTTCGATACGCATGGAAATCTCTTCGGCGAGTGCCTGCGGTGGCTGGTCGCCTTCCCGGAACACGTCCTCGAAACGCCCGTCGGGGCGCATTAGGTAGATGTAGCCGGAATGCGCCATAAAATAGCCGTCGGGCGCGGCGGCGTCCTCGGCCCGCTCGTACCAGACGCGAAAATTGGCGGCGGCCTCTGCGGTCTGTGCTTCGGTGCCGGTGAGGCCGATCAGCCGCGGATGGAACGCCGCGACATACACCGCCATCACCTCGGCCGTGTCGCGCGCCGGGTCCACGGTGACGAATATCGGAGCAACCTTGTCTGCGTCCGGTCCGAGCATGTCCATCACGCTGGCCATGTACGCGAGCGTCGTCGGGCAGATGTCGGGGCAATAGGTGTAGCCGAAGAACACGAGCTGCCAGCGCCCGGAATAGGCGTCGGGCGTCACCGCCCGGCAGGTGTGATCGGTCAGGGTATAGGCGTTGCGGATCGCGGCCTCGCCAGTCACGCGGGCCGCGGGCAGGTCAGGCGGGGACAGGGCGCGCCAGAGGAATGCACCGCCGAAGACCACGGCGAGCGTGGCAGCGGTCACCCAGAGCAGGTGCCGGATGTGCCGCAGACGGTCAGGGGTAGGTGCGGAGGTCATTCAGGGTTTCTTCGTAGGGACCGCCCGGGCGGCAGGTGCGCCCGGGCGGTCGGGGGTCAGCCGCCTTGTGGCGCGGGGGCTGCTTCATGCCCGGCGGGCGGGGTCACGCCGTCGGAATGGCCGGGCTGATGATGCGCCATCTGCTGCATCATCCCGGTGCAGGCTTCCATCATCGGGCCCATGGCCTGCATCATCTTCATCATGCCCATCATCCCGGGCGTGTCACCGTCCGGCATCATGCCGTTCTCCTGCATCATGCCGCCCGTCGTTCCATCGGGAACGGCCGGGGTGTCGCCCTGGGCAAGCGCGGCGGAGGTGGCGAGCCCACCGGCGAGAAAAGCTGCAACTGCGTGTCTGTAAGTCGATCTCATTGCATCACTCCTTCTGATCATGGCGAGGGTCAGTCCCTCGCTGTTTCCGGACTGGCGTCCGAACTCTTCGGGGCGGCGCAGGATTTCGGGCCGCCCTTCATGCAAAGCCCCAGTCCGCACATGACGGCGCAGGGCGCGACGGCCAGGATCAGGGGCGCGGCGCCGATCGCGGCGACCCAGCCCCAGTTCATCCAGAGCCCCGCGCCGATCAGCGTCATCGCGCCGAGGATGAGGCCGCGGCGCCCAAACGGGATGGAAAAGCCACCCGGTCGGGCGGCTCCGTGGTCAAGAGAGGTGTCAGGCATTATCATTTGCTCCTTTCAGCGATGATGGTCTGGATTTGCGTGATCGTCTCGGGGCTGTCCCATTCGGCAGGGCCGGTAAGGCGGCCACGTTCGCGCCCTTGCCGGTCGATCAGCAGAGTCGTGGGCAGGCCGATGACGGCGAAGGCCATCATAGCGCGGATATCCTCGGCGAGGTACATACCGAGATGTCTGATGCCTATCTCGTCGTAGAAGCGCCGCACCGGGCCCAGCCCGGCCTTGTCGATCGAGAGAGGCAGGACGTGGAAATCGTCCCCGCCGAGTTGGGCCTGCAGTCGGTCGAGTGTCGGCATCTCCGCCCGGCATGGACCGCACCAGGTTGCCCAGACGTTGAGCAGCACGACGCGGCCGCGGAAATCAGCAAGCGTGAGGTCGCGCCCGGCGCCATCCACGAAAGGCGGCGACAGCATCTCGCGCGGCGTCTCGTGCAGCGGCATCAGCGGTCGGGCCGAAGCCGGTGTGGCGAGAAGGGCGAGCGACCCCGCGATGAAGGCCCGCCGCTTCATGATCCGCCCTCCGCCTGCAGTCGGCGCACGACCGAAAGGATATCCTCTTCCAGCGAGCGGTGATTGAATGGCCCGACATGCTTGTAGGCGATCCGGCCTTGGGCATCGACCACGAAGGTTTCGGGCAGACCGTAGACGCCCCAGTCGATGGAAACACGCCCGTTCCGGTCGGTCCCGATCCGGGTATAGGGGTCGCCGAGTTCAGCGAGAAATCCGAGCGCCGCGTCGGGCGCGTCCTTGTAGTTGATGCCATGAATGGGGACGGTTCCGGTTTGGGCCAGTTCGACGAGCAATGGCATCTCCACCCGGCAGGGCACGCACCAGGACGCCCAGACGTTCACGATGGACACCTCGCCGCGCAGATCTTCCGACGAGAGGCCATCTCCGCGCCCCTCGATCGGCGGCAGGGCGAACTCCGGCACCAACCGCCCGATCAGCGTCGAGGGTAGCCGGTCGTCCCGGTTCCAGAGCCCCCGATAGAAGGCCGCGCCGAGAACTGCTGCCACCGCCAAAGGCAACAGGGCGATCAGTCTGCGGGACCAGATTCGGGGAGCAGATTCCATCTCCACGCTCATGACCCACCTCCGTCGTTCGCCGTCACTTCTGCCTGAAAACCCCGCTCCCGCTCGGGCCAGGTGCTCTTGATGAAGGCGAGGATGGCCACGATTTCGTCATCCGAAAGGACGTCCTCGAACGCGGGCATGTCGCTTTCATAGCCCGGCACGATGGCGCCGACGCCCAGCTTTGTGATGTTGAAGATCGCGCGGTCGGCGTGGTGCCAGGTGTGGCCCGTCGCATCATGGGGCGGCGCGGGCATGCGACCGTTCTCGTTGCGGCGGCGCCACTCCGGCTGCCCTTCGAGCTCTGCGCCATGGCAGGACGCGCAATTGGCCGCATAGACCTGCTGACCCAGCGCAAGCTGCGCCGCGGTGACCGGCTCGCCGAGAAAGGTCAGGCTCTCGGCGTCCGGCGTTTGTTGAGCCGCCGCAATCCAGCCTGCCGCGCCGATCATCGCCGCAAGAGCAGCGGCTGCAGCCGAGCCCCGGCGCGTCATGCGGACCTCCGCAGATACTTGATCAGCGCCGCTGCCGCGAGGATCAGCACCGCGATCAGCAGCAGCAGGACAAGTCCGCCGCCCAGCATCATCCCCATCATGGGCCCGCCCATCATCTGGCTCATGCAGTCGCCCATCAGCCTGCCTCCCTCGTGTCATCGCGCCAGGCAACCACCCAGGCGGCGACCAGCGCGAAGAGGACATGGCCGACAAGCGCGACCCATGTGATGCCGGTGAAGCCGAGGAAGGCCGGATTGCCGGCGATGAGATGCGCCATGATGTAGAGCGCAAAGACCCAGAGCAGGACGCCGTAGAGGGCGGCGGGAACCGCCCAGCCGAGACCCGGCGCGAGGGTGCGTGCGATGGGCCGCGCGATCACCAACCAGCCGAGCGGATAGGCGACCATCCCCGCGAAGTAGTGCAGGAACTCGGCGCCTGGTCGGTACGGCGCGCCGAACAGCGTCTGGATCACGTTGTTGGCCAGCGGAACCGGCGCGAGATTGGCGAAGCCCAGCATCGGACTGAGGCTCTGGCCGAAGAAGTCGAAGGCGACGGTGGCGCAGGCACCCGCAAGCAGCATGGTGACGAGGCCGGGCAGCGTGAACAGCGCCTGGACTGCGTCCGCGATGGCGGCGCCCAAGGTCGTCTGCGGTTTGATCGCGGTGTCATTCATCGGCATAGACCTTCACTCCGTTGGACCCGAAGGAATAGGTGCGCAGGGTGCCCGTTTTCGCGGGCGCCATGCCGGGGGCGTTGGCGGGCATGCCCGGCAGGGTGATGCCGGTGATGTCGGGGCGTACCTCCAGCAACCGTTCGATTATGTCGGCGGGGACGAGGCCGCTGACGACATAGCCGTCGATCATGGCGAGGTGGCAGCCAACCCCTTGCTCAGGCACGCCGGCGGCGACGGAGCGCTCCACGAAGTCGCTGTCGTCGATCACATTGACCTCGAAGCCCTCGTTCCTCAGGTATTCGGCATAGGCGTCGCAGCAGCCGCAGCCCGGACTGCGCCAGATTGTGACGGGCTCGGCTGCGAGCGCCGGCGTGGCGAGCGACAGGAAAGTGGCAAGAGCGATACGTTTCATACTGTGTCCTTTCAGGTGGTGGAGAGCGCGGTCCAGTTGGCCCCGCCGTCAGGGCTGAGGATCACGCCGTCCGCAGTAGCGGCGGCGATCCGGGAAGGGTCTGTCGGGTGAACGGCAAGCGCGGCGGCGACGTAATCCGATATCTGCGCCCAGGTCACGCCACCATCGGCGGAGGCCCAGAGTCCCGAGGGCAGCGCGGCGAGAAGCCGTTCCGGGGCCGCAGGCGCCGAAGCGAGGGCCAGCACGGGCGCGCTCTCCGGCAACGGCGCTTCCGGCGCGGGCGGCGTTCGCGCCACCAGCGCATCCATCGCATCGCCCGCCACCACGTCCTGCCAGCGGCAGAAGCAGTCGGGCACGCGGGTCAGGCCAAGATCGGTTCCGGCATAGATCCAGATGCCGCCCATGCCGGTGGCCAGATCGACCGAGGCGAGCGCGAGCACCTCGCGCTCGGCCTCGGCGATCCAGGGGCGGTCCATCACGAAAGCCCAGCTTTCGCCTGCGTCCTCGCTGCGCCAGAGCCCGTCGCCCGCGACGGCGGCATAGATCGTATCCGGGGCGCCCGCCGCGATGGCAAGCGCGGTGACCTCTGCATGCGGCAGGCCGCCCGATGCCGCGCGCCAGGTCCGGCCGCCGTCGTCGGACCGCTTCACGCCGCCGCCCTCAAGCGCCACAAGGAGTCGCCCCGGTCGCGCAGGATGACAGGCCAGCACCCGGATTGGTGTACCAGGCGCGGGCAAGACAGCAGACGCGCCGCCGGACAGTTCATGCCGCCGGAGCTGCACGCCCGCGACGATCAGCGCGTCGCCGTCGAAGGCCAGCGCGGAGGCAGCACCAACCCCGCCCCGTGCCGACCACGCTGGCAACAGCCCCGCGAGCGCAGCGCCACCCAGTATGGCGAGAAGCCCGCGGCGTCCGACCTGCGAAATATGGCGCAGTCCCTTGAGCGTCTTGTCCATCATCGCTTCCCCTCAGGCCACACGGATCACGCCCATCATCCCGCCCGCCTGGTGCTCGAGGATGTGGCAGTGGAACATCCAGTCGCCGGGGTTGTCGGCGACGAAGGCGATCTCGACGCGCTCGCGCGGGGCCATCAGCACGGTGTCCTGCCATTCGCGGTGCGTGGTGGGCGCGCCGTCGCGGCTGAGCACGCGGAAGGAATGGCCGTGCAGGTGGATCGGATGGTGGAACGCCGTGGCGTTGGTCATGGCGATGACGTGTGAGGCGTCCCGCTCCAGCATCAGCATCGGGTCGAGAATGTGCCCCTCCGCTGCCACGCCGTTGATGAACCATATGCCGCCGTCGTGCATCCGGTTCATCATGCCGCCACCCATCATGCCGCCCATGCCACCGCTGTCGGTGCCAAGCCCCATCTGGCGCTCGACCATCCCGCCCATCATGCCGCCGGTGAAGGTCACCTCGTGGCGGCGGGCGCGGGCGAGGTCGGGTTCGGGCAGCGGGTTGGGGGGAAGCGCCATGTCCCAGTCGGGCGGGGCGTCGCGCAGGGGCATCTCGGCCACGGCCAGATCGACGAGGGCATAGGCGTCCTGCGCGAAGAAGCGGTCGATGACGCGGACCGTTGCGCCGGGCGCGGCGGTCACGTCGAGCATCAGGTCGGCGCGCATGGCCGGGCCGAGCACCACCCGGCCTCCGGGGGCCGCGTGCGGCGTGACCGGCTGGCCGTCGAGCGCAATGACCTGCGGCGCCAGCTCGCCGAACTCCAGCGCGAAGATGCGGGCATTGGCGGCGTTGATCAGGCGCAGCCGGACCCGCTCGCCCGCCCGCACCGGCACCGCGTCGGGCACGCGGCCGTTGATCGTGACGGTATTTCCCAGCCGTCCGGCATGGCTCATGTCGTGGAATCCGCCGAAATCGCCCGCGATAGACGCGTCCTGCGTCAGCCGCCAGTCGTCGAGCACCCAGAGAAGCTCGCGGTCCCCGCGCGGCGGGTTCGCCTCCTCGACGATCAGCGGGCCATATAGTCCGCGGCCAACCTGCTCGAAGCTCCTCTGGTGCGGATGATACCAGAAGGTGCCGGCGTCGACCGCGTCGAACTCGTAGGTGAAAGTTTCGCCCGGCGCGATGGGCGCTTGCGTCAGATGCGGCACGCCGTCCATGGCGTTGGGTACGCGCAGGCCATGCCAGTGTACGGTGGTCTCCTCGGTCAGGCCATTCCTGACGGAGACGCGCAACCGGTCGCCTTGGCGGACGCGGATCTCTGGTCCGGGCACCCGACCATCGTAGCACCAGACTGGCGTCTCGTCGTGCGGCTCGGGGACGAGGCGCGCTCGGCCCGGGGCGGCGCGCAGCGTGAAGGATCGGGTGCCGTCAGCCAGCGCTGCACGCCAGGGCAGCACGGCGCCAGCCGCAGCACCGGCGGCAAGGAAGGCCCGGCGCGACAGCGCGGGCGGCGGATTCGGTTTCATGTGTCGGTCTCATCTGATTGGCGTCGAAGCAACTGCGCATGGACTGCGCGAGAGCGGTGCGATCCCGACGCCTTACAGACGTTCGGAACGGCTGGCAGACGCATACAACCGCGCAAGGGCGCGGCGGCTGCGTCAAATCAGATGAGAGTTCGGGGAGGAAATGGGTCGGGCGAAGCTCGCAGGCCCACGGGCAGGTTCATGCCAAGCGGCCGCTCATGGCGAGGCGGGAGCGCGATATGCTGTGAGCCGACGGCTCCGCCAATCGTTGCGACCATTGGCGCCGTGCAGATCAGATCACAGGCGACGCTTTTCGTATTGCCATCCTCGTCCGCGATGCAGCCCTGACAATCCGGCATGTTCATCGCGTCGTCGATGCCGAGCGCCATTTCCAGCGAAATCGCGTTCGCGCTTACGGCATGCACAACGCTCCCTGCGATAAACAGGGCAAGAAACGTGATTGCAAGGATGTGCGTAAACTTCTGCATGTCTCTCAGATAGATCAGACCTTCGGAAATATCAATGCGCGAATGGGCAGACACGGCTTCAAAGCCGTCAGCCCGCGCAACACGACAGCCTTGCCACGTCCTTGTCAAATGTCTGCGCGGCGAGCTTGAGCCCCTCAACCGTGGTCAGATAGGGGAACAGCGTCTCGCCAAGCGCCTTTGTCGTCATGCCGAACTTCAGCGCCATGGCGAGCGTCTGGGCGCTGTCGCATCCTTCGGGGGCGGCGATCACCCCGCCGAGCAGGCGGTCGGTTTTCGCATCGGCCACCAGCTTGATGACCCCGCGCGTGTCACGGGCAGCCAAAGCGCGCGGCACGTTGTCGAGGGTGATGAGCGATGTTTTCACCTCATGCCCGGCCGCCTTTGCCTCGGCCTCGGTCAGGCCGACGCCCGCCACCTGCGGATCGGTGAATACCACCCAGGGCATCGCGGCGTTGTCGTAGCGCTCTGCTCCGCCCATGGCGTTTCTTGCGGCGAGTTTCGCCCCGTAGGCGGCCATATAGACGAACTGATCGCGGTCGGTAACATCGCCCGCCGCGTAGACGCCGGGCCGCGTGGTGGCCATGTCATCGCCGACGATGATCGCGCCGCGTGCGTCGGTCTCGACCCCCGCCGCCGCCAGCCCTAGCCCTTCGGTGTTGGGGCTGCGCCCGGCTGTGACCACCAGATGATCGGCAGTGAGCTCCAGCCGTTTGCCACCTTCCTCAATGCAAAGCACGGCGCGGCCGCCCTGCGCATGGCAGGCATCATAGGTCACGCCGCAATGCATCGCGATGCCCTCGTCGGAAAACACCTGTGTCAGCGCCTGCGACACCTCGGGTTCGGCCTGCGGCAGCAGGCGCGAGCGGCAGACCACCGTCACCTTCACCCCCATGCGTGCCATCATCTGCGCCAGTTCCGCGCCGATATAGCCGCCGCCGAGAAAGATCAGGCTCTCGGGTAGGGTTTCCAGTTCCAGAAGCGAGGTGCTGTCGAGCGTCGGCACATCCCTGATGCCCGGAATCGGCGGCAGCGCGGGCCGCCCGCCGGTGGCGATGACGATCTTTGGCGCGCGGATCAGGCGGGGGCCGACCTGCACACCGCCCTCGACCAGTTTCGCCGCGCCTTCGTCGATATAGGTCACGTTCTCATATCCCGGCAGCAGATCGGCGTATTTCTTCTGGCGCAACCCGCTCACCAGCGCGTCCTTGCCCGCCACCAGCGCCGCCCAGTCATCGACCTGCGCCACGCCCGACAGCCCCGGAAACCGCCGCGCCGTCTTGGCGGAATGAATGGCCTCGGCCGCGCGGATCATCGCCTTTGAGGGCACGCAGCCGATGTTCACGCAGGTGCCGCCGATCAGCCCGTGCCCGATCAGCGCCACGCGCTTGCCCGCCTCGGCGGCGGTGATCGAGGCCGAGAACCCCGCCGATCCGGCGCCGATCACGGCCAGGTCGAAATCGTTCTGGCCAGAGGCTGGAAGGGGGCAGCAGTCATGTATCTTGGCTTGTTCGTTCATTGTCAAATCCGTTCTGCGCCGTTATGTGCGCGTTTTGTCAAGAGATAGGTCGCGGCCGCTGTCACCGCGATCAGGGCGAGCGTCAGGCCTTAGCCGGGGCCGAACCCGGCCATGGCCGAGAAGCACTGTGTCATCATCAGGTGTTCCTTTCAGCTATTGCGCTGGCGCCGCTGCCTGCGCCAGACGGCATAGACCGTCAATGCGATGAAGAAGATGAGCGCGGGCATCAGGACATAATCGAGCCAACCCACCAGCACCGACAGCCCGACGACGCCCATAAGCACCACCAGAACCGGGGTGAAACAGCACAGCGCCAAAAGGGCGGCGCTGATGATGCCGACACCTATAAGGCGCCTGTCAGTTTTTCAGAATTCATGGCCTGTTGTCCTTTCTCTATCAATGCCGCTGGTGGGCGGGCAAGTCCTGCGCTCACGCCGGATGCTGCGCCACGTCAGAGCAATCGCCACAGCGACCAGCACTGCGAAAATGCCGCGAAGCCCGCTCAGCCAGCCGCCGACGGCGCCGGTGATCGCCGCCAGCAGCAACGCCGGCGCCGCAACAGACGATAACCACAGGGGCCGCGAACAGCATCGCCAGCAGTCCGCCCTGCATGTCGTCGCGCATCCGGCTTATCCCTGCACCGCCGCCGGATAACCTGCCTGCTCGGACGCCTTGGCAATC
>Ga0114931_10009623_pt1 | contig 11564 bp, 14 predicted proteins | sample 2SBtaG_FD_89579 | JGI IMG/M metagenome (GOLD analysis project Ga0114931, IMG submission 89579) | Deep subsurface microbial communities from Kolumbo volcano to uncover new lineages of life (NeLLi) - 2SBTROV14_V59a metaG | ecosystem: Environmental > Aquatic > Marine > Volcanic | place: Kolumbo...
AGAATGTGGTTATTTGTTCCAAAAGAGCTACCCAAGTAACCCAAGATCTTGTGGGTCGTATTCATAATGAAAACGCCCCCGCGATCAAGTTTGCCAGCGGTTTGGAACTTTTTGTTTGGAAGGGTACTGTAATTCCAAAAGAATGGTTTGAAGAAGGTTTTTTGAAGGCCAAAGAAGTTCTTGGTTTACGAAACCTAGAACTTAGGAATGCTGCATGTGAGATCCTAGGATGGGATAAGATTATACGGCAGTTACGTTGTACTGTAATAGATGAAGATCCGGATCCTACCATAGGAACCTTATTAAGTACCCCGATTAAGTTTTTGGGGCGTTCTTTGCGGTTTCTACGGGTACGATGTGGTACAGGCAGAACCTTCGCTCTACTTGTGCCAACAACTATGACTTCAGCGAGGGCCGCGAACGCGTGGACTTACGGATTAACTTCCGACACCTATAAACCCGAAGTAAGAACCTAGAAAGGAACTAAAATGAAGACGTTCAAAAATCAAGCAGCTCAAGGCGACATCCTGATTCGTCGAATCGATTCAATGCCCGAACGACTTGGGCCAGTTCTGAAACCAGAGGGCGATGTTTTTATTGTTGCACACTCTGAAACAGGACATCACCACGTGATCGACAAATCCCCCAACGTCATGATTTACAAGCTCAACAAATTCGTCAGTATCCTCCAGATCAAAGGAGCTCAGCCAGTGATTCTGTATCACAAACGGGATTATGACACACACGAGGCTCTTGAGATTGATCCCGGGATTTATGAAATGAGAACCCAGAGGGAAGAATCCCTGATGGGAATTCAGAAAGCCATCGATTAGATGGCTAAGTGGTCTGAAAGTGAAATGGCCCTTTGTTTCAAATTATGGAACAAGGGCCATAGCGCTACAGAAATCGCAGCAAAACTGAATTACCGCTTTAATAGTGAGCGTTCGCGTTTAAGTGTTATCGGCAAAATCCATAGAGAACGAATTAATCATCCCGATGGACTTGTTACTCGGCCTCTAAGGGAACGCAAGAGATATGATCAAGTAAAGCCCAAACCTTATTTTCTTTTCAGACGCAAAGGCACTCCTCCGAAAAAGCCGAGGACAGAAAATAACACGACGTTAATGCCTGAATTGCCTGAATTGCCTGAATCGCCTGAATCGCGGTGTTTGCTGACTGATTTGAGACATGGATTGTGCAAATGGCCATACGGAACAAAAACGCCATATCATTTCTGCGCTGCACCCGCTTTACCTGATAAATCATATTGTGCTAAGCACTGGATTGAAGGACATAGAAATTAAATTATGTTAGGGGAAGAAGACCTTTTTGATTACCAGAAGCCTGCTCTTGAGTATCTCAAGAAGCATCCTAAGTCTCTGCTTAATGTGAAAATGGGCCTAGGCAAAACTCCTTTAGCTTTGTTGGCTTTGTCACACCACAAAGCCTCTAAGATCTTGGTCATTTGCTCAAAGAATGCTTACAACGTTTGGGCTACGGAAGTACCTAAATGGTTCGGAGAACATAAGGTTGTTCTCATTGAGGGTAAAGGTTCAAATGCAGCGGCTGTGCGTATTCAACAATGGAAATCTAAAGGGACTTTTTTCGTAACTACGCCAAGTGCCTTTATTCGAGACATCCTCAAATTACCCAACAACTTCTTTCAGCAGTTTGATGCCATTGTTATGGATGAAGCCCAACGCTTCATACGCAATTACAAATCCAAAACCTATAAAGCCATTGAAGGCAAACTTAAATCAAGTAACCCCCGCTGCGTCTTCATCTTGTCAGGTTCCCCCGCTGGACGCGGGTCGCAGGACCTCTGGGCCTTTTGGCATATTCTTTGGCCTAGGGTATTTCCTTCTTACTGGCGTTATGTATATACTTACTGTGAAGTGTCTGAATCAATGTTTGGTAAAGAGATTGGGGCACCGAAAAACTCAGGACAGTTACGTCGAGTTGCCAAAGAACATGGTTACGTCTTTATAGGCAACTTAAAGAGTTCTGAATCCAAATTCCGAAGACAAGAATTTCCTGTAACCCTAGTCAAAGGAAGTCTTCAACAGAAGCTAATTAGTAACATTGCTAAAGACATGTTGGCTGAACTCTCTTCAGGTCAAATACTTCTTACACCAAATGCTTTAATCCGAGACCTCCGAATAAGGCAAGCGCTTTGCTGTCCCAGTCTATTAGATCCTGAAATAGGAGTCGGTCAAGCATTCAAATCGATAACGGAAAAGGTAACCACAGAACTTCCTATTCCGCATGTAGTTATCTTTACTCCTTTTGTTAAAGCGATTCCCTTTTTTGTCAAATATCTCAAAGATAAGTATGGACTTGCTAGTAACTATTTGCATGGCGGTCAGCCTCATGAACAAGTTAAAGAGCAGATCGAGGAATTCAACAAGCGAAAAACCGTTATGCTGTGCTCAATTCAATTTGCCCAGGCATTCTCTCTAGATTCCGCCTGCTACAGTTTCTTTGTCGGTGCAGATTACGATTATTGGAACAATCTTCAAGCTGAGGCAAGATTAGTCAGAGCTACAACCAAACATTTCGTTTTGCACAACTACGTAGTTCACAAAGGAAATAGAGTAGAAAAGAATCTATTCGAAATCGCCGGAACCAAAGCTAGGAATATGAAATTGCTGTACTATGACAAAACAGACCTTCAGAACCTACAAAAGAGTTAAGGTTAACCTCTATTTATTTCTTGATTTCTCTAAAGGACTTCTATATAATAAAAACATCAAAAGGATTCAAAATGTCTAACCACGCAGTCATTAGAACATCTGATCGAGCTATGTTCAAAGAATGCAGGCGTAAATGGGGTTGGGCTTCACATCTTCGAGGAAACATGGAGCCTAAAATTAAAGCCGGACCTCTTTGGTTTGGTTCAGGTTTCCACTTTGCTTTGGAGCAAATGTACCTTCCAAAAAACCCTTACGGTACAGCGGCAGAAGCCTTTAATGAATATACGAGGTTAACCAAGAAGTATAATTGGAAATCTCTTCCACCTGACTGGGAAGATCTTCAAGTACTTGGTTTGGAAATGTGCAACTATTATGAATTTGATTGGTTGCAAAAACGTGCATATCTTCCAACTTACATTTTTAATGGCCAACCTCAAGTTGAAGTAGGTTTCAAAATCGAACTTCCTGTCGAAGTGGAAGGCTACGATGCTGTTATTTTCTCCGGCACTCTTGACCGAATAAGTTACGACGAAGAATCCGACAGTCTTTGGATTGTGGAGTATAAGACTGCCAAAGCCTTTGCGACTCAACATTTTATGAATGATGCTCAGATAAGCGCCTATAGTTGGGCAGCTTCATTAATTTACGACAAACCTGTTCTAGGAGTTATCTATCAGCAACACCTTAAAGCTTCTCCAAAACCACCCCGTATATTGAAGTCAGGAGAATTGAGTAAAGCCATTAATCAACGAACTACCTATTCATTATTCAAAGAAGCCTTACAAAATCAATACCCCGACAAAGAGGTTCCTGAAGAGTATACTCCCGTTCTTGAGAATTTAGCTCAGCAAGAAAGTGAGGATAAAGATCGCTTTGTAAGGCGTGATTATTGCTACCGCAACAAACATTTCCAAGAAGCCGAAAGCGTTAAACTTTTGCTTGAGGTCGAGGATATGTTAAATCCTGATTTACCTTTATATCCAAATCCTACAAGAGATTGTTCGTGGAAATGCCCCTTTCTCTCGGCATGTATATCTATGGATGATGGATCATCTTTTGAGGATGAATTACAAGCCAATTTTCGACAACGACCAGCCAGCTATGATCCATGGCGCAAATATCTTTAGAAGGAATGACAATGGCAATTGCATCAACTAAAACGTCCAAAATCCAAAAAACCGCTGTGCAATCATCTCCAGCTGCTACTAAAACCACCCCGCCAAAAGCAACTGACCCTACCAAAAGCGGTAGTAATCCTATGATTACTAGAACACCTTTCAGGATTTCTCCATTAACTAAAGGTACAAGATATCTTAAGCTTTTGATCTATGGAAAGCATGGTACCGGCAAGACTTCGTTGGCTGGCTCTTCAGTTGACGTAAAGGAGATGCGAGATATTCTATACCTAGATGTTGAAGCTGGGAAAATGTCTTTGACAGATTCAGAACGAATCAAACACCCCGAAAAAATCGATATAATTAGGATTGAATCCTTCGAACAGATTGCTCCAATCCACAAATTCCTTAAACAGCATGTAGTTCTTCGGGATAAGGGCGATATCTCCAAACTCAAAGCATTGCAAGCTAAAGTATTCCAAATGGATGTGGGTGATATTAAAGATTCCGAAGTTCGGCAGTATCGAACCGTAATCCTTGATTCCCTGTCTGAAATCCAATCGGTATGCATGTATAAGCTTCTCAGCATCGATGTGAATAAAGGTTCTTTGTCGAATCCTGATATGGAAGTTGCGAAGTTTGATGAATACAAAAAGAACAATCAAATGATCCAATTAATCCTTCGTGCATTTCGAGATTTGGAAATGAATGTGATCTTTGTTTGTCCTTCGATTTTTACTGAAGATGAAATAAAGAGACAAATCAATGCCCCAGCTCTTATTGGTCAACTTAGGGATCAAGTTCAAGGGTTTGTAGATATGGTAGGGTATTTGATTGTGGGACGTCCTGGGGAGGCTGGAGAAGCTCCTCGTAGGATGTTTGTGCAACCTTCTCCTAAATGGGATGCCAAAAACCGGCGTTCTGTTTACAAAAAATCCTATTTCGATAACCCTTCGATGTCTGATATTATGAAAGGCATCAAATTGATTTAGGTAACCTTTCATCACAAATAAAGGAGTTATATGATGAGTGATGACTTTGAAGACTCAGCCTTTGAAGGCGGGGCACAAGTTGAAGGCGATGATCTCGCAATCAATCTTGCTGACGTAGAAGAAAGTTCGTATGAGGCCATTCCAGCTGGTTTGTATCCTGTTGAAATTGCCCAACTCGAATACAAACTCTCTGCCAGTTCTGGAAATCCTATGTGGGAAACCCTTTTGCGAATTACCGATGGTGAATACCGTAACAGGCAATTGTTTTTCTACTTCCCATTTTCGATTGCCGCCCAGCCAATGACCAAGGCAGCTATTCGGCAAATTGCGCCGGAACTGCTTGAAGGTCCATTCAAACCCAAACAAGTTGCTGAATCAGGTGATCTTATCGGGCGTGAATGCATGGCAAAGGTCAAAGTCGAAAACTACCAAGGTGAGCCAAGGAATAAAGTGGCGGGGCTCAGAGCTTTGAAAGACGGAGAAGGTCTTGCCTCTTTCTGACAAGCCCAAAATCCCGGCTCACCTGCTCAATCAAGAGTGGGTGAGCCTCACGGCTTTTGCGAGAATAACTCACAAAGCATATTCTACCTGTGTAGCATTATTTGCTGCCGGAGAGATCAAAGGTGCAACCGTTGGAACACATAGACAAGTTCCAATGACAGAAGTTCTGAGATTTCTTCGGGAAGGTAATGCTTCAGCATCACCACAAATTGATGAAGCAGATCCACTTAAAGCTCATAGAAATATGCTACTTGACAAAATCCAGAACTACAAGGAACCAAAATGAAAAAGCAAGCAATCTTCTGTTTATTGAGTGGTGGGTTAGATAGTACCACGTGTTTATACAAAGCTATTGAAGATTTTCCCGAAGCCAGTCGCTTTGCTATTTCAGTTGATTATGGGCAAAAACACTCCAAAGAACTTGATTGTGCGGCTCATATCTGCAAGATTAGAGGCTTCAACCATCAAGTATTATCCATGCCCGTAGGCAGTCTGTCGGGGTTGTTGACAAGTAAGACAGAAAAAGTACCTGATTGTTCTTATTCTGATATCAAAGGAATCTCGCCAACTTATGTTTCTTTTCGTAACGGCACGATGTTATCCTTGATAGCTGCGAAAGCACAGCAATGGACTAAAGACAAAAGTACTGAAGCCTTTATCTATTTCGGAGCCCACGCTGAAGATGCTGCCGATTGGGCTTACCCTGATTGTTCCAATGAGTTTATTGGGGCTATGGCAAATGCTATTTTCATTGGAACGTATCAACGAGTTCGTTTGGTTGCACCTCTCCAAAACCTTACAAAGAGTGGAGTTGTCAAATTAGGTGCCGAATTAAGCGTTCCCTTCGAACTTACTTGGTCTTGTTATAAAGGTCTGGCAAAGCATTGTGGAACATGTCCTACATGCATCTCAAGAAAGGAAGCTTTTATAGATGCCGGATTAAATGATCCTACGGAATACATGAAATGAGTATTGAGGTTCTGCATGGAAAGACTTTTCTGGTAATGTGCGATTTTTGTTACGCAGAAGAACTTATGTTCATTTCTGAATGCAACTCAGACAATAAACGAGAGCAACTGGAGGAAAACGGATGGTCTTTACTACCTTTCAAAAATACCACCACAAAGTCCGTCGATTACCAACATGCCTGCCCTGACTGTACTGAAGATCCCGAAGTTGACTTGAGGAATATCTGATGAAAGACTCGACGATTAAGTACCAAAGCACAAAGACCTATAACCATTCGATTGGGTTATCTACAGCCTTCCGGCAATGGAGAGCTGACTCGCATTGTAAATACTTGCATGGCTATGCAATAAAGGTAAAGTTTACGTTTGAGGCAACCGAATTGGATATCCGCAATTGGGTGGTCGACTTCGGCTCTCTCAAATCACTTAAGGGATGGCTTGAAGGCATGTTGGATCACAAAGTCCTCGTGGCTGCAGACGATCCGAAAATCACAATCTTCCGCGAGTTGGAGATTGCAGGACTTGCTCAAATAGTAATTCTACCGAAAGTGGGGTGTGAAGCTTTAGCTGAAATCATTTTCCGCGCTACCGAAGTATGGATTCGTGATAATGGTTACTCTCCCCGCACATTCCTTCGAAGGGTGGAGATAAGTGAACATGAAGGCAACTCAGCTATAGTGGAGAGAGTCGATGACTAAGAAGATTCCCGTAATGGAATTGTTTGGTCCTACTATCGAAGGCGAAGGGGCCTTAATAGGCCATCAAACACACTTTATTCGTTTTGGTCTATGCGATTATAAATGTGGAAGATGCGACACAATGTTTGCCGTTGATCCCATGCAGGTGCGTGAAAACGCTTTATGGTTAACTAATGCCGAAACTTTCGAAGCATTCATGGATCATATCAAAAACACCGCTTCCCATATCCGAAATGTGGTCTTTTCGGGAGGAAATCCCTGTATCCATGATCTTACTGACTTGGTTGTGAAGCTTAGAAAGGCCGGATACAAAATTTTTGTCGAAACTCAGGGATCAAAAGTTCCTGAATGGCTCAATTTGGTCGATTTCATTACCGTATCACCGAAAGGTGAAGGGATGCAAGAACAAAAGGTTATGGATGTCTCCGCTATGGAGGAAATTCTCAATCTGCCCGTTTCGAAATGCCTCAAGGTCCCTATCTTCGATCAGCGGGATATTGAATTTGCAGTCAATTTGATGGAGCTATATCCCTGGGTCTCAATGTATCTTTCTGTTGGAAACATAAATACACCCCCATCCAAAGTCGATACGGATTTGTTACGCGCACGTCTACTGCATAGTTATGAGGAAATTCTGAAAGAGGTTCTGTACGATAAACGCCTAGCCAAGGCAATCATTCTTCCCCAGATGCACGTATTGCTTTGGGGCAATAAAAAAGGAGTTTGAATTATGCAGTATGCCCCAAATTTTGCCCCTGTAGGTCCTATTCATACTTTAGAGTACCTACATGAAAATAACGCTTTAGGTAAGTATCAGCTTTTACTTGCCCATGATGTTGTGGCCAAGGCTTCCCGCTACAAAAAACTATTCAAATCAATGAGGGAAAAGGATCCTTTTGGTTGCTTGGTTATTATGGACAACTCGGTCGTAGAATTAGGTAAAGCGGTCGATCCTGAGCTAATCGAAGAGGCTGTTTCTTTGGTAAAAACTGATGTCATTGTTCTTCCCGATGTTATGTATGAAAAGGACAAAACTGTTTATTCGGTAGCTGAAGGTTTGAATAAGCTTTCTTTTTTGAGGGAACGCGATCCTTGTACAAGTTTTATGGCAGTTCCTCAAGGTAGGACCCTCGAAGAATTCATTCAATGTGCTGAACAACTTTCCAAATTTAATTTTCAATACTGGGGTGTTCCCAAACATGCAGGAAGTTATACAGGCTCCCGGACCATTCTAGTGAGGATTCTCCGCACTATTAAATCTCTTCCGGTCCATCTATTGGGTTTTTCAAGTTCTCTGCTCGATGACATGCTATCGGTCAATGAATTTGGAGTTTTTGGTATCGACTCCGCTGTTCCTATCAGGTTAGGATCTTTCAAACATGAAATGTTTTTAACCGATGAGCATGACCAAAGAGGAGACTGGTGGGACAATTCAGCTATTGAACCTGAAATCCTCGAAAACGTAAGAAAAGTACGTCAGTGGGTTAAAAATAACTAACAAATTACACGCAGATTACACAAGGAACTAAAAGCTCATAGAGAGCTATAAATAAATTCAAAAACCCCTCTTGTAATCTTCAAGTAATTAAGATATAATAAGGAATTCTAGAGCTTTTGAATTTGATATTTTCGATGGAATCAACTGTACCAAAGAATTGTGACTCATGTCCTTTCAATAGTAGGACTATCACATACAAAGGACCCATAGATTCACCCCTAGTTATTGTGGGGGAAAGTCCTGGATCAGAAGAATTGAGGAAAGGAATACCGTTTGTAGGAGCATCAGGACAACTATTAGATTCAGTCTTCAGGGCCCCTGTTGAGCCTCTAGTTGTTAATTCCATATCGTGCTTCCCAGGTAACCCGGCCGTTGATTCTCGCGATAAGCGGGAAAAAGAACAAAGGCTACATATTGCAGTCAATTCATGCAATAAGCGTCTGCATAATCTATTGAAGAAACACCCACGAAAGGTAATTATTGCTCTTGGTAATGCAGCCGCTTGGGCTATTACCGGGGATCACACTATTAAGATCACAAAGGAACGTGGTAATATAGTTGAAACCCCCCTAGCAACAAACGGGGCATTACTTACAGTACATCCTGCATATCTTCTACGTGGTGGGGGTTCTCTAAGACAATTCCGACGTGATTTACAGTGTGCTCAGTTACTTTTTGAATACAACGAGAGGATGGTATTCAAAAATCCTACTTTTGAAGTAATCGAATCAAAAGAGCAGCTCAAAGACTTTGTAAATAACCCGCTTCAGAAAGCTGAATACATTGCAGCCGACATTGAAACAGGAGGCTTCAAATTCAGAAGTGACAAACTATTGTGCATGGGTCTTTCGTTTGATGGCTCGCATGTTTACATTATCCCCGCCGACCTACTTCAGCTGTTTACTGACTTAGGCGGATTTGACGTCAAAGGAAGATGGATTTGGCATAATGGTAAATTCGATATCAAATTCCTTCGGTATCAGCTTAATGCTCCTGCAAGGGTTGATGAAGATACTATGCTTCTTTCTTATGCCAATGACGAGATACGAGGAATTCATGATTTAGAACAGGTGGGAACTGATTGGCTCGGCTCACCCAATTATAAAAACATGCTTGAAGCCTATTTACCTAACAAAAAGACCTCATATGCTGTTATTCCTAAAGATGTTTTGTTTGATTACCTAGCTAAGGATGTTGCCATAACATTCCAGGTTTTTGGAAAGCTTCGTAAAATAGTTCGTTCCGATAAGAATACTGAAAAGCTATATACCAGAACTTTAATACCGGCCAGTGAGCTTCTAGCCCGAACAGAACTGAATGGTATCGAGGTTGATCAAAAACGCGTTAAAACCAATTCCATTGAATTGCAGCTGGAGATAAATCGATTAGGTTTGAAACTGAATAGTATTGCAGAAAAGGCTATTGGACAAAAGATCAATCCTAACAGTCCCGTGCAAGTCAAAAAACTATTATTCGACGGACTTAAACTGAAGATCAGAAACAGAATTCCGACTTCAACTAACGTCGAGGTATTGAAGAAGCTTCCAAAACATCCAGCAGTAGCAACCCTTCTTGAGTACAGGAAACAAACCAAAGCTTTCGGTACATATGTTAAAAATATGCCTACGTATCTCGAAGACGACGGAAGAGTTCACGCAACTTTCAAATTGCATGGAACTGTTACAGGCCGTTTAGCTTCTTCAGATCCTAACGTTCAAAACATCACGCGGTTGGCACGGCTAAGAGATCAATTTGTCGCACCCGAAGGTAAAATCTTAATGGAAACGGATTTGAACCAAGCAGAGTTGCGTTCGCTTGCGGTTCTTTCTGGGGATGAGTTCCTTTGTAAAATCTACGAATCCGAACACATGTCTCTTCACGATGAAGTAGCCATTGAACTATTCGGTAAAGATTTTGACTACGAAGACAAAATGCGAGCCAAAGCAGTTAACTTCGGGATTATTTACGGAAGAACTGCCGTTTCAATCGCTTTGGAATTCGGTATTTCTATGAGGGAAGCTCAATCGTGGATTGATACCTGGTTTAAGAGATTTCCTAAAGCGCATGAATTCATCCAGAAATGCCGTGCTGCCCCCTCAAGACGTCAATCAATTATTACTACCTTTGGAAGAAAGAAGCGTTTCGGAGTACTTTCTAATATCAATATGCGGAATGTGTTGAACGAAGCATCTAACTTCCCACATCAATCAATTGCCTCTGACATAACATTGCATGCAGCTATGATCATGACACGGTGTGGTCCAAAAGACTATCTTAAAAAATTCCCCTTCAAAAGACTGAAAGATTTTAATTGCAAGTTAATAAACTTGATTCATGACTCTGTGTTACTTGAAGTTCCGGATGATGAACAAACAATTAACGAGGTTGCAAAGTTAACAGTTGGAATTATGGAAGCAGTTCCTAAAGTTTGGGGTTTAACTAGAATACCTTTTAAGGCTGATGTCGATATCGGCAAATCTTGGGGAACCTTAAAAAAATTCTTGATATCCCAATAGAACCTCATATAAAATAGAAATAGATGAATGGAGATTTCATGAACAAAAATTTGTATTCTGCCACTCAAACTTATTGGGCGTGCCAAAGGCATTACAGTGGCAGAACTCCTGAGGGTATTTCTGCTCAGGATTTGATAGCCTACACAAACAGAGCCCTTAAGAAAGTAGGGCCAAATAGGAAGGTAGCTACCTTGTTACTTGAGTTGCAGGAGGATTTCATTTATCGTCATCCGATGAAAGAAGCTGAAGGCGTCTTGATACCTTTTCCCCACATAGCTCACATAGCCAATTCCTGAAAGCTATCTAATGAAAGACAAGTACCGTTTCTCTGATGAGATCGACCAAACTCCTGAAAGCCACCCAATGAAAGAATTTAGTTACTTCACAAAACAACCCCTATCACTAGAAGTCTGGAAAGACAAGTACTGTTTCTCTGGTGAGGTCGACCTGAAACAAACAATACGACGTGTCGCAACAGCTATTCTATGCGATGAGAAGCCGGCAGTACAAGAACGAATCACTAACCTCATGCTTCAAGGAATTATTGTGCCGGCAGGCCGCATTCTAGCGGGGGCAGGGACCA
>Ga0114931_10009624_pt1 | contig 11563 bp, 8 predicted proteins | sample 2SBtaG_FD_89579 | JGI IMG/M metagenome (GOLD analysis project Ga0114931, IMG submission 89579) | Deep subsurface microbial communities from Kolumbo volcano to uncover new lineages of life (NeLLi) - 2SBTROV14_V59a metaG | ecosystem: Environmental > Aquatic > Marine > Volcanic | place: Kolumbo...
CACGGTCCATCTGGGCCGGCAGATCTTCCCCCTCGAGGCCGGCGAGCTTGATCAGCTCGGCGTAGAACTGCGGCTCGATGGAGCCAATGGAGACGTACTGGCCGTCCTGGGTCTCGTAGGTGTCATAGAAGTGGGCGCCGGTGTCCAGCAGATTGGTCCCGCGCTCGTCGTGCCACATGCCCGTCGCGAGGAAGCCGTGCATCATCGTCATGAGCAGCGCCGCGCCGTCCACCATGGCAGCATCCACCACCTGGCCTTTGCCGGAGCTCCCACGCTCCACCAGCGCGCTCACCAGGCCGAAGGCCAGCAGCATGCCGCCCCCGCCGAAGTCGCCCACCAGGTTGAGCGGCGGCAGGGGCTTCTCGCCTTGGCGTCCGATGTGGCCCAGCACGCCGGCCAGGGCGATGTAGTTGATGTCGTGCCCGGCCGCCTGGGCCATGGGGCCCTCCTGGCCCCAGCCGGTCATGCGGCCGTAGACGAGCCTGGGGTTGCGCGCGAGGCAGATCTCCGGACCCAGGCCCAGACGCTCCATCACGCCGGGGCGTAAACCTTCGAGAAGCACGTCGGCCTCGGCGACGAGGCGCAGCACCGTGGCGACGCCTTCGGGGTGTTTCAGGTCCACGCCGATGCTGCGCCGGCCGCGGTTCAGCAGGTCAAAGGAGGCGCTCTTGGGCGGCTCGGGCCGCACGCTGGCCGCACGGTCCACGCGCAGGATGTCGGCGCCCATGTCCGCGAGCAGCATTGCGCAGAAGGGGCCGGGGCCGATGCCGGCGATCTCCACCACCTTGATTCCGCCAAGCGGTCCTGCCATGTCGGGGGGTCCTCGCCTTCCGTGAGCCGGGGATGATAGCGGCGGCCGGGAGCTAGGCCGGCCCGGCCTCCGGGGCCTCCTCCGCCGGGTCCAGGTGCGCCGCGCAGCCCAGCAGCCGCACCTCCCACGCGCCCCTTCCCTCGATCACGGTCAGCGAGGTGTTGGCCCAGGCGGGTTCCTGGGTCGCCAGGGCAGGGGGGAGCTGGACGAGCCTGGAGACCACGGAGCGGCACACCAGCCCGTGGGTCACCACCGCGAGGTTGCCGGGGCAGGCGGCCGCGGCTTGCTCCACGGCCTTCCACGCGCGGTCTACGCGGGCATGGAAGGCCTCCCAGCTCTCACCGTCGGGCGGGGCGTAGCCAGCCGCAAAGGGATTGAAATCGAAGCTGGCGTAGGGCCGGCCGCGCAGCTCCCCGAAGTTGCGCTCGCGCAGCAGGGGCTCGTAGGCAAGCGGCGCCCCGGTACTGCGCTGGACGGCGCTGGCGGTCATGGCCGCCCGCGCGTAATCACTGGCCAGGATCGCGCCGACCCCTTCTCCACGCAGGCGCTCCCCAAGCCGCGCAGCCTGCCGCTGGCCATGCGGTGAGAGCGGCGTGTCCGGCGGCTGCATCACCCGCGCCGCATTCAGCGCGGTCTCTCCGTGTCGGATCAGGAAGATGGCCATCCGGGAAGGATACCGGCACTCAGCTGAGTCCCGGCTATTCGATGCGGGGGTCGTCGAGAATGCCGGCCAGCGCCATTTCCTCGGTCACGGGGTACTCGGGGCCGTCGCCTAGCACGTAGGGGCGGCGACCGTTGAAGCACATGGGGCACAGGCCGGACTCGAAGCGCACAAACATGCGTTCACCGCAGTTGTTGCAGTGGTAACGCCGCCCCTGGACGGCCAGGGCCCGTACAAGGAAGGAGCTCGGAATGACGGAGCGATGCTTTGCGCGGAGCCTTTGGGGTGCCATGCTCGTAGGTGCCTCCCCTCCCCCATTTCGTGACGCCTTGAGCCCCGCGGGGCCGGGTCGGGGCATTGCCCATCGGCGGCCATCTTCCCATATTCCGCCGGGGCCGAGGGGAGCGACATTGGATTTCGAGCAGGCGCTGGCGGCGGCCCTGGCGGAGGGGCCGGAAGCGGAGGCGTCCCTGCGCCGCGCCGAATCGGTGCTGGAGGCCGCCGCAAGCGCAGATGCGCCCCGCCTGGCGCAGGCGCGCAAGCAGCACCGCGGGGCGCTCCTGGCAGTGCTGGTCGCCTGTTGTGGCGCCGCACCATTCCTGACGGCCTGGCTGCGCCGGGAGCCCGGGTGGCTCTTCGAGCTGGCGGAGGACCCCGCCCTGGACCGACCCCGGGAACGCGCCGCGCTGGAGGCCACCCTGGACTCGGCCCTCGAGGCCGGTGCGGACCTCGAGGCCACGCTGCGTCGCATCAAGTACCGGGAGCTCTCCCGCATCAGCGTGCGAGAGTGCCACAACGCTTGGGTACCGGAAGATCGCGTTGGCGAGGTGCTGGCCGAGCTCTCCCAGCTGGCGGAGGCGTTGCTGGCACGCGCCCTCGCCCACGAGCAGGCGCGCCTGGTCGAGGAGCTCGGGCCGCCCGTGTGGCGGGGCTCGGATGGCAGCCACGTGGAGCTGCGCTTCGCCGTCCTGGGCCTCGGCAAGCTCGGCGGCGGTGAGCTCAACTACTCCTCGGACGTGGATCTGATCTACGTCCTTGAGAGTCCCCCCCCCGTGGCACGCTCCCTCCTGGACGGGCCCGGTGGGCTTTCCCCCCACGAGTACTTTGGCCGTCTCGCCACGCGCTTCGGCCGGCTGGTCGAGGCCGCCACCTCCGACGGCTTCCTCTACCGCGTGGACCTGGACCTGCGCCCCGAGGGCGCCCAGGGCGCGCTGGTCACCTCGAGCGACGCCCTGGCGGACTACTACGACGGCTGGGCCGCCACCTGGGAGCGCGCGGCCTTCATGAAGGCCCGGCCAGTGGCCGGAGACCTGGCCTTTGGCTGGGGGGTCGTGCGCAGCATCCATCCCATGATCTACCGCAGCAGCATGGACCTGGCCGGCGTGGCCGCGATCCGCCAGATGAAGGCGCGGGTAGAAGCCGAGCGCACGCGCGACGCGCGTTTCCACGTCAAGCTCGGCACCGGCGGGATCCGCGACGTCGAGTTCGTGGCGCAGGCCCTCCAGCTGCTGCACGGCGGGCGCATCCCGCAGGTGCGCGGGCGTTCGGCGCAGGCGGCGTTGTTGGCGCTGGCAGAGGTGGGCGTGCTGCCCAGGGCCACCTGTCTGGATCTCCTTGGCGCCTACCGTTTCCTGCGACGCCTGGAGAACCGCCTCCAGATGCAGGCGGAGCAGCAGACCCACTGGCTGCCCGTCGCCCCGGCCGCTCGCGAGCGCATCGCCCGCAGCCTCTATCCGGGTCCCGGTGCCGTGGCGCGCCTGGATGTGCAGCTTGCCGCGCACACCGAACGTGTGCGCGGCATTTTCGACGGGCTCTTCGCGGATGGGGGCAGTGGCCCGGTAGTCGCGCTCTTCATGCGGGGCGCGCCGCGGCTCATGGCAGTCCCCGAGGTGCGCACCCTGATGGAGGGGCTGGCCAGCCGCTTTGCCAGCGAGATCGCAGCGTCCGCCGACCCGGAGCGCGCGTTCAACAACCTGGACCGCTTCGTAGAGGGTGTAGGCGGGCGCTCCTTCTACTACGGCCTGTTGGCGGACCGACCCGAGCTGGTGGGGCGCCTGGTGGGCCTCTTCGCGGCCTCCCGCACCCTCTCGGTGGTGATCGCCACGCTGCCCCAGCTGATCGAGCCGATTTTTGACGACCCGACGCAGCTGGCGCCCTCCCGGGACGAGATGGAGGAGATTTTCGGCACCATCCACACCGAGCTGGCAGGGCGGGATGCACTCGCTGAGGAGGAGGTCGGCCTCGCCGCCCTGCGCCTCTTCCAGCAACGCGAGCTGGTAGACGTGGGACTGCTGGACCTGGCGGACAAGATCGATCTACCCCAGGTGGAGCGCGCGCTGACGGAGATCGCAGAGGTGTGTCTCGCCCGCGCCCTGCACCTGGCCCAGGAGCAGCTCGCCCGAGGCCGCGCCAGCGCAGCGCGCCAGGTGGCTGAGGCCGAGTTCCTGGTCGTGGGCCTCGGCAAGCTCGGCAGCCGCGAACTCGGCTACGGCAGCGACCTCGATGTGCTCTTTCTCTACGACACACCCGGAGCCGACGCGGCCGCGCGCACGGCTGCACAAGAGCCCCATGTACGGCTCGCGCAGAAGCTCGCCTGGGCACTCCAGACGCGCACCGCCGAGGGCGTCTGCTACGAAGTGGACGCGCGGCTACGGCCCTCCGGCAACCAGGGCATGCTGGTGACCTCGCTGGATTCATTCGCCCGCTACCACCGCGAGAGCGCCTGGCTCTGGGAGCGCCAGGCTCTGCTGCGCGCGCGGCCCGTTGCGGGCAGCTGCGCCCTCGCGGAGCGCTTCCGGTCCCTGCGCCATGCGTTGCTCGCGACCCCCGCGCCGGAGGATCTGGAGGCGCAGATCCACCAACTGCGCTCGCGCATGGAAGAGGAGCTGGCACAGGAGAGCGCTGGCAGGCACAACCTCAAGCTCGGCCGTGGCGGCCTGCTGGACATCGAGTCTGTGGTCCAGGTTCTACAGCTCCGCTTTGGCTGCGCCCATCCCGAGCTCTTGGAACCCACGCGCGTGGACGTGCTCCTGGGGCGCATGGGCGCCCTCGGGCTGCTGCGGGCCGAAGGGGTCGATACCCTGCAGGCCGGCTGGAGCTTTCTTCGGCGCCTCTCGAGCCGCCTGCGCATCGTGGAAAACCGCTCCATCTCCGACCTGCGCGAGGAGCGGGGCGACCTGGATTCCGTGGCCCGCGCCATGGGCTACCCGACTTCGAAGCGCAGCGGCACGGCCCGTCTCCCCCTCCTCGACGACTACACCCGCCACACCGAAGCCATCCGAGCGGTCTACCGGGGGACGTTCTTTCCGATTTCCGATGTGAGCTGACGCGGAGCTTGGCGAGACCTCCGCTCACATCGGAAATCGGAAAGAACGTCCCCCTCTACGCGCGACCAGAAGTGGTCGCGCGCATTTCCTGCGACGGTGGCGCGGTGGCAATGGGAGCCCAACACCATCAGCGTGGTGCGTTCGGCTTCCAGGGCGGGGAAGCTACCGGTGGACCAGGCCTCCGGGCGGCCGGTGCTCGCAAAGTGGGTCCAGGCCTCCTGCAGGGTACGGGCGAGCCGCCGCGGATCGCCACCAAAGAAGATCGGGCGCAGTAGCGGCCGGCGCCAGCTGCCAAAGACGAGGGGCAGTTCGATACCGTGACAGGCGCCTACCCAACCCCCCACGAAGAGCGGGGCCCAGTCGAAGCGGTAGCGAAAGGTGGCGGGCTGGTGTGCGCGCTGGGCCGCGGCCAGGCAGGCTGCGGGATGCACGAAGATGCGGTCGGTCTGGAAGGCGCTCCAGCGCTCGACGGGTGTGCGGCCGGCGTCGCGGTAGGCCTCGAAGGCGTCGTCTGCATAGGCTCGGCCCGCGGCGTCGCAGCCGGGCAGGACATAGCCCAGCCGGCGCCGCAGGGTTGCGGCGTCCATGCGGCGCGCCTTGCGGTCGGTCAGCAGGAAGAGCTTCCACTCGTCGCGGTTGGTGCCGATGAACAGCGGCACGCCGCGCGAAAGGCCCGCCGCCACGGCACGCAACGGGGGCTCGGGCAGCAGATCGCCATCCACCCAGGGCTGCCAGGGCAGCGTGCCGTGCGCCACGCCCAGGCGCATGGACGCGCGCGCCTGGGCGGCGAGCAACGCCGGCACCCCTACGTTCCGCAGCCGCTCGGCCGCCTCCACAGGGATCCCGAGCTCCTCCAGGAAAGTCTGCGCCACCTGAGCCGCGCGCGCTGGCGAAGAGCAGTTGTGCGCCGCCCCGCTCTGGGCGATGGCCTTGTGGAAGAGCCCTGCCGCCCCTGGACAGCCAAGCAACGTGCCCACGCTCATGGCGCCCGCGGACTCGCCAAAAATCGTGACGTTCCCCGGGTCACCCCCGAAGGCGGCGATGTTGTCGCGCACCCAGGCAAGCGCCGCGAGCTGATCGCGCAGGCCCAGGTTCGTGGCAAAGTCCAGATCCGGCCGCAGACTCGCGAGGGGTAGGAACCCCAGGGCCCCGAGGCGGTAGTTGAGCGTCACCACCACCACATTGCCGCGCTGCACCAGCGCGCGCCCGGAGTACATGGGCGAGCTCCCGGCTCCCATCACGAAGGCCCCGCCATGGATCCAGACCATGACGGGCCGCCGGCCCTCCAAGGAGGGCGTCCAGACGTTGAGGGCGAGGCTGTCTTCGGAGCTGCGCGGGCCTCCCCCCACCAGGTCTACCAGAGGCGTCACGGCAGCAAGCTGGGGCGCCGCGGCGGCGGCTTCGCAGGCCTCGCGAACCCCCGCCCAGGGCTCCTCGGGCTGGGGCGGCCGGAAGCGCAGGGAACCCACCGGAGGCTGCGCGAAGGGAAGGCCCCGGAAGCGCAGCACGCCCCCCTGCACGCTGCCCCGCACCCGCCCACTTCTCGTAACCGCTACCGGCTCCAGCCTGCTCTCCTCTGCGCGCGCCGCCCGATTCCGCTAAAACACGGACCTCTCAGCCTAGCGAGCTTTCCGAGGGGAAGGGACCCCATGACCGACCGCACGTTCAACTTCTCCGCCGGCCCTGCCGTACTCCCCGAGGAGGTCCTGCGAGAGGCCCAGGAAGCCCTCTGGGACCTCGAGGGAAGCGGCATCGGCATCCTCGAGCACAGCCATCGCGGCGGTCCCTTCGACCGCGTGATCGCCGAGGCCGAGGCCGACTGCCGCAGCCTCGCCGGCATCCCCGAAGACTACGCTGTGCTCTTCCTCCAGGGCGGCGCCTCCACCCAGTTCGCCATGCTCCCCGCCAACTTCCTGCCCGATTCCGGCACGGCAGACTACTGGCTCACCGGTAGCTGGTCCAAGAAGGCGCTGAAAGAAGCGCAACACTATGCGGGCCGGGCGGGGGTGCACGTCGCGGCCAGCAGCGAGGCCACGGGCTTCGATCGCATTCCGCGCCAGGACGAAGCCCAAGCGTCGGAAGCCCCGGTCTACGTCCATTTCACCTCGAACAACACCATCGTGGGCACGCAGTTCCAGAGCGAGCCCGAGGTACCCGCCAGCGCCTGGCTGGCCTGCGACGCCTCGAGCGACCTCTTCTCGCGCCCCATCGACCCGACCCGCTATGGCCTGCTCTACGCCGGCGCCCAGAAGAACCTGGGGCCGGCGGGAGTCACGCTGGTGATCCTGCGCCGTGAGCTGCTGGAGTGCCAGGTGCGCGCGCTGCCGACCATGCTGCGCTACGCCACCCATGCGGAGAAAGGCTCGCGCTTCAACACCCCGCCCACCTTCGGCATCTACGTCATGGGCCGCGTCTTCAAGTGGATCCAGGCGCAGGGTGGCCTGGCCGCCATGGCGCGCCGCAACCAGGAGAAGGCGGAGCTCCTTTATCAGTGCCTCGAGGACCTGGACTTCTACCATTGCACGGCGGGCGAGGGCAGCCGCTCTCTCATGAACGTCACCTTCCGCACGCCCAGCCCGGAGCTGGATGAGCGCTTCGTGGCGGAGGCCTCGCAGCAGGGCCTCGCCGGGCTCAAGGGCCACCGCTCCGTCGGCGGCATGCGCGCCAGCATCTACAACGCCTTCCCGCGCGCCGGTTGCGAGGCGCTGGCCGCCTTCCTGCGTGACTTCGCCAGCCACAACGGCTGAGCCCGTGGCAATTCCGCCGCGGCTCATCGACCGCGTACCCCTCGGTGCCGCGCTGGACGACCCCGGAGCCATCCTCGACCGCTTCCTTGCCTGGGTCGAGGAGACCGGCCTCACGCCCTATGCGGCCCAGGAGGAGGCGCTGCTGGAGCTCGCCGACGGCCGGCACGTGGTGCTCTCCACTCCAACGGGCTCCGGAAAATCCCTCGTGGCCCTGGGCATGCACTTCCAGGCCCTGTGCAGAGGCGAGCGCTCTTTCTACACCGCCCCGATCAAGGCCCTGGTGAGCGAGAAGTTCTTTGCGCTCTGCAGTGTATTGGGCCCCGAGAACGTTGGCATGCTCACCGGCGATGCCAGCATCAACTGGGCCGCGCCGGTGGTCTGCTGTACCCAGGAGGTGCTGGCCAACATGGCCTTGCGCGAAGGCGAGCGGGCCGACGCCCCCTACGTGGTGATGGACGAATTCCACTACTACGCCGACCGGGAGCGCGGCTGGGCCTGGCAGCTGCCGCTGCTGGCGCTACCGCACTCCACGTTTCTGCTGATGTCGGCGACCCTCGGCAACACCGCCTCCATCGAGGAGCGCCTACAGGCGCGCACGGGCCGCGCCGTGGCGCACGTCCACAGCGAGGAACGCCCAGTGCCCCTCGACTTCGAGTACCGCGAGACCTCCCTCCAGGAGAGTGTGGAAGCCCTGCTGGAACAGGGGCGAGCGCCCGTCTACATCGTGAGCTTCACGCAACGCGAGGCGGCAGAGGTGGCCGGCGGACTAACCAGCGTGCATGTGGTGGAGCGCGAGCAGCGCGCGCAGATCGCCTCGGCCATCGGCGGCTTTCGCTTCAACACCCCTTACGGAAAGGAGATGAAACGACTCCTCTCCCACGGCATTGGCCTGCACCACGCGGGGCTGCTTCCCAAGTACCGCCTCCTGGTGGAGCAGCTCTCCCAGCAGGGCCTGCTGCGCGTGGTCAGCGGCACGGACACCCTGGGTGTGGGCGTGAACATTCCGATCCGCACGGTGCTCTTCACGCGCCTGTCCAAGTATGACGGCGAGAAGGTGCGGATCCTCTCCGTGCGCGATTTCAAGCAGATCGCCGGGCGCGCGGGGCGCAAGGGCTTCGACGAGCGCGGCAGCGTGGTCTGCCAGGCGCCTCCCCACGTGGTGGAGAACAAGCGCAGTGCCGCGAAGAGCCGCGGCACCGGCCGCAAAGCCACCCGCAAGAAGGCCCCGCCGCGCGGCTTCATCCCTTGGAACCAGGACACCTTCCAGCAGCTGGTCACGAAGCCCCCCGAGATGCTGGAGAGCCACTTCCGCGTCACCCACGGCATGCTGCTGCAGTGCCTCCAGCGCGAAAGAGCGAGTGACGACCCACGGGGCGGCTACGGGGCGCTGGCGTCGATCATCGGCCACTGCCACGACTCCCCGGCGCGCCAGCGCCGTTACCTGCGCGAGGCCGCCCAGCTCTTCCGCTCTCTACGCCGCGCCGGCATCGTGCGCGTGCATCTGGGGCACGTAGAGGTCGACCCAGGGCTCCAGCGCGACTTCTCCCTGCACCACAGCCTCTCCCTCTACCTGGTGGACGCCGTGGCGGCCCTGGATCCGGAAGCTCCCGACTACGCCCTGGACCTGCTCTCCACGGTGGAGGCCGTACTGGAGGACCCCGTGCCCATCCTGCGGGCCCAGCTCTCCAAGCTGAAGAGCGAGGTGATGGCAAGGCTGAAGGCCGAGCGCGTGCCCTACGAAGAGCGCCTCGCGCGCCTGGACGAGGTGACGCTCCCGCGCCCCTGCGAGGACTTTCTGCGCGAAACCTTCCGGATCTTCGCCGATCACCATCCCTGGCTGAGTACCCGCAGCGTGCGACCGAAGGCCATCGCTCGAGAAATGCTGGAATCCTACGCGAGCTTCGATGGAGCGGTGAAGGAGCTGGGCCTCCAGCGCCTCGAGGGCCTGCTGCTCCGCTACCTGAACCAGGTACAGGCTACCCTTGCCCGCGAAGTACCCGATGCGCAGAAGAGCGAGGAGGTCCTGGACGCCCAGGCCTACCTGCGGGAGCTCGTGCGGCGCACGGACTCGAGCCTGCTGGAGGAGTGGCAGAGCCTGGTGCATCCCGCCCTAACCTCCGAGGCGCCGGAGCCGACTCCACCGCGCCTGGCGCTGTCTGCCACGCCCAAGCTCCTGCGCGCGCGGTTGCGGGCGGAGCTCCATGCGTTGCTGCGCGCCCTCTCCGAGGCGGACGACGAGGAGGCGGCCCGTTGTGTGCGCCAGGATCCCGACGATCCCTGGGATTCCGACCGCTTCTGCGAGGCGCTGGCCCCGTTCCGCGAAGCCCAGGGCCAGGTTCGCTTCGATGGGGAGGCGCGTCGATCCCACCTCACCCAGTTGAGGGAGGTGGCTCCCAGACTTTGGACCGTGGAGCAGGGCCTCCTCGATGCGGAGGGCGAGCCCTTCTGGTTCGTGCGCGGCCAGGTGGACCTGCGAGAGGAGGACGCCGACGCGGGCCCCCTGGTCGCAGTGCTGGAGATCCGGGAGTAGCCCGTCATCACCCGGGGAATCCCCTATCTTCCTCCTTCCGAACTGCCGATAGGACCTCCCGCGATGGCACAGCGTCCCGCCGTGATCCTCCTCGCCTTCGGCGACCAGCACGACCCGCTGGCGGGCCGATTGCTGCTGATGGGTTTTCGCGCCCTACGGGCCCACGGGCCCGCGGCGGTGCGGCCGCTGCTAGGGCGGGATGCTGGGCCGGTGCGCGGGATGATCATCGCCAGCTCTCCGGAGGGGATGAGCCTCGCGGAGCTCACCAGTGGGCTGCGCACGGCATTGGAGGGCGGCGTCTCCTTCGAAATGGTCGCAAACGGTCCGCGTCCCGGCCGCGGTGCTCTCGATGCGCTGCGCCAGCTGGGCGTGCGGCACTGCCTGTGGACGCCGCATAACGACAGCGAGCTGCGCTTTATCCTGAACCGCGTGGTCTACGAGGGGCCGGGGGCGCTGCGCGGCGACGCCCGCGTGCCCACCAACAAGATGGTCCGCGTACACTCCGCTGCGGGGGAGAAGCCCGCCCTCGTCTACAATCTGTCCGCGAGCGGCGCATTCCTCGAGACCCATCGGCCCACCAACGTCGGCGGCCACATCCGCATGTGCTTGCCGCTTCCCACGGGCCCGATCGAAACGAGTGCAGTCGTGGTTGCGGCCAACGTACCGGGGAACCTGCAGCGCCCGAACCTGCCCCGCGGCATGGGAATCCGCTTCGAGAAGCTGGACGCCAGCCAACGCGAGACCATCGAGAAGTACATCCATGAACGAGCCGGTACCTACGAGCTCTGAGCCGAGAGCACAGACCCGCTCGACGTCCGGCTGGGAGCGCTTCTACGCGGTGGTGCGGCACATACCCCGAGGCCGCGTCGCCAGCTACGGGCAGATCGCCCGGGAGGCCCGAGTGCCCCGCCAGGCTCGCCAGGTGGGCTACGCCTTGGCCGCCCTTGCCCCTGGTACGGACGTCCCGTGGCAGCGAGTAGTCAATGCCCGCGGCCGGCTGAGCCCCCGTCGCGACGCCGAGCGCTACTCGCTGCAGCGGCAGCTCCTCCTGGCGGAGGGCGTGACCTTCGATGCCAGCGGGCGTATCGACCTGGACCGTTTCGGCTGGCGCCCCCGCCAGCACCGCTAAGAGGCGAGCACGGCGGCCTTCTCGACGATCGCTTCGACACGCTGGATGTGGTCACGCAGCGTTCCGCGTTCCTGCACCTCGTGCTCCACTTGCGGCCCCGTGGCGCGGCCGATCCCCTTCAAGAAGGACCACACCGCCAGGTCCGCACGGCTCGGCGTTTCGGCGTAGAAGAAGGGGCGGCTCCCCAGGAAGTTCGCCAGGTCATCCAGGCGGGATGGAAACTCCTGGCGGAGCTCCGGGCGATAGGGCGCCTCTTCCGCGCCGTCCACCAACGAGCGTAGATAGTTGACCCAGTAAAAAGTGAGCGTCTCCTCCACCCAGGTCTCCAGGCGCCGCTGGGAGCCCGCCACCTTCGGATC
>Ga0114931_10009625_pt1 | contig 11562 bp, 10 predicted proteins | sample 2SBtaG_FD_89579 | JGI IMG/M metagenome (GOLD analysis project Ga0114931, IMG submission 89579) | Deep subsurface microbial communities from Kolumbo volcano to uncover new lineages of life (NeLLi) - 2SBTROV14_V59a metaG | ecosystem: Environmental > Aquatic > Marine > Volcanic | place: Kolumbo...
AGGCCTAAAAAACCTTGGCCTTCAATTTGATACGCCCTCAGCAGCTTTTTACGTGTGGATGGAGGTGCCTAAGGGATACACGTCCACCTCCTTCACCGCGCACCTGCTAGAAAAGGCAGGCATTGTCACAACTCCCGGCCATGGCTTTGGCGCACCAGGAGAAGGCTACATTCGCATGACCATCACCACGACCAAAGATCGATTAGCCGAAGCGGTTGATCGCATAAAAAAAATTGGATGGTAATAATATGGAAGAAGAACAATCCCCCTCACTCCATTTTTTAATCGGAGACCTTCCAAGAAAATATTCTCGGAAATCATGAGCACTGAAACCGTCTTTATTGCCTTTGGTTCCAATCAAGGTAATCGTCAGGACTTTTGTGACCGTGCCATTGCCTTGATGAAGCTTCTGCCTCATTCTCAGGTCACGGGCCTCTCTTCCTATTACGAGACGGAACCCGTGGACATGAAATCCGCTCAGGAAATTGGATGGTTTTATAATGGTGTCGTTCGGATTGAGACTCAACTCCCACCAGAACGATTATTGGCCATTTGCCAAGAAACCGAACGAAGCCTGGGTCGTAACCCTGCTGAGCGAAACACTCCACGCACCATTGATTTGGATATTTTGTTTTATGGCCAACAGATCATCGACACTTCTCTGCTCACCATCCCACATCCTCGTCTTCATCAACGTCGGTTTGTCTTAATGCCGATAGTGGAAATCGATCCAGCATGGATCCATCCGCAACGACACAAAACGGTCCAATCCCTGCTTAACCAACTCCCGAATACCCATCAAATTCGAAGACTAGACCTCATCCCAGGGGCTCATTACTCCACCCACCCGTCATGTTCTCCACCACCCATGGATTAAATGCGTACGCCCCGCCCGACCCAGGCCTTTAAAACCTGGCGGCGCCAACAAGACGCGCACCAGAATTCCATTGGGTTTGTCCCCACCATGGGCGCCTTGCATGCAGGACATCGGTCATTAATCCAACGAGCCCGTCAAATGTGTGAGACGGTCGTGGTAAGCATTTTTGTGAACCCGCTCCAGTTTGGGCCAACGGAGGATTTTCGTCGTTATCCTCGCCTTCCTGCACAAGATCTCGCTCTCTGCCGTGAAGAAGAAGTCGATGTCGTGTTTATCCCTCCGTTGAATCGCCTCTATCCACCAGACTTTCAAACCGCCGTCAGCGTGAATAGGCTTTCCAAACGATGGGAAGGAGAACATCGCCCCACCCACTTTGACGGCGTCACCACGATTGTCGCCAAACTCTTAAATATTGTTCGTCCTACACGAACCTTCTTTGGTCAAAAAGATTACCAACAATTTTTAGTGATTCAACAAATGGTGAAAGACCTTGAATGGGACACTAAGCTTACCCTATGCCCAACCATTCGCGATCCAGATGGGTTGGCGCTGAGTTCACGCAATCAATATTTGGGAGCCTCTGACCGCCAACATGCACGACTCCTCTATCAAGCCTTGTCGGCTGGGAAGCAGGCTATTGCCAAAGGGCAACACCACACACAGCTGATTTGCCAAGCCATGCAAGACGTATTACATGGCCATCAACACCTGACAATTGATTATCTGGCTTGCTGCGATGCGCAAACGCTTGAGCCTCTATCCAAAGTTCAAGGGAAGGTAGTACTACTGGGCGCCGTTCGATTGGGAACCCTTCGGCTGATTGATAATATGGTAATTCAGATAAAAACCAGGAAATTTTTGTGAGGGCAAGGAAGTCACGCGCGCAAAACCTGAGTACATAGGTAGATACATGAGGATGTGAGCATGGGGTTGACGCCACCATCACGGAAAAGGACTGTTTTCAGAGGCGCCCTTTATGGGGCTGTTGAAGAATTCACTCCCCCAAGAAAAAAACGGGTTATACATTTATGATGGGTATTCGTGTTCCCGACAGATCAGTTGTACATCCCGTTTGCTCAATGGCTCCTGCGTTAATCCACAGACGTATGCATTCACATGATGTTCATTAAAGCGGCACGTATGGCAAGCTGCGAACGTCTTACGGTCATTAATGCGCTGCATTTCACGCAAGATCGAGCGAAGAGCGCTCTCAAGTTCCTCAACCAGCAACGACCTCGTTGTGGCCAGGGCCGATGCCAAGCTTTGCGCTGGAAAGGATTGATCAATAAGCTTTCTTCCCTTTGTCGTTGGGGACAGATGCGTGATTCGTTTATCTTTCGTGTCCTGTTGCTTTTGCAAGAACCCTTTCTGCGCTAAGACCTTCAGTGATTGCGAGCCGGTACCCTTCGTCAGCCCCAAATACTCTGTGACAGCTTGCGGTGTATCTGAATAGCGATTGCATCGTATCAGGTAGGCGAGTGCCTCTATTTGAACCGGTTGTAAGCCATACTTCAATCCAAGAGTCCGCACCTCTATCCGAAGAAGATTGTTCAGTCTTTCCAAAAGGTCCTGCACCCCTCGAACATTCATAACGCTATTGTATCGCCTCGATACTGTCTTGACAAACCCGAGATTGTATGGGATAGTCCAAATTGTATTGAGTCGATACTATTATCCGTTAACTTTAAAGGAGGTCAGCAATGAAAAAAGCCATTTTTTATCATGCCGGGTGTCCCGTGTGTGTTGAGGCCGAAGGAATGGTTGCTCACGCGATTGATCGCAACCAATATGATTTGGAAATTGTCCACTTTTCTCAACATCCCAATCGGGTCACTGAAGCTGAAAGCGCAGGTGTCAAGTCAGTCCCGGCGTTGGTGCTGGATAATCAGGTGTTTCACATCAACTTTGGCGCATCAATGGCTGACGTTAAAGCCGCCTCATGAGGGTGAGCCAGATCTTTTGGATCAAGAACGTTCTGTCATGATATCACTTGCAACGGATTCATGAATCTGGGCCTACTCCAGGTCTTTGGTTTCCTATCACTCTTGTCCAAAATAAAATGCAAAGATTGGCATTTTCACCACTACCCATGGGGCTTCCTTCGATTTTGGACAGGAGGGGGTTCCTATCATTTATTGACAAAGGAGGTATCGGGTGATTCTATTTAGGAGGTATAAAAGGTATATTCATGTGTGTTTGCTCATGGGGCTGTGGCTAACATCGATGTCTTGTGCAGCGACTGAATCTCCAGCAGAGAAGATGACCCCATCATTGTACGACCGATTAGGCGGGAAACCCGCAATAACGGCCGTGGTGGATGCATTTGTTGGGAATGTCGCTAATGATTCCCGTATTAATGGTCGTTTTGCCACGACGGATATCCCGCAATTAAAACGACATCTCGTCGATCAGGTCTGTTCCGCCTCTGGCGGTCCGTGTATTTACTCAGGACGCGATATGAAAACCACTCACGCAGGTATGCGCATTAGCACAGCTGAATTTACGGCGTTGATGCAAGATTTAGTCGCAGCATTGAATACATTTAGCGTTCCAGATAGAGAGCAGAAAGAGCTACTGGGCCTCCTGGGTCCTATGCAATCAGATATCGTCGAAATTCCGTAAAGGTTTTTTTAGAGAACTCTATATCGAATTGGCATCTTGCGCGGATAAACATCCCGCAAGATGCTTTTTCGTGTCCAACGGCAATTTGAGAAGACATGAGGTCTATACCTGTTATGACTAACAAGGAGGTTACCAAGTGACTCATACTTCACCAGCCGATGTTGGGGCGGTTGCTTCTGTGTGGCGATATCCTGTGAAATCGATGATAGGAGAGGAATTGCCGTTTGCTTATGTGAGCAACTATGGATTGTTTGGTGATCGATCCTACGCCATTGTCGACCAAACTGACGGAAAGACGGCCACGGCCAAAAATCCCCGAACATGGCCCACACTGTTTACATTCAAAGCTACCTGCGTTCAAACCGTGGACAGTGCAGAAAAAGTCCCTCCCGTCCGAATCACCCTGCCTAATGGGACGACCGTCACCAGTGAGCAACCTGAGCTCAATCAGGTCTTGTCAGAGGTCCTCAACCGTGAGGTTTGCTTGCTGACCGTCGAGCAAGGCAAGGTCAAAGGCGTGCAGTCGTCTCTTCCTCCATTTTGGTCAGGCCGATCAGACGAATACTGGCCTGATATCGAGGGGCGTGATCATCGAAACATAACCACTGAATTCACGCTTCCGACAGGGACCTTTTTTGATGCTGCCACGATTCACCTGCTGACAACGGCCACACTCAGCCAACTTCGTGAACACTACCCATCCGGGCACTTTGCTATTCAACGCTTTCGTCCCAATATTGTGGTGGAGCCCAAAAAGGAGAAGGGAGAGTTTGTAGAAAATTCCTGGATTGGGCATACCCTCGCCATCGGGAATGAGGTTCGCCTCACCATCACAGGTTCCTGTGGGCGATGTGTGATGACCACCTTACCCCAGGGCGCGCTCCCGAAGGACCCTGGAATATTGCGTACGGCGCTCCAATACAATGACGGCAACGTGGGCGTGTATGCCAATGTCATACGGGGCGGCACGATTCGCCAGGGTGATGGGATACGAGTTGAGCCGTAATTTCTAACAAGAGGCTGAAATCGCTTTTGAAACCATTGAATCATAGGGCCCTTGATAGGCCTATTGAAGCATTTATGGCTTGAAGCCCTAAATGTTTCAGAACTGATGATCAATATCATTGGAAGGGAATGTTCAAAATCTGAGAAGTCAGCAAATCGCGTCGGATGATGATCCACGCTCCATTATGCAACAGTCCCCTCATTTAAAAAGACGAGGCAAAGAAGGCTATAAAATCTGAATTATTGAGATTTGGCGCAACGAAAACCGACATTAGGCGAACGTAAGGAAGGATTTGCTCCGTTGCGCGTCGCGGTTCGCAACAGTTGAGAGCGGCTACGCCATGACCCGCCTCGGACGCTTTTATACCGACCCACCTTTGGACCTTGGGGATTTCGTTCCGGCATCCGTGGATAATAATCTGGCCCAAACCAATCATTCACCCATTCGCGTACATTGCCGGCCATATGACTGAGTCCATAGGGACTGCGCCCTTCTTCAAAACTGTCCACTGCCGCAACCAGCGGGATTTGATGCACATGGTACAGTCCCGAGACTGCTAAATTTTCATCGGGAACTTTGCTCCCCCAAGGGAATAAGTTTCCATTGGTCCCTCGCGCGGCTTTTTCCCATTCGGCTTCAGTCGGCAATCGTGCATGTCGCACGGCACAAAATTGATCCGCCTCTTTCCAATCCATATACATGGCTGGCCACCGCGCCATGACATAGTCTGGAAGAACGTGCACATCGATCAAATGCCAAATGAGATGTTGAAGTTCATGCGGTACCGGCAGACCTTGTTCATCCAGAAACGCCAAATACTCGGCCATGCTGACTTCATCGCGATCAATGAAGTAGGTGTCCAGCCATATTCGACGTTGCGGGAACTCCGTATCGTCGTACTGCGTTTCTAATCCAAACGGATCATCATCTTTCCGCACCGTGCCCATCAAGAAATAACCTTGTGGGATCTTGATCATTGGAGCAGGCTGCGCAAGCTTTGCAATGCCTCGAAGATGACCTTCTAATTCGGGAGGAGGTTCAGCCTCTACTTTAAGCGCAGAAGCCATCATGGGCATCCCGACCAAAAGTATGCACAGGGAAAACAGTACATGAAGAAGCATGCGTTCAATACCCCCGCTTGTTCAAAAACACCAACTGCCCACCTTCTACGAGATTCGCCTGTGCAATACGACCATCACGTACTGAATGCGCCTGAACGGTTGCCAGAAATAATCGTTCCCCGGCTTGGGTGTCGAACAGGTCAGTCACATCTACTATTCCCGATGATTCCCACGCTCCAATAATCCCTGATTGACTGTCCGTCGCCTGCTCAGGCAAGGAAAGAGATCGATCAATTCGAGCGATTCTCTGAATCGATCCATCCTGTGGATCCAACCGCCAGACTGATGCTTCCTCGCGAGATTGGCTTCCAAACTTCGGCTGGATGGTTTTCGCATTATCTTCTTGTACGTAAATAAACCCATCATCACCCCATTCTAAGTTATCGGGATTCCGAATGCCAAAGTCAGGGCCAGGGACTTGGCCACCCCCCGCATCATCACCGTCGTAGAGAATTTTGAGTGTGGCAGCCATCGAATCAAAATCCACATCAACTTGATAGATTGCGCCCCAAGCATCTTTGGGAAACACGACATCCCGTCCCGTCGAAGAAAAGACCGCCCGTGTTCCTACAAGAGGATGCGTACTCACATCTTCGGGACGGGAGAATTGAAAAGCCTTACCGGCTTTAGCTTCCCGTCGAAGCGTGAATCCATTTTTATACCCAAACGCATCGTAACCAGGCTTTCCAGCTTTACCGGTATCAAGGACTTCGATCTTCATCCAGGTTCCAGACAGCACCGCCCCGGTTCCATGGAAATCATCGACCGTTGTTTTCCCATTGGTTGCCACGAAGTAATACAGATCTCCAATCAACAACCCATTTCGATTGAGAAACTCATGGAAGACCGAGTTCGACCTTGAAGGAAGCCTGTTACGGATCTCAAAGAGGGAGGCATTCTTCTTCCCAATAAACAACCATAATGGCGCGGCCACGACATGAGAGTCAGGAGTGTCGATCATTGCGAACGTTCCAAAGGCTTGAGCATCTTCTGTTTGCGGCATGGAATCATCACCAATCAACAGAGCCACTTGATCGCCACCAATGCGCAACGGCGCTGTATTTTCCCAGGCCATACGACCAGCTGCTGGAACAGCAAAAAGGCGCTTGGACGCGACGTCCAAAGCCCATAACGACCCCCCGTAGGGATGGAATATCGGATCAGGAATTTCTTCATGCGTAAAAAAAATGGTGTCCACAAATCCATAATGTCCTCCTTCAATCAATTGGGCGGAACACAAGGAGGACAATCCAGATACCTTTTCATGGGTTGAGTGAATCTGATGAAATTGCGTCACAGCTAGCCCTTGACGATCATACACCACGTCAAATGCCAAGCCACTGCTCACCACAAGTCTTGTCTTCCGATCGATATCGACATAGCTCACCCTTGCCCCAGTCAAAGACGTCCCATTGGATAATCGGTACGGATAGCCAGCTTGCCGCAATTCATGATTGACAAAAACTCGAACTGTTTGCGCATCCAACTCATACGCGCCAAGGCCATCCATGTTGCCAACCAATTGATAGTGGGCATCAATGGGGTTGAGATCCCGCGAAGGAAGGAATTCGCCAATCGTCACAACTGGAGTCACCTGCCATCCAGACAAGCCCCGCAGCATGGGAACCTGTTGAGAGCGCTCAGCATTCACGATGAATGGGGCAACAAGTTCCACCACCACACAGAAAAGAACGACAAAATTACATACCAGCATTCTTAACAAACCATTCAACTTCCATTTTTTACTTACCCCCAATCAACCATTCAGAAGCAAAACTAAAGTAACCTTCTCGATAATGTACAAACGCCAAGACAGAGAGTCAAAAAATCCTTACTCGTAACTCGCATCCTACCAAACAGGCCTTTCGCTAACTCAACATAATAAAAACAATTTCTTCCAACATCCTCACGGCAAGGATTTAAGCTTAATTCGAATCGTTCCGAAGCGGTGTGAAGGGATTGATACCTTCCCACACCGGATCCCAAACCCGAGGAAAAGTATCGCACCCGCATTTTCCTTGAGGAATACTTCATCGTAGTAGGTTTTGTTACAAGTCTGAACACCAAATCATGTCGTGTCAGATGTTCTGTCCGGCCTGAACAAGCAAATCGGAGGTCTCACATGGGTTGTTCTTTTCACCTTTTTCATAAATCCTTTAAGGCCTGCCTGCTCGGCCTATTGTTCATTGCCCTGACCACCGTCACCACGATACAGTCTGGATTCGCGGCCGCGTGTCCTTCTGACGCTTACGTGAGCATCCCTTCTGATTCTTGGATTCCTGACATTGCCCATTCATGCTTTGCCCAAGGACATACCATTGTCCAATCAACGACTAACGGCAATTGGTCATCCCCTACCACGTGGGGCGGTACGGTTCCCAAAGCCAATGATGTCATTGACATTCGCCACAATGTCACATTTGATGTTCAAACCGAAGTGTATGACTTAGTGGTGTCCCCTGGCGGCACATTGTCGTTTCACACAACTACTGACACCTCATTAACGGTTGGTACTCTGATGGTAAAGGAAGGAGGAACCTTGCAAATCGGGACCGCGAGCAATCCGGTATCTTCAAATGCCACAGCTTCTATTCTTTTCGCTGATCGACCCCTCAATACCATCTTAGATCCCGCTCAATACGGCAATGGCCTGTTGGTCTTTGGAACACTGGCCGTTCATGGTGCCGAACTATCTGATACCTTCGTTCGTCTAAACGCCGAACCAATAGCTGGCGATTCCCAGGTTACTCTTGAACAAACGGTCACAGGCTGGCAACAGAATGATCGGCTCATCATTCCTGATACCCGGCAATTGACATTAAAGGAAGACCTTGAAGCCTATGCCCCGCAATGGGAAACTCGAACCCTGCAAAGTGTTTCCCAAACGCAACTGAATTTAGATCAGCCCCTGGCCTTTAACCACAAAGGTGCTCGCGACGGGAACGGAAATTTGGTGTTGTTACCCCACGTGGGAAATCTCACTCGCAATGTGATTTTTCAGTCCATAAATGCCGACGGCATCCGGGGGTATACATTTTTTGCGCACCGAGCAAATATTGATATTCGATACGCTGCATTTCGCGATCTCGGTCGCACCACGGTAATGCCTCACGATGAAACCACCTTTGATGGATCCGGAAACCCTACGCAAATTGCCAATAACCAACTCTATCGAACGCCAATTACCCTTTACCATTTATTGGGTCCTCTTCCTACGGTCACTCCCTATCAATATACGTTGGTCGGAAATGCCGTGGACGGTGGGGACGCTGATCATGCGTTTCGATGGTGTATGGGAATCATCGACAGCCACTATGGCCTCATCAAAAAAAATGTTTGCTACAACACCATGGGTTCAGGCATTGCCATGTGGACCGGATCGGAAACGGAAAACCTTGTGGAACAAAATTTTGTGATGAGAGTGAGAGGCACAGGAGCCAAAACTGTAACTTCAGGGATCAAAAAAATACAAGGCAATGAAGGGTCTGGGTATTACCTGAAGGTCAATAACCGAGTCCGAGACAACGTCGCAGCCAATATTGTTCCCCTCCCCATCAACATTCTTGAACCGATAAAAGGCAATAACAAGGTTGATTGGCACGGTTGGCGTATGGGCTATGCCCTATATCAAAATCCAATGAAAAACGGAATTATAAAAATTCCTAATGCTCCAGGAGCCGATCCAGGCACCTATACAAAAGTGACTCAAGGATTACCGGTTCTCGAATTCGTTCGTAATGAAGTCTATGGGGCAGTTAAACATGGGCTTATCAAAGACTATGGTGGTCTTTCTTCGGACGCAAATGGGAAAGTTCTAAGTGATGTATTGAAAGACTTCCGTGCCTGGCATTTTTACGGAAATGGGTATTGGGGGCATGAAAGCAATCCCGTGATCTTGGACGGATTCATGGCCTTTGGGGACAAGCAGGTAAAACGAGGTATTGGCGTCAATTTTCATCAAGCAGAAAACCTGAATTTCCGACTTATTCGGGCAGACATTCAGTCCCTGGAAACCGGAATGATTACTCCCTCCGCCCCAGAATTTCGTGTGGGAAGTGGAGAAACACCAAACCATGGCGTTGTACATATCGGAGACAGTCATTTGCAAAATTATACGAACCTCTCCATCGAACCAGTCGCCCGATATAATAATGTAGTGGGTCTACCTACTCGAACCATCACCATCCAAAATGGTTATTTTCAGGCCGTTAATGCTGTCGGGACATCTCATGAAAACGTGGCCCAATATCATCTCAACATGAATTTTTACACGGGTGGGTATTTAAACCTCTTGGTGAAAAATGAGGTATTTGTCACAAACTACAACAACACCGGAAACGATTTCCAAGTGTACTATTTGGAACAAAGTCCTGACTTTGTAGTGCCGGAGACCACCCATGATGCAAAGGGCTCAACCAAAATGGTCGGGGCCCCGGGACCTGGGCTCACGAACCAAGACATGGTGAATAACGGGAACTCCCCCATTGCTGGAGAAATTGCTCCCTGTTTGAATAACACTAGCTATCCTGAGATCAAGGGCTATGTGTGTAACACGACGGGCACCAATGTTGACGTCACACCACCCGCTCCACCCACAGGATTCCGTCAAGTTACGCCTTAGCCTTCTTGGCAAACCTGATAAAATTCTGCCGATAACTTGGGACTCCTTGAAGGAGTCCCCAAAACGCAGTCGACTATCAATTCGTAATCAATCACTGTTTCGCACCTGGCGTATCCAATAAATGCAATATTGAAAAATGCCTCCACCTTCGCCAAGGCAACGGCTGACAAGCCAGTGACGTTTTTTGCATTCCCCAATGAGACATTTGAGGACTTTGCCTTGCTTCCTACCAGCTGACAGTATCGGAACTGACAGGCCCAGGCGTCCCTTAATCAAAACTGGATATTAGGAAATGCCGTTTTGACGATATTTGTTGAAGGAAGGATTTAAAATCGCAGAAAAATCCTTTGCCCTTCGAAAGCCAAGAACAAAAGACAAATTGAAGTCCATAGGCAGTAACATCCTCTGGTACACTTTCACAGGCTCTCTCCAATCTGAATGGACTGAATTGAATAAGTTGACAACTTGTTTTTTTGATAGGTAGAAATAAAAGTAAGAAGAATTGTATATGTTTTCCTCCGATTTCCCAATTTTATGTTAAAAGTTGCAGCGTACCATCCATGTGCCTTCTTCTTGGTTCTTCAATTATTTTTCTAATGGAGTAGTGAAATGCCAGTTAATACCCTTCGTAAAACAGGAGCTCGAATGAGCCTTCAAGAGGCTTTGGAACGAATGGAAAAGCTCCGGCGTCTTACTGCAAGCAGCAATGAACATGAAGCCGCATTAGCCGCCCTTCGGCTCAAAACATTTGACATTGATGCAGCTCGTGCCCCCCGAAACGAGGAACCAATTGTTAAGCCTAGTCCTATTGAAGCCCCCACCGACAATCGTCCCATTCCTATTCTTGAAAAATTTCCGGACGTGCCATATGAAACCCTAGATGAAATGGAAGCTCACCAACCGGAAGATATAAAATCTATGAATTGGGATGAACTCCATGTGACCCTTCTTGAAATGGCCAGAAAATTGGAAGCTGATGCGGTGACGAATATTCAATTAAAAGGCACCCCCAACAAAAAGATCTTAGGTGGAACGGCCATTCGATATTTAACCTCTCAAGACTTATTTGAAATTGACCGGGCTTATGCCCTAGCCAATGAAGAAGAACTTGCCCGCATGGAAGCCAAGGAACGCCGTGATGAAGCTTACGCACCCCCTATTGATTAAAGCCTTAAAACCTCCCTCTAATCTTACCCACCATTCAACCTAGAACCGGCAGTTGGATCACGAAAGTCTGCACAACCCCTTCACGCACCTAGCGAATTTGAAAATCCTCTCATCACCAACAAGGTGACCACGAGTTTTTCACATTCCC
>Ga0114931_10009626_pt1 | contig 11562 bp, 11 predicted proteins | sample 2SBtaG_FD_89579 | JGI IMG/M metagenome (GOLD analysis project Ga0114931, IMG submission 89579) | Deep subsurface microbial communities from Kolumbo volcano to uncover new lineages of life (NeLLi) - 2SBTROV14_V59a metaG | ecosystem: Environmental > Aquatic > Marine > Volcanic | place: Kolumbo...
CGGATCATGATTCGGTCGATGCCGGCATTTTCAATTTTCTCCACCAATTCCTCGGTAAACTCCTGGTTGGCCTCTACAAGCACCTCACCGTTGACCGGATCGATGACATCTTCCAAGGCAACCCGGCCAAGGATCCGCTCGCCGACGGGCTGGATGATCTCACCGCCCTCGATGAGCGGCTCGGCCAGGATACCGTCGATGGTGTTACAGTCGTGCTCGACGATGGTCGCATCCTGAGACACATCGACCAGACGACGGGTAAGGTAACCTGAGTTGGCGGTCTTGAGCGCGGTATCGGCCAGCCCCTTACGGGCGCCATGGGTGGAAATGAAGTATTCAAGGACGCTCAACCCTTCGCGGAAGTTGGCCTTGATCGGGCTTTCGATGATCGCCCCGAAGGTTTGGCCATCAGGCCGCGCATGCCGGCAAGCTGACGAATCTGGTCTTTTGAACCACGGGCCCCGGAATCGGCCATGATAAAGATGGAGTTAAAACTCGGGGTTTCATGGATGGCGTTGTCCGGTCCACGGACATAATCAACGCTCATCTCTTTCATCATCTCCTCGGTCACCTTCTCGGTGGCCCGGGACCATATGTCAACGACCTTATTGTACTTCTCACCCTGGGTAATCAGACCATTATTGTACTGCTCCTCAACCCGCTTGACCTCATTGCCGCTCTCCTTGAGGATGTCGTCCTTACCCACCGGGATGATCATATCGTTGATCGATATTGATACCCCGGCCCGGGTGGAAAATTCATAACCGAGGTCCTTGAGGCGATCGGCCAGGATTACCGTGGCCTTGCTTCCGCTGTGCCGGTAAGTGTAATCGATAAGAGCGCCCAGGGCCTTCTTGGTCAGGGGCCTATTGACTTCGCTGAAGGGGATGGTATCGGGAAGGAGTTCGCCGACCAGGACCCGGCCGCAGGTGGTATCGACCATCTCGCCACCTATCCGCACCCGGATCCTGGCCTGGAGGTCGATAGCTCCGTGATCATAGGCGATCCGAACCTCATCCGGCGAGGAAAAGGCCTTTCCTTCACCTTTAACGAAGAGGCGTTCCCTGGTCATGTAATAGAGACCGAGGACGATATCCTGCGAGGGGAGGATGATCGGATTGCCGTTGGCGGGGGAGAGGATATTATTGGTCGACATCATCAGGACCCGGGCCTCCATCTGGGCCTCGACGGTAAGCGGCACATGGACCGCCATCTGGTCACCATCGAAGTCGGCGTTGAAGGCGCTGCAGACCAGGGGATGAAGCTGGAGAGCCTTTCCCTCGATGAGCAGGGGCTCAAAGGCCTGCATGCCGAGGCGATGCAGGGTCGGGGCCCGGTTGAGGATGATCGGGTATTCCTTGACCACCTCATCGAGGACGTCCCAGACCTCTTTTGCGCCCTTCTCCACGAGCTTGCGGGCGCTCTTGATCGTGGTGACCAGACCGCGCTCCTCAAGCTTATTGTAGATAAACGGTTTGAACAGCTCAAGGGCCATCTTCTTGGGCAGTCCGCACTGATGGAGACGCAGATAGGGGCCGACCACGATGACCGTACGACCCGAGTAATCGACCCGTTTACCGAGGAGGTTCTGACGGAAACGCCCCTGCTTGCCCTTGAGCATATCGGAAAGGCTCTTAAGCGGCCTCTTGTTGGGGCCGGTGACTGTCTTGCCCCGACGTCCGTTGTCAAAAAGGACGTCGACCGCCTCCTGGAGCATCCTTTTTTCATTCCTGATGATGATCTCGGGGGCGTCGAGCTCAAGGAGCCTCTTCAAGCGGTTATTGCGGTTGATTACCCGCCGGTAGAGGTCGTTTAAGTCTGAGGTGGCAAACCTGCCGCCCTCGAGCGGGACCAGAGGCCGCAGGTCCGGGGGCAGGACCGGAATGACCTCAAGCACCGTCCACTCGGGACGGTTGCCGGAATCCTTGAAGGCCTCGACCACATTGAGCCTTTTGGCAAACTTCTTGCGCTTGGCCTCACTGCCAGTGGTCCGCATCTCCTCACGCAACTGCACGGAGAGGGCGGGAAGATCAAGGGCCTTAAGCATGCCCCTGATCGCGGCCGCGCCGATTCCCACGGTGAACTGACCGGGATTCTCCTCCCTGAGCTGCTGATATTACTGTTCGGTAAGCAGGGTCCCCACCGGGATCGCCGGGTTCTCGGAGGTGTTGACCACATAGGAGTCGAAATAAAGCACCCGTTCGAGCTCCTTCAGGGTCATGTCGAGGAGGTTGCCGATCTTGGAGGGCAGGCTCTTTAAGAACCAGATATGGGCCACCGGCGCGGCCAGCTCGATATGGGCCATCCGCTCGCGACGGACCTTTGACTGGATGACCTCGACCCCGCATTTTTCGCAGACCACCCCGCGATGTTTCATCCGCTTGTACTTGCCGCAATTACACTCGTAATCCTTGACCGGGCCGAAGATCTTGGCACAAAAAAGGCCGTCGCGTTCCGGCTTGAAGGTCCGGTAATTGATGGTCTCGGGTTTCTTGACCTCGCCATGTGACCATTCACGGATCTTCTCCGGCGAGGCAATCGAGATCTTTACCGACTTGAAATTTACCGGTTTTTTGGCTTTCTCGAAAAATGTAAAAAGTTCGTCCACGGCATCACCCTCGGATTGTGTGGCTTATTTATCTAGTGCCTGTCCATAAATAATCTTTTCGCCCGATCTCTGCGTCGTGCGAAAAAAATAATGCTCGGAATATCACATATATGCCTGTGCTTATTTTTTTCGCGGTCCTTGATCTCGAACGAAAATCTTCATTTATGGACAGACACTATCTATTCATCGCCATAGAAACTGGCAAATTTTATTCCTGGATCAACTCGACATCGAGGCAAAGGCCCTGGAGCTCCTTGACCAGAACATGGAAGGACTCAGGCAGGCCGGCCTCGATGAAGTTATCACCCTTGACGATCCGTTCGTACATCTTGGTCCGACCGTTGACATCGTCGGACTTGACGGTAAGGAACTCCTGCAGGGTGTAGGCGGCGCCGTATGCCTCCATCGCCCAGACCTCCATCTCTCCAAGCCGTTGACCGCCGAACTGGGCCTTGCCGCCCAGGGGCTGCTGGGTAACCAGGGAATAAGGGCCGGTGGAACGGGCATGGATCTTGGTGTCGACCAGGTGATGGAGCTTCATGATATACATGACCCCGACGGTGACCAGGTTGGCAAAGCGGTCGCCGGTGAGACCGTCATAGAGCTCTGACTGACCCACTTCATCGACCCCGGCATCGACCAGGAGCTTCCTGATCTCGCCCTCCTCGGCCCCATCGAAGACCGGGGTTGCCATATGGATCCCGGTCTCCGCCAGACGGAAGGCAAGATCGACCAGGTCATCATCAGCCACCTTGACCAAGAGTTCGTCATACTCCTCTTTCGAGTAGACCGCGGCGAGTTTATCCTTGATCGCCTTGATCTGGCCGGCCCGGGCCAGGTCGCCGAGCTGTTCGCCAAGCCTTTTCGCGGCAAGACCGAGATGGGTCTCCAGGACCTGGCCGACGTTCATACGGGAAGGAACACCGAGCGGGTTGAGAACGATATCAACCGGAGTACCGTCGGCAAAGAACGGCAAGTCCTCCACCGGAAGGATCCTTGAAACGACACCTTTATTCCCGTGGCGACCGGCCATCTTGTCGCCGACCGAGAGGCGTCTCTTGGTTGCCACATAGACCTTGACCATCTTGATGACCCCGGGGGAGAGATCATCACCCTTACGCAGCCGGTCAATCCTGGCCTCATAGCGTTTCTTGACCAGGGAGACCTGGTTGTCGTAACGCTCGAGGAGAATCGAAATCTCTCCTTCGAGGGATTTGCGGCCGCTGAAATCAATTTTGGCAAGGTCCTTCAGGGAAAGGGTTTCGAGGACCTTGGCGGTTAGCTGACCGCCCTTCTTGACCAGGACCTTGCCAGCGTCGCCCTTCACCTCGTCCAATGCCTTTTTCCCGGCAATAAGCTCGGCCAGGCCGTTTCTGACACTGATGGCAAGGGAATTTATCTCATCTTCCATGTCCCGGTTGAGGACGGCGACCTCGGCCTCGTCAATGGCCTTGGCGCGCTCATCCTTTTCCATCCCCTTGCGGGAAAAGACCTTGGCGTCGATAACCACCCCCTGGGCCCCGGGTGGGACGCGCAGCGAGGTATCCTTTACGTCGCCGGCCTTCTCTCCGAAGATTGCCCGGAGGAGTTTCTCCTCTGGAGACAGCTGGGTCTCACCCTTGGGGGTAACCTTGCCGACCAGGGTATCACCTGGTCTTATCTCGGCCCCGACCCTTATCACCCCGGATTCATCCAGGTTGCGCAGGCTTTCCTCACTTACATTGGGGATATCGCGGGTAATCTCCTCGGTCCCCAATTTGGTGTCGCGGGCCACGGTCTCGAAGACCTCGATGTGGACCGAGGTATAGACATCGTCCTTGATCAGTTTCTCACTGACCAGAATCGAGTCCTCATAATTGTAGCCGCGCCAGGGCATGAAGGCGATGGTCACATTCCGGCCCATGGCAAGTTCGCCCTGGTCGCAGGCCGGACCGTCAGCCAGCAGGTCGCCCTTTTTGACCCGGTCTCCGGGACGAGCAATAGGATGCTGGTTAAAGCAGGTATTCTGGTTTGACTTTTTATTCTTCTCCAGCCGATATACCCCGACCCCGGTCTCAAAATCGTCGGTGCCGGGCTCATCGTAACGAACCACCACCCGGTTGGCGTCAACATCCTCGACCACCCCGTCACCGCCGGCAAGGAGGCATACCCCGGAATCGCGGGCGAGATTTTTCTCTAAGCCGGTCCCGACCAGGGGGGCGCTAGTCCTGAGAAGCGGCACCCCCTGACGCTGCATGTTCGAACCCATCAGGGCCCGGTTGGCGTCATCGTTCTCAAGGAAGGGAATCAGGGCCGCCGCCACACTGACCAGCTGGTTGGGGGCGACGTCCATATGGGTGACATCATCGGCGGCGACCGTAACCACCTCGCCTTCGGCCCGGGCGATCAGGGTATCGCTTGCGATCTTGCCCTTCTTATCGATCTCCACCCGGGCCGGGGCAACGACCTTACCCTCTTCATTAAGGGCGGAGAGAAAATCGACCTTGTCGGTTACCTTCCGTTTTGACACCTGGCGAAAGGGGGCCTCGATGAACCCGTAATCGTTGATCCGGGCATAGGTCGCCAGCGAGACGATCAGGCCGATATTCGGCCCCTCAGAGGTCTCAACCGGGCAGATACGTCCATAATGGGTGGGATGAACATCACGGACCTCAAAACCGGCCCGCTCCCGCGAAAGGCCACCCGGTCCAAGGGCAGAGAGTCTCCGCTTATGGGTCACCTCGGAAAGCGGGTTGGTCTGGTCCATAAACTGGGAAAGCTGGCTACTCCCGAAAAACTCCTTGATCGCCGCGGTTATCGGCTTTGGGTTGATCAGATCGTGGGGCATCAGGGTCTCAATCTCCTGGATTCCCATGCGTTCCTTAATCGCCCGTTCCATCCGGACCAGACCTATCCGGTACTGGTTCTCGATCAATTCGCCGACGGTACGGACCCTTCTATTGCCAAGATGGTCGATATCGTCAACAACCCCCTGGCTGTCCTTGAGGCGAACCAGGGCCAGGACACTCATAATGATGTCATCACGGGAAAGGGTTCGCTGGTTGATATCTACATCCACCCCGAGCTTGGCATTTAACTTGAAGCGACCTACCTCGGAAAGGTCATAGGTGTCGGAATCAAAAAAGAGCTTCTCGACAAAGGCACTGGCCACCTCCTGCGTCGGGGGGCTGCTCGGCCGCAAGCGGCGGTATATCTCAATCTTCGCCTCGTCAGGGTCGGCGGCCTTATCAAGGGCGAGGGTATTGCGGAAAGAATCGCTCACGTTGATCCCATCGATGAACAGGACTTCGATCTTCTTGATCCCGGCCTTGATCACGTCTTCAACCATCGCTTCGGTCAACTCGGTGTTGATCGGAATAATCACCTCGCCGGTGACAGGATCAACCAGATCGATGGCGGTGAACTTGCCGACAAGCGACTCAACCGGGACCTTGATTTCCTTGACCCCGGCCTTGGCGATCCTGGCCGCAAGGGCCTTGCCGATCTTACGGTTTTCCTTGGCCAGAACCTCACCGCTCTCGGGATCGTTTATCTCGTGCGGGGCCCTCTGGCCGACAATCACCTCGGGGTCAAATTCCTTGTGGAGCTTGCCCCGCTTTACAGTGAAGACTTCCTTCTTGTAAAAATAATCAAGCAATTCCCCGGCCGAATAGCCCAGGGACTTCAAAAGGGTGGTGACCGGAAATTTACGCCGCCGGTCAATGCGGACGTGGAGGATGTCCTTGGCATCAAACTCGAGATCTATCCAGGATCCCCGGACAGGGATAATCCGGGCCGAGTAGAGCAGCTTGCCGGAAGAATGACTCTTGCCGCCGTCATGGCTGAAGAAGAGACCGGGTGAGCGCTGAAGCTGACTGACGATGACCCGCTCGGTGCCGTTTACGATATAGACTCCATCCCGGGTCATCAGCGGCACGCTGCCGAGGTATACCGACTGTTCCTTGATGTCACGAATATTCTTGACCCCGGTATCGGGATCGACATTATAGGTGACAAGGCGGACGGTAATCTTAACCGGCACGTCATGGGTCATTCCCCGCTCGGTACACTCGGCCACGGTGTACTTGGGCTCACCAAACTCGTAATTGACGAACTCTAAGGAACAGGTACCGTTGTAATCGTTTATCGGGAAGACACTTTTGAATATCGCCTGGAGTCCGTGGTCCTGTCGTTCCTCCGGCTTGGCATGATACTGCAGAAACTTCTCATAGGACTGCCGCTGCATGGCGATGAGATGCGGAATTTCTACGACCTTGCTGGTTTTGGCAAAACTTTTACGTACTCTATTGAACCTTTTCATTCGGCTCTTCCCCTGCAGTTAAACCATTTTAAGAGACCGGGACCTGATCCCGAATAATGACGGCGATACCCGAAAAGGCCGCCTCCGCGTCCTGTGTTCCGGCCGCTTTAAACCGGCCGCCCCCCGAAAGCCCGACACGAGGGCTTCAAGAACGAAACAAACGCTACGGGGTAAAACTCCCCCCGTAGCGCCTGGACATTCCTGTTTTTCCTAAAGTCACGGTCGTTTTGAAAAGGGCCGTGACCTGCGGGAAAAAGAAATTATTTGACTTCGGCGGTACCGCCGGCAGCCTCGATCTTAGCCTTGATCTCCTCGGCCTCTTCCTTGGAAACACCTTCCTTGAGAGGATTGGGAGCGCCCTCAACCATCTCTTTGGCCTCTTTGAGACCAAGGGAGGTAATGGCCCGGACTTCCTTGATGACCTGGATCTTCTTGTCGCCGGCACCGGTGAGGATGACGTCGAACTCGGTCTTCTCCTCGGCGGCTCCACCGGCATCACCACCGGCAGCGGGACCAGCCGCGGCAACGGCAACCGGCGCGGCGGCGGAGACACCAAACTTCTCTTCCATCTCCTTGATCATCTCGGAGAGCTCAAGGACACTCATATTGGAAATAAACTCAATTACATCGTCTTTGCTGACAGCCATGATAAATCCTCCAAACTTTTAAAAATTGTTTTTTAGTTTTCGCTTTGACCCTTCTGGTCGGCAATTGCCTGCAACATGTACAACGCCTTACGCGGCACTCCGCTCAACACCTGAACCAGAGCGGTCGGCACTGCGTTCATCACGCTTATCAGCTGGGCCAGTAGCACCTCGCGGCTTGGCAGCTTGGCCAGGGCGGAGAGATCAGTACCGCTTAAGGACTTGCCCTCCAGGCAGGCACCCTTGATCTCAAGTTGCGGGTTGCCCTTGACAAAGTCCATCAGGACCTTGGCCGGAGCTACGGGGTCATCGAAAGAAACCGCCACGGCTGTGGCGCCTTTGAAGTCTTCCTGCTTCGACTCAAAAGCTGTCCCGGTCACCGCCCTGCGCAGCAGGGTGTTCTTGGCGACCCGGATCTCGGCGTTGTTCTTCTTGAGCTCACTTCTGAGCTGTTCGAAGACGCTTACTTTCAGACCCTTATAGTCCGTCAGGATGGCAATCTTTGCCTGGCTGAAATTCTCATTCAGCTGCTGAACCAGTGTCTCTTTCTCATCACGGTTCAAACTGTTACCCTCCTATAATTTGGATTGGGATCTTTAAGGTTAGTGCCCATCCAGAAACGGTCTTTTTATCCGATCTAAAGCGTTATGCTAGAAAAAATTATCCTCGGCATATCATATAGATGCCTGCGGCAATTTTTTTCGCATGCCTTAATCTCGAATAAAAATCCTCATTCCCCGACGGACACCAGGTTAAGCAAGCCTTGGTCGTTTGTAAGACAGACTCTCAGCAAAAAAGGACGGCGAAGCGGAATTGATATCTGCTCGGTGCCGGTTATTTGTCCCTGCCAGTCTATTTGTCTCGGTAGGCCGGAAATCCGATTATACCTTTTACAAGGCACCCACGGTCTTTGACGCCGACTGCTTAACTACTCTCTTTGATACCGGAAGCAGATGCCGCCGATATCACCTCTTGCCTCTCCGGCCCTTCCAGGCCGGATATATGTTAACGGAGAGCTTTCCCGGAAAAACCGGTCAGCCCGCCTGCTTGATCGCGTTACGGGCATCAACGGTATCCACCTTAAAGCCGGGGCCCATGGTGGTCGAGATGGCAATGCCGCGGAAGTATACACCCTTGGCCGAAGAGGGCTTGAGCTGCTGGAGACGGTCTATCATCGCCAACACGTTATCCAAGAGCTTCTCGGCCCCGAAGGAGACCTTGCCGACCATGGCGTGGACGATCCCCGCCTTGTCGACCTTGAAGTCGACCTTGCCGCTCTTGATCTCGGAAACGACCCGACCCACGTCAAAGGTAACGGTGCCAAGCTTGGCGTTGGGCATAAGGTTGCGAGGCCCGAGTACCCTGCCAATCTTGCCCACCGTACCCATCATGTCCGGGGTGGCAATGGTCTTGTCAAATTCAAGCCAGCCACCCTGAATCTTCTCGACAAACTCATCTCCTCCGGCATAGTCGGCCCCGGCATCCAGTGCCTCCTGGACCTTTTCGCCCTTGGCGAAGACCAGAACCCTCTCGGTCTTGCCGGTGCCATGGGGAAGCAGCAGGCTCGACCGAATCATCTGGTCGGCATGCCTGGGGTCAACCCCGAGCCGTATCGCGATATCGAGAGACTCGTCAAATTTTGTAAACTTCTTCGCCACCGCACCATTAACCGCATCTTCAAGGGTGTAAAGTACGTCGCGCTTGACATCGGCAGCGGCAGCCTGATATTTCTTGCCTCGTTTAGCCATGATCCCTTACCCGGATTTTCTTAATTGTTTATTCCAGCCAATCTTTATTAGTTGAAAGGTGGACGTCATGCTTGATTACTATCAGTCAGCGACGGTTATTCCGCAGCTCTTGGCCGTTCCCGCGACGATCTTTACCGCCGCATCAATATCGTATGCGTTGAGGTCCTGCATCTTGATCGCGGCAATTTCCTCAAGCTGAGCCCGGGTGACTTTGGCGACCCTCTCCTGCTTGGGATTGGAAGAACCCTTTTTCAGCTTGCAGGCCTTCAGGAGAAGACTGGATGCCGGCGGACTCTTGGTGATAAAGGAAAAGGAACGATCAACGTAGACGGTGATCACCACCGGAACGATGCTGTCGCCCAGCTCCTGGGTCTTGGCGTTAAAGGCCTTGCAGAACTCCATGATATTGACACCGTGCTGCCCGAGAGCGGGACCAACCGGCGGCGAAGGGTTGGCCTTGCCGGCCGCTATCTGAAGTTTGATATATCCATCTATTTTCTTTGCCATTTCTCCTACCTCAAAATCTTGACGGCCATGGACTTATCCGACGATTAACTTTTATGATTAACTAGTGTCCATCCGGAAACGGCCATTTCGCCCGATTACTGCGTTGCTAGGTCGGAAGAAAAATGCTCATCCCGCCATGGCGGAACTCCGCTTTTTCGTCTTCCTCGCGCCTTGCACTCAAACGAAATTGCTCGTTTCCGGACGGACACTAACTGCAAAAGCTGCTTCAGAAAAACCTCAACAACCAGAGGCTAACCCTTGCTGACATGAATGAACTCCAATTCCACCGGGGTCTCACGGCCAAAGACGCTGATCATCACCTTGACCCGCCCTTTTTCCGCATACACCTACGCCACCTGGCCCTGAAAATTTGAGAAGGGCCCATCGGTGACCCGAACCACGTCGCCGATTTCGTACATCACCTTGGGTTTGGGCTTTAAGGCGCCATCCTTTATCCGGCCGATGATCTTCATCGCCTCCTCATCAGAGAGCGGTTGAGGATGGAGATCATCACCGACAAATCCGGTTACCTTGGGGGTCCCCCGCACCGTATGCCAGGTCTCGTCATTGAGATCGACGTTAAGGAGGATATAACCGGGAAAGAATTTACGGGCCGAGGTCTTCTTGGCCCCCTTAACCATTTCCACCACCTGCTCGGTGGGAACAAGAACCTCGCCAAACAATTCTTCCTGCCCGGCATTTTTGATCCTCTCCTCAAGGCCCGTCTTTACCTGCTCTTCAAAACCGGAGTATGTGTGCAGTATGTACCAGGCTCGCGCCATAGTTAAATATTCCTCCCGGAACTATTAGTGCAGGATGTAGCCAACCAGCTTGCCGACGACCAAGTCTACGGCGCCAAGATAAAAGGCGATCAAGGTACTCATGACAATCACCACCACCGTGGAACTAAAGGTCTGCTTACGCCCCGGCCAGGATATCTTGCCGAACTCGGTCCTGACCTCCGAGAAAAAGATCTTGATACTTACCATTTTCCCGCCATCGTCCGCAGAAGCCTTCTTTGTTACTGAGCGACCACCTTTTTTTTTGCCTGACTGCGCCATATCTCGACTGCCCCCCTGGAATACCTCTGTCCTCAAACGAAAACAGCAGTCTTTGGCGACTGCCTATCTCCGAAACGGTATGGACCGTTTTTCAACCAATCACAAGATACTGCAACCAAAGTCGGCCCGCCTCTAAACCTGTAAGCGATTGCAGGGCACCGCAGATTGCGGCAAGCTTTGACGGCGCAAGCGTACAGGGTCGTACGTGAGACGGCCTTTTCAACGCAAGATGAGTTCCCTGTGATCGCTTACACCGTTTTTTATATGGCAGGCCAGGAGGGACTCGAACCCCCAGCATCCGGATTTGGAGTCCGGCGCTCTACCAATTAGAGCTACTGGCCTACGCCGTTCTTACTTTGTCTCTTTGTGGTTTGTATGGGTCTTGCAAAAGCGGCAGTACTTCTTCAGCTCAAGCTTTTGCGGGGTCTTGCGCTTATTCTTGATGGTGGAATAATTGCGCTGCTTGCATTCGGTGCAACCCAGGGTAATGATATCCCTCATTTTCTTACTCCTGCCTCTAATGGGGCAAACAACCCCGGCTTGAAAGACCCTCAATAGGGTCCTTTATCATTCGATAATCTTGTTAACGACACCGGCGCCGACGGTCCGGCCACCCTCGCGGATGGCGAAGCGAAGGCCCTCTTCCATAGCGATCGGGGTGATCAGCTCAGCCTCGACCGTCACGTTGTCACCC
>Ga0114931_10009627_pt1 | contig 11560 bp, 13 predicted proteins | sample 2SBtaG_FD_89579 | JGI IMG/M metagenome (GOLD analysis project Ga0114931, IMG submission 89579) | Deep subsurface microbial communities from Kolumbo volcano to uncover new lineages of life (NeLLi) - 2SBTROV14_V59a metaG | ecosystem: Environmental > Aquatic > Marine > Volcanic | place: Kolumbo...
CCATAGCGACATTCCCCTTCGAACGGTTGTCCGTATGTACCCGAGGCCCGGCAGCACAGTAAACAAGCGGTCATGCCGGATGACCTCGCGTACGGCTAATGGAGCAATTACTGGCATGCTCCGTACGCAGTATTGTAGCCGACAGCGACGACCGCGAACCCTTCCAATCTCCACTACGCAGATACGTATATATATCGGTATGCGAGCGGTTTGAGGTTCAAGGCGGTTTTTGGGGCGGTCAGTGCCTGCCGAGTGTACCGTGCATGAGGCGTTCCGCACGGGCATGCTCGCGCATCTGATCGCGGAAATTATTCACGCCCGTAAAAAATTCGCGCATCATGATGACCCACAAATACTGACCGTGGCGGCTGAGGCGAATGTAATCGCCATCGTCGACCGTGGCGCCGAGCAGTCTAAGGGCGAGAAATTCCTTGCGCAGCAGCTGGAAAAACTGCCCCCGGTATTTATCTCGAAAATCCGTTTTCGAAAGCGACAGGCCGAACAGGGTCATGACGAAGTCGTAGCGGGCCTGCTGCGATTCCTTGAGCTGCCGATGTGCCGTGATCGCCGCGCCGGTCTTGTGGACCATGCGGCCGTAGCGGCCGATAGCAAAAGTGTTGGCATACATTACGCCATCGACATAGCTGAACGAACCGCTGCCCGCACCAATGTAGTTCGTATCGGCGATGATGTATTCATCGGTCATGCCTTTGCTACGCGAGAAACACCACACAGAAGACAACACATAGTCTGCGGCCATGCGCTGGCGGAGCCGGTCATAGAACGGCTTTTCATTCTGCAGGGAGTAGCTCCCCATAGTCTTCTGCATGGCCTTACCCGTCCGCCTGGAAGTCATTAGCGGATAGATGGACGCCTGATCAACCTGTAACTCATTAGTAAGAATATCGAGATCGCGTTGCAGGGACTGCTCACTCTGGCCCGGAAGATTGAATATCATATCAACGTTCAATGTCCCGATGCGGCCGGCGGCGAAGGTCAGGCGTTCACGGTTCAGTTCACCGCTACCGTAGGGCGTATAGCGATCCATCTGTTTTAGCAGCGTGTTGTCGAAGGTCTGTATGCCGACCGAGAGGCGGTCGACTCTGGCCTCGGCCAATGTCTGAAGTACGTCTTCACGCAAGTGATTCGGATTCGTTTCGACCGATACCTGCTCTATCGGAAACAGCGAACGGATCAACTCCAGCGTCTTCGCCAGTTCGTCGGGCATTATCGTTGGCGTGCCACCGCCGATGTAGACAATCCTTGGGCGGTAGCCTTTGTCGGCAATAGCGCGTAGCTCCTGCCACAGGGCCTTGAAGTAAACAGACGCTTTGGCCTGATTCATCTGCACGCGATGAAACGAGCAGAACGGACACAGCGACTCACAAAACGGAATATGGACATACAGGACTGCCGGCTGCGATGCGCTCGCTTCCGGCAATGCCACTGGCTTGCCGATCTCGAGATACATTTGATGGTCAAAGTTGCGGCGCAGATACGCGTCAAGCAAACGTTCTGTCATTGTCACGTGGAATTGCCCCTAATTTTGTGCACAGGCTGATTATACGCTGTGCCGGTTTTCGCACCTGATGAATTTGCGCGGACACCTGTCCGCTCCACTTGCTTCGCTCGTATTCGGCGTTACACTTCGCCGCATGACTGAAAATAAGAACCTTTCTTTTTTTCGGCGATTGGCGTTCGCCCTGCGCGGCCTGCAGATAGCCTGGATGGGGGAATCCAGTTTCCGCACACATGTCATCATTGCATTTTTGGTCATCGTTGCGACCGCCATTGCCCGGCCAGCCCCCGTTTGGTGGGCGCTACTGGTCCTCGCTATTGCCGCAGTCATCAGCGCCGAGCTCTTTAACACGGCCATCGAGCACCTTGCCGATCATGTACAACCGCAGTTTCACGAGGCGATCAAGATCGTCAAGGACGTTGCGGCGGCGGCTGTACTGATCACATCATTTGCAGCTGTCGCGGTCGCCGCGGCATTCGCAGTCAATTTTCTTATTTAGGATAAGCGGGGCGTTAAAGTTATGTTCGATCCACGACGGGTATGGTTTGTTGTCTTGTTTTTGGCAGTACTGCTTGACGCGCCGGTAGCCGAATCCGCGTCAAATACGGAAAAGGCGGGTGACGCCTTGTTTGTCCTGCTGCCAGCGACCGGGTTTGTGACTGCCCTTGTAAAGCACGACAGGGAAGGGCAGAGACAATTCGCGAGGGCCTTCGCGGCTAACGCCCTCGTTACCTTTGGCCTGAAAGAGACCGTCGACAAGCGTCGCCCCAACGGCAAATGCTGCGACTCGTTTCCGTCCGGCCATACCTCCTTCGCCTTTATGGGTGCCACTTTTATGCATCGGCGTTACGGGCAGGATTACGCTATCCCGGCTTATGCAGCGGCTACGTTTGTCGGCTATAGCCGGGTCGACTCAGATAATCATTTCGTCGAAGACGTTATCGCTGGTGCTGCGATCGGCGTTTTATCCTCTTACTTTTTGACCTCGCGCTACGAAGGGATAGCGGTAGTACCGGTGGCGGCTCGCGATTTTGTCGGGATCACGTTCAATATGCAGTGGTGATATCACGCTCGGCGGCACGACGCTGAGCCATTGCTTCGATTTTCTGAACTGCAGAAGCGCCCTCCTTAAGCAACATTCGTTTTATTATGATTGGCCCGATTATGGGTGGTACCCAAAAGGTGGGCTCGAATTCCAGGTTGTAGGTCACGTCCGTGCCGCCACCTTCTTTCTCTGCCAGTGACCACTCCGAGCGGCTGTAACGAACCGTACTGCGTTCAGGTATTGCAGTTGTTGCGATGAAGTCGGGCATGTCAACTTCGAGTTGCTCTACTTTCTCCACAGTCTTGCAATAGAATAGTACACAAGCGCTGATGCGCGTATAGATTAGTGGCTTACCGTCCTTGTCGGGGTCCAGGTAATGGCTTTCCTTGATTGCGCTGGATATGGACGCCAGCTGATCGTAGTCAAGGAGTGTGTTGTACACGTCCTTTTGCGGGGCATCGAAATGGGTCCTGGAGACCAACAGGTAGCGTTCACCGCTTTTTTCTACTTCGATGCTGCGAATATCGGCGGCAAAGCTGATAGCAGTGCAGTAGAAGCCTAGCAAGAGCACCAAATGCGCTCGCGAAGCCAGCGATGCTAATGGCTTTCGTGGCGTTGCTGAAGTCAATATCGTGTTGCCCACGGTTTTCCGGATGCCTCTGATTCTATAGTGAAGTATCCCGGAAGGGGTATGCATTTTGAGCATAACAATGACAGAATGATCTCAACCGACAAGTTTGAGACGAAAGAACTATGGCAGAGCAAAAAGCGAACTGGCACGAGCTGGACAAGTCCCACCTGTTGCACCCATTCACCGACTGGCATCAGTACGCCAGGTCCGGGGGGAGGATCTACTCTCAGGCGGAGCACATCTATGTACGCGACTCCGAGGGTAATGTGATCCTTGATGGCATGTCCGGTCTGTGGTGCTGCAATCTTGGCTACAGTCAGGAAAGTATTGTGTCGGCCGTGACCGAGCAGCTGCAACGGCTGCCTTACTACAACAGTTTTTTTGCCTGTTCGAACGATGCCGCCGTCGAGCTTTCTGGCAATCTGGCTGAGGTAATGCCAGCCCAGTTCAATCACTTTTTCTTTTCAAGCTCGGGATCGGAAGCCAACGATACGAACATTCGTATCGTGCATCGTTATTTCGATCTCATCGACAAACCGAACAAGAAACACATTATCAGCCGGGAGAATGCGTACCACGGCAGCACAATTGCGGCCGCGAGCCTTGGTGGTATGGCCGGTATGCACAAGCAGATAATCAATCTGCCGTATGTGCATCATGTGAGCCAGCCGTACTGGTATAAAGATGGCGGTGATAACAGTCCGGAAGAGTTCGTCCTGATCGCCGCCCGGTCACTCGAGCAAAAAATAGAAGAACTCGGCGCGGAAAATGTTGCGGCGTTCATCGCTGAACCGATCCAGGGGGCGGGCGGCGTCATCGTGCCACCAAGTACCTACTGGCCGGAAATTCAAAGAATTTGTGATGAACACGATGTATTGCTGATCAGCGACGAGGTGATTTGCGGTTTCGGACGAACGGGTGACTGGTTTGGCTGCGAGGCCTATGGCACCAGGCCCGATCTTTTGACATTTGCGAAAGCGGTCACCAATGGATATCAACCCCTGGGTGGCGTTGCTGTTAGCGACAAGATTGCGGATGTATTGACCTCGGGCGGCGGAGAATTTACTCACGGTTATACCTATTCTGGGCACCCGGCGGCCTGTGCGGCGGGTAATGCAACACTTGCGATTCTTAACGATCAAAATATCGTTGATCACGTTGCAACACAGATTGGTCCGCATTTTCGTGCCCGTGCGAAAGAGCTCGCGGAGCACCCCATTGTCGGTGAAGTCCGGACAATCGGCATGCTGGCGGCCTTCGAATTGGTCAGGGACAAAGGCTCGCGTGAGCGGCTTGCGCCTGATAACGGTGGTGCATCCTGTTGCCGGGATGCTGCGGTCAGGAATCAGCTGATGGTCAGAGCCGTTGGCGACAGCATTATTTCGGCACCGCCTCTTATCTGTTCGCGAGAGGAGGTCGACCTCTTGTTCGAGCGTTTAAGTCAGGCGCTCGACTACACGGCAGCGGAATTTGGCATCGCGACCAAGGACTAGCAGAAAAAAGCGACGAGCGCAGTGAGGTCGACCTGTACCGTATCCATAAGCGAATGCACGTCCTCGGTGAACGCGACTGACGGCAGAGTCTGCGAAGAAACGCGATTTTTTCTGGTTCGTGAACCGGGTCCTTTTGCTGAGGGCTATCATCCGTATTCTGGGTGGATGCAACAAGTCAGTGACAGTCTCGCCGGAGGTAACGGCGAAACCCATGGGATAGGCATCGGCAGCTTCGCGGCGCTAAGCCTGCTGGCCGCCAATGCAGGAATGTTATTTCTCTACGTTGCACTCGATCTGACCCTCTTCCAGTTAGTCTTCGTATACTGGTGGGAGGCGCTGTGGATTGGCCTGTTCAGCGGGATAAAACTGTTAACCGCTTCGCTGTTCGGCAGCCCCTACGAGAACCGCTGGGTTGGCTTCTCGCGGGGTGGCAGTTTTTTGATGTCACTGTTCGTCATCGTTACATCGGGTGGAGCGTACCTGCTTGTACTCGTGTTGACTGGTGTCGCACTGGTCGTTGCGCAGCAAGACCTGAGCGGCACAGAAGGGAGCGATTTCGTACGCGAACAAGTGGGCCTGATATTCAATTGCTCACTGATATTCCTCGCTGGCCACGGGCTGTCATTCATCGTAATTTTCTGCTGCAAGGCGAGTTTAGGCACGCGCGATTCGGCAGCTTGATGTGGCTGCCTTTCAAGCGCAGCCTTGCGTTGTTTATCGCCATAGCCGCATCGCTGACAGTGATTCAGACTTACCCCGGTACCCTTGGCAATACGACGTATGCCGCGATATTGATCACCATCAAGCTCGCATGGGATTATCGTCTGCATCGTCGAGAAAGGCTCGCTTTTTCAACGCCAGGAATGAGCGCGGAGTCGAATCCATAAACGTTGCCCTGCAGAGCATACCGGGCATCGGGATCGCAGTGGGCCTGTCGTGGACGGCGAGATCGTTTTCGAAGTGAATTCAAAGTAGTGTTCAGTGACTTTGTGATTTCAAATGCTTACGGTTGATCTGTAAAACTCTGCAGGCAGAGATCGAAATTCAGCGTTTTCCGCTCAGCCGCAGAAGGCCGCTTAGCAGTTGCGTCGGAGTTGGCGGACATCCGGGGATCTTTACGTCGACGGGCAGGACGTTTTCGACAGAACCACAGCTTGCGTAACTCACACCAAATTCTCCCCCGTTGCAGGCGCATTCACCGGCGGCGATCACCCACTTCGGCGACGGCGTCGCTGCATACGTGTGCAGTAGCGCCGCTTGCATGTGGCGGGACACCGGCCCGGTTACGAGCAACACATCCGCATGACGGGGCGAGGCGACAAAGTGCACGCCGAAACGCTCGATCGCATAGAACGGATTATTTAACGCGTGAATCTCAAGCTCGCAGGCGTTGCATGATCCGGCATCGACCTGGCGGATATGCAGGCTTCCCGAGAAGCGACGCTGAACGATAGTGCGGACCTCGATGCCAAGGCGTTCTAATTCAACGTCGTCGATTTCCGGCGGCGGTTCCGTTACTACGCCGACCTTAAATATGTTACTAAACATTTTTCTCATCGTTTAGAGATCCTGTCCGGAGTAAGATCCGTTGACGGATTTATTGCACACGGGAAAATCGGGCACGATATTGCCTTGCTGCAGCATTTCGAGTGCTGGCCACAGTAACCAGCTTGGGTCGCGAGGGAAAAATCGGCTCACCTTGCCCGAGGCATCGAGACGTACGAATGTTATGATTTCGCCTCGCCAACCCTCGACAATGCCGAGACCGGTTGCGGCACCATTGCCGAACGCGGTATTCGAACGAATCGCTCCGTCCGGCATACGCTCAATTATCCGTTGGATACAGCGCAATGAATCGATCACTTCTTCCGCACGAATTTTTGCCCGTGCGGCCACATCGCCAGCGCGGAAAACCGGCACGTTAAGTTGCAACTGATCGTACGGTGGGTAAGGTGCATTACTTCGGACATCGAAATTCAGTCCCGAGGCCTTGCCGACATAACCAACAACGCCAAGCATCCTGGCCTGGTCCAATGTCAGACAGCCGGTCGTCATCAGGCGATCCTCCAGGGATTCCGAGGTCTCAAGAATGTCGATGAATGCGTTGAACTCGTCCGCCAATTGATCGGCTCCGGAGACCATTGCTGATAAAGAATCCTGCGGCGGGTCGACATTGACGCCACCCGGGACGATTCGGTCCATGATAAAGCGATGGCCAAATGCACGCTGATTTTCCCGTAGCCACAATTCCTTCATGCGGGTGAGCTGTGTTTGCGCGTAAGCAAAGCCGACGTCGTTACAGATACCACCAATGTCGCCAAGGTGATTCGCTACCCGTTCGCGTTCGGCCATCAGGGCACGCATCCACAGTGCGCGCTCCGGCACATCCACTTTTGCCGCCCGTTCCAACGCCTGGCAAGCGGCCCAGGTGTGTGCCACCGTGCTGTCGCCGCTGATTCGGCCTGCCAGACGCGCCAGTCCAGCCGCATCGCGACCCTTCGCCAGAAATTCGATGCCTTTATGCACGTATCCCAGGTGTTGTTCGAGATTCAGTACTGTCTCGCCCACCGCATGAAACCGGAAGTGCCCAGGTTCGATGATGCCGGCGTGTACCGGTCCCACCGGTATCTCGACCACGCCGGATCCTTGCGCATGGACGAAGGGATAGTCGTCGTCGGGCGGCGTCATTTCATCGGCAACGATTTGCACATCGTCGCGCAATGGATACTCGTTCGCATCCCAGGCTTTGTGGCGTACCCACCGTCGTGTATCCGGTGCGCCTCTTATTGCTATACCGTACAAATCACGCGCATGTCGTTCCGGCCGGTCAGCCGCTGGAAACACCGGCGTAATGGAAGGCACAGCTGCATCGACGGGACACTGTGTGCTAAACACCAGGTATTCGTCCGAAATTTCGATACAGCAGTACAGCGAAAATTTAGCGTCAAAACACTCGACCCAGAATGCCGAGAAACGTCCCTGCATTTCATTCGCAAGGGCTACCGCTTTTGCCCAATCTGCCGGATCAACGGTGACCAGGCTGGCCGGCGACAGTGAAAGTTCATCAAGGTTCACGGTGCCTGCGAGGATCTGCATACTTCGGGCAATCAGGTTCGAGCGGCTCATAGCAGTCCCACGCCGGCTATCAACTGCGTTGCCTGGTCAAACCAGTTCGCCAGGACCAGCGGAATCGACAAGCCAAGCCAGAGCACGATCAGCAAATGCACCGCTACCGGGACGATACTGGATTTGACCGCAGTCTGGCCGGCTGGCTGGGCACCGAAAACCATCGGCTGCAAATAGCGAAACAATCCGGCAAAAGCGACCGCCAAACCGCTTAGAAGAGGCAGTGCGAGCCACGGTGCGCTTTTCATGGTGGCGGTCAGCAACAGGAATTCGCTGATGAAAACGCCGAACGGTGGAAATCCCGCGATCGCGAGCGTACCCACTAAAAGGCCCCATCCGACTGCAGGCTGCGTGCGAATCAAACCGCGTATATGCTCCATTACCTGAGTGCCGGCTATTTGGCTTGCGTGACCCACGGCGACGAAAATCGCCGACTTGGTCAGCGAATGAACGGTCATGTGCAGCAATGCGCCAAACGTTGCCAGTGGCCCGCCAAGACCGAATGCAAATGTCATCAGCCCCATATGTTCGATGGACGAGTAACTGTACAAACGTTTAATATCGCGTTGGCGGTGCAAAAACAGGCCGGCGACGATGAACGAAATAAGGCCAAATCCCATCATCAGTTGCCCGGTAATTTCGCCCAGGCCGCTACCTGCAGCTCCGAGCGCGCCTTCGGTGAGCATTTTCACTCTCACAATTGCGTAAAGCGCAACGTTCAGTAGCAAGCCCGACAATACCGCCGACATGGGCGTGGGCCCCTCGGAATGTGCGTCAGGCAGCCAATTGTGCAAAGGCACCAGGCCAACTTTGGTGCCATAACCGACCAGCAGGAAAACGAATGCGATGCTCATAACCCCGGGGTCGAGCTCGGCGGAATGTTGCTGTAACACGGTCCAGTGCAAGGCTTGGTCTGCGTCAGGAATGACATGCGCCGCGGCGAGATAAACGAGGACGGTGCCAAACAGTGCCTGGGCAATTCCGACTCCGCACAGAATGAAATACTTCCAGGCGGCTTCTATCGACTCGGGCGTTCTGTAAAGACTGACCAGCAGCACCGTCGCCAGGGTTGCACCTTCAAGCGACACCCACAAGATACCCAGGTTATTGGTCGACAGCGCCAGTAACATAGTAAACAGGAAACCCTGGAAACTCGAGTGATACAGTCGCATCCGTCGCGGCGTAACTCGTCCAGTGCTGACTTCATGCGCCATGTACGTTCGCGAGAAGATCGACGTCGTGAAACCGACAAATGCGGTAAGTGCAATCAGATACACGTTAAAGGCGTCGACATAGAACTCTGTGCCACCAAGCGGCCCCGAACCCAACACGCCGAAGGCCAGTCCGAGGCTTGCCGCGAGACCGAACAGACAAATGCCGATATTCAGAAAACTACCGACCCTCACGCTGGGCACCAGTGCAAGAATTATTGCGCCAGCACCGGGTGCAAGCAGCGTCAATAGCAGCGCCGTCATTCGCTGTGCTCCGACAAACGTACCAACTGTTCGATGTCCAGGGATCCGATGCTGTCGCGAATGTGAAAGAAAAACACACCGAAAATTACGGCCGCAACCATCACGTCAAACGCGATCCCCAGCTCAACGACCAGTGGCATTCCCTGGGTTGTGGTGACGGCCGCAAAAAACAGGCCGTTTTCGAGCGCCATGAATGCAACTACCTGAGTTACCGCTTTGCGCCGGGTAATCAGCATTAGCATCGACAGCATGACGACTGCCAGGCTAAGCGCCACCGCATTACGCGTCACGCTGGCAGCGAGAACTTCAATGGGTTGTACGATGTTGTAACAAAATACCACCAGTGCGCCAGCCATGAGTAATATCAATCCCGGCCGAATCGCGGCATCGCTCTCCTTCAATAAATTCAGCGATCGGGCCTGACGCACCAACAGCCAGGGGATGAAAGCCGCTTTCAGGGACAATGTGAGTAGCGCTGAGATAAGCAGATGGGGCTCACCGGTATCGATCGCAACCAGCGCCGTGATGACCGCCAAAAACACACCCTGCCAGGCGAACAGGCGAATCGTTGCCACCACCCTTGACTGTGCGAGCAATGCCAGCGAGGTGGCAAGAATCATCGCCGCGAGCGTCAGAATTGCCTGTTCAATCAGTGGCAGGTCAAAATACTGCTGCACTAGCCCGCCTCCAGAATGATAAAGCTGAGCATGCCGACCAGCGCGACGGTAAATGCCATGGCGAGAAACGTCGGCACGCGAAAAACACGCATTTTCGCGACCGCCGTTTCGCCTGCGGCAAGGACCGCACCGAGCACTGCGAGCTTGCTGAAAAGCGCGACGGTCGCAATGAGGAGAAATGCCGGGGCGGTTGCGAGTGCGATACCCCAGGGGAAAAACAGGTTTACAATCAAAACCGAATAAAGGAGCAACTTCAGTTGCGCGGCGTATTCCATCATCGCCAGGTGGCGGCCGGTGTACTCGAGAATCATTGCCTCATGGATCATGGTGAGCTCGAGATGTGTGGCTGGATTGTCGATCGGTATGCGCCCGGTTTCGGCGATGCCGACCATTACCAGGGCGATAAACGCAAAGATCATCGATGGCCGCAGCGCCAGCGGTGAAACCAGCGTATGGGTTATGACGGTGGAAAGATTGGTGCTGGAAGCGACCATGGCCAGCGTAAAAATCACGATGAGCATTGCCGGTTCGGCGAGCGAGGCGACCATCATCTCGCGCGACGCGCCCATTCCGCCGAATACCGTTCCCGCGTCAAGGCCCGCGAGGGCCAGGAAGAAACGTCCAAGCGCAAGAAGTCCGACAAGAACGATGGCATCCGCCATGGCAGTAACCGGTAACTCCAGCACGATCAGGGGCACAATCGATACAGCCAGCACAGAGGTACCGAGGACAATATAAGGTGCGATGCGAAATATCACGCTGACCGTATCGGCCAATACGATCTCTTTGCTAACGAGTTTGGCGAGATCGCGGTACGGTTGTAGCAAAGGCGGTGGCGTTCTGTTCTGCAATCTGGCTTTAACGCGTTTTATCCAGCCCGCATACAGCGGTGCTGCGACAACAAAAATGCAGGTCTGCAGGAAAACGAGAAGCCAGCCTGTCCAGTTCATGAAACCAGCCACAACAACAACAGCAATGTAACGAAGGAGTACGCCAGATAGTGGCGCAGTCGCCCGGTTTGAATTCGTGCGACGCGACGCGACGACCACGTTATCATGCCCTTGAATGGCTGGTAAAAAAACGGCCACATGATGTCGTCGATATGTATCTGATAACGAAGTTTTTGCATTTGCGTCGGCAGTTGCTCATTCACTTGCCGTCGCACTTCCTCGTGGATCCGGAACAATGGCCTGAACACTTCCTTGAACGGCATCGCAAAGGCACTGGCAGTGTATTGCATGTTGCTCTGCAGCGATCCGAAGCCGCAATCCCACGGCTCTCGACGGATGGTCGGCTTCGATATTCGCCTGCGACGCAACAGAAAGTACACGGCAGCCCAGGCACCGAGCGCTCCAAGTATGCCGATCATTATTAACGGTGGACTGTAACTGGCCACTTCCGGCGCGATCGGTGTCAGCCACAACCAGCCGTGGCTGGTCGCTGTCGCCAGGCCTTCGCCGGTCAGGCTCATGGTGACACCGCTCAGCGCACGTATCATCGTCGTCGGCATTACCCCAAGCAGCAGACAAAGCAAGGCCAGTATTCCCTGGCCAACGACCATCATCCGGTCGCCCTCTGTGGCGTGGCGCACCCG
>Ga0114931_10009628_pt1 | contig 11560 bp, 9 predicted proteins | sample 2SBtaG_FD_89579 | JGI IMG/M metagenome (GOLD analysis project Ga0114931, IMG submission 89579) | Deep subsurface microbial communities from Kolumbo volcano to uncover new lineages of life (NeLLi) - 2SBTROV14_V59a metaG | ecosystem: Environmental > Aquatic > Marine > Volcanic | place: Kolumbo...
AATAGTGTCCTTTGGCTGAAGGCCATATTCAACCTCGACAGCGGCAGAAAAGAGGTACTGGTCCAGCCGCTCTAATCAACGTGTCAACCCCAGTCTTTTAACAGCCCAGGCCTGGCCCGCGTTATGAGTAAGAGTAAGAGAAGGACTGAGAGAAAAGAGTAAGAGCAAGAGATCCGATACAGAGTAGTTTCGAGATGCCACATGGCGAAAACGACTGAGTTAATATCGATTGTTGTTCCGGTGTTTGACGAGGCGGCGAGTCTCACGGTACTGCACCAGGAGCTGGGGGAAGTGGCCGGTTCGCATGATTACCGCATCGAGATCATCTTCGTCGATGATGGTTCGACGGACACATCATGGGAGGTCATTGCGCGTTTGGCGCAGAGCGATCCGGATGTACTGGGAGTGCGGTTTCGGCGCAATTTCGGCAAGGCGGCCGCGTTGCAGGCGGGGGTGGCTGAAGCGTCCGGATCGATCGTGATCACGATGGACGCGGATCTCCAGGACGACCCGCGCGAGATCCCCCGTTTTCTTGAGACGTTGGCGACCCATCCGGAATGGGATCTAGTCAGCGGATGGAAAAAAGTCCGCCACGATCCTTGGCACAAGGTAGGACCATCGCGCGTCTTCAATTGGCTGGTCGGTGTCCTGACCGGCGTGCGTCTGCACGACCACAATTGCGGATTCAAGTGTTATCGTCGTGAGGTATTTGACGAAGTGCGTCTGTACGGCGAGCGGCACCGATTCGTTCCCGTCCTGGCCGCGGCGCGTGGGTTCCGGGCCGGGGAGATCGAGGTCAACCACCGTGCCCGCCGATTCGGGCACTCGAAGTACGGTCTATCGCGTATTGTCAAAGGGTTTCTGGATCTATTGACCGTCCGTTTCGTCACCGGGTTCGGACTCAGGCCGCAGCATGTCCTGGGATCGCTTGGCTTACTGTGTTTTCTGGCGGGTGGCGCCGGCATCGTGATACTGACCGGCTGGTGGGTCATATCACGCCTGGTCGATTCGATGACCGTTATCGAATTACATAAGCGGGCCATATTCTACTATTCCATGGTCGCGGTTCTACTCGGGGCCCAGTTCATCACCATGGGGTTTCTCGCCGGCCTGATGACCGATTATCATGCGCAAGATAAACGACCCTATTCCGTCAAGCGACGCGTTGGCCGACGCCGAAATGAACATGCGTCCGCGCCGGTCAATGATCCCGACTAGCTACCCATTTGGCCTTCCACTCCAACCGTCCGCGTGCCCACCCCTTTGAATGGTTGCCCGCCCCATGCCCAAACCGACACGATCCGCCTTCTCAGGTCTTCCTCCAGAGCCCGTTTCGCGCTCCGACGAAATCTACCGCTGGGTCTGTTGGCTGATGATCACGGCCAGCGTGGCGGTGATGGTCGGCCGCGTTTTGCGCGTGCGCGCGACGACGGGTGAGACGCCGATGTTGAGTGCGAACGACCGCAGCCGCTGGTGCACGGTGCGGGCGCTGGTCGAAAACGGAACTTACGCGATCGACTCGATCATTCGCGAGAAGCATCCGCGTACCCATCGCCGATACTGGTCGACGATTGATCGAGTACGGCATCGGGGCTCGGACGGTAAGGAACACGATTATTCGAGCAAGCCGACGCTCTTTCCGACGATGCTGGCTGGCGAGTACTGGGTGTTTCGCCAGTTAACCAGCGCCACGCTGGCGCAGGACCCATTTTTCGTGATGCGTTGGATGTTGGTTCTTACCAACATCCTCCCGTTGATTCTCTATTTCGCGGTTCTCATGCGGCTGGTCGAGCAACTTGCGGCGACCGCGGCGGCGCGGCTCTACGTGATGACGGCGGCGATCTGGGCGACTTATCTAACAACATTCGCGGTCACGCTGAACAACCATATCCCGGCCGCGATCTCGGTGTTGCTGACCGTGGCGCTCGTCCTCCGTATCTGGCGCGGCGCGCGCCGCGGCTGGTGGTATTTCGCGGCGGCTGGTTTGTGCAGCGCCTTCGCCGTGGCCAATGAGCTGCCCGCATTGTCGTTTTTTGCCCTCGTGGGCGCGGCTCTGCTGTGGAAGGCACCCCGCATGACGGTCATCGCCTTTGTGCCGGCGGCGGGTGTCGTCGCCGCGGGTTTCTTCGCGACGAATTTCTTGGCGCATGGAACGTGGACCCCACCCTACGCGCACCGGCATGACGGCGCCGTCGTCGCGCGCTTGCCCGTGACCATGTCCGCGGAACTTGATCAAGAACACCTTCCGGACACGCTGCGCGCGACACTGCACAAGGCATCCATCATGCTGTCCGCGCAAGCCATGATTATTCGGGATATCCCCGGAGCACGGTGGGAGATTTGGGATCGCGTTGGACACAAGCGGTTCGCGCTGGTCGGCAGTGGGCCATGGATCGAAGTGCGTCGCTGGGATAACTGGTATGATTACGCGGGCTCGTATTGGCGCAACAAGCAGGGGGTCGACCGCGGGGAGGCGTCGCGCGGCCGCTACGCGTGGCATGTCCTGCTGGGGCACCACGGCGTGTTTTCCCTAACACCGATCTGGCTGCTTGCCATCATTGGTTGCGTAATGCTGGCGCGGCGGCATCAGTCAGGATGGTGGGAATTTGCCCTCATGGTCGCGGTGGTGACCTGCGTGTGCGCGGCGTTTTACATTGCGCGGCCCGTCGGAGATCGAAACTACGGGGGCGTCACGAGCGGGTTTCGGTGGATGTTCTGGTTCACGCCGCTCTGGCTGCTTTGTTGTGTTCCGGCCGCGGATTGGATACTGAGTACGCGCTGGGGGCGCGGGATCGCACTGATCCTGCTGTTGGTCAGCGGGATCTCGGCCACGTACGGATTCGCGAACCCGTGGATCCACCCCTGGCTGTTCGATTATGGAACGTATATGGGTTGGTGGCACTACTGAGTGTTTCTTCCCGGTCGGCCGACCGCGGCCCATGTCCGGCCCGATTTTTCTCGAATCGAGCTTGCAATAGAACACGAAACCGGGCATGATACCTGCCCCGTGGGTCGTTGTACGACTTCGTACGACTTCTGAAGCAAAAAGCCCCGAGGCTGTTTTGTGCAACAATGGCAAGGAGGCCATTTCATGCGTACGCTACGAACCACTGTCCGCCTGACGTCGATTCTGTTTGCCGCTGGCTGCCTGACTCTGGCCGGCTGTGGTGACAAACAGGCCGCCACGCCCGCCGCGAACATTCCGTCCGACGCGACCGCGGCGGACACGTCACGCATGGCGAACCAGGACGATGCCGAGCCGGTGCAGTTGACCAGCACGGCCGGTGCCGACGATTCGCTGGTGCAAGCCGCGGAAACCCACCGACCCGAGATCCTAATTACCACGTCATTCGGCGATATTCGGTTGCGTCTGGAACCCGACAAGGCACCGCGCACGGTCGAGAACTTCCTGTATAATTACGTGCAACGTGCGTTTTACGACCATACGATCGTCCATTACGTCGATGCCGGCTTCATGATCGCCGCCGGCGGCTATGACGAACATCGCGAATTCAAGCAGCCGCGGACACCCATCATCTGCGAAGCCAATAACGGACTGCGCAACCGCAAGGGAACCGTGGCGATGGCCCATCATCCGGATGACGTGCACAGCGCCACAAGCCAGTTCTTCATCAATCTGGCCGATAATCCGGGGCTGGACTACCAGCCGAGCGACGCCGGACAGGTAAACGGGTATTGTGTCTTCGGCGAAGTCATCGCGGGGATGGACGTGGTCGAGAAGATCGCGGCGGTCCCGGTCCACGACGAAGCCGAGTTTCCCAAGACGCCGGTCAAACCAGTCGTGGTCCAGTCGGTGCGGCGCGTCAAATAGATGCCCCACGTCGCGTCAGTCACTCGTCCGAATAGGCCCACTCAATAGCGTCTTGCAGCTGGGCTTGAGTGTAAATTCGATCCGTCGGTTTCCGGTAGTCTTTGACCACGCGAGTTTTTCCCGACCCCGTTTTGGGCAAAAGATGGACCAGGTCAGGTACGGCGCGTGGCGTTTTCCAGGCCGCATAGCGTGCCCCGTCCGGCAACCGGATCAGCTGTCGCACCATCGCGGGTCCGCCCGACACTTCCGTCACTCGGTCCAGGCGGTCGTAGATCAGCCGCTGACCGGCGACCGCGCGCATGAAGCGCCGGCCCTTGTTCGTCCGAAATGCCTGGACGAGCGGGTGGGAATCGGACAGGGTGTCTTGTACCAACTCCCGTGCATACGGCACGTTCCAACCCTTTTCGCGGAACATCGCCAGCACGGCTTTCGTATCGCGTTGTGAAATCAAATCGCCTGGCTTATGACCTGTTTTCCGAGCAAAATAGGAGTCAACGATTCGTCGAATCTGTGTTTCCGTCGGACTCGACGCCAGCGGCTGGCCGACACTGACCGTGATCAGGATTCCAAAACTCAGAACCGCGGAGATTCCCAGTTGGTTGACGGACCGGACGCCCGCCTTGCGTACGTGTAACATTGTCCACCTGTTTTCGTGCCATCCAGAACAAAAATACGGCCCAATCTAGCATCTTGGAACGCGTCCTCTCTGGTATCGGCCGGATCGGGGGCCGCGGAGCCAGCTTTTTGGCTTGGCTGGCACGTCCCGAACAACCACGATAATACCCCGACCGTGCCGTGGTTTTGGGCAAAACGGACGCCACACCGTTGAGATTTGGGTCGCTTTCGATTACACTGTGAGCTCGTGGAACTTATCATTTCGTGGCACACGGTAGGTAGGAGACCCCGTCATGTCGAGAGCCACTTTTTTTCTACGTGAATGCCCAACGTGCGGTCGCCGTCTGCAGATCCGGGTCCAGTACCTGGGACGAACGGTGCGCTGTACGCATTGCCATGGCAGTTTCGTGGCTAACGATCCGATGATGGAGACGCCGGCGCCCGATCCTCACCACGAGGTGCTGCAACGTGCCAATCAGTTGCTCTCTCAACAAGATGCCTTGCGGACGCACCCAAAGTAAGGATACGGTGGGGCCTATTCGGCATGCCACGGCACCCCACTCAGGGTGCTGCGGCGGATTGGCAAAGCCGCTGGAGATCGGTGAAGAAGTCCGGATACGTTTTTCGCGTGCACTCTGGATCTTGGATTCGCACGTCCGGCACTTTCAGTCCAATCAATGCCAGGCTCATCGCCATTCGATGGTCGTCATAGGTTGCCAACTGGGCACCGTGAAGGGGCTGCGGCGTGATCCGCAGGCCGTCATGGGTTTCGACCACTTCGGCGCCGACTTTTCTGAGTTCGCGCGCCAGGTCGCCGATCCGATCGGTCTCTTTGTAGCGGATATGGGCGACGCCACGAATGGTGGTCGGTCCGGCTGCGAACAAGGCGACGGCCGCGAGCGTTTGCACCGTGTCGCTCATGCTGTTCATATCGACATCGATACCGTGTAACGCCCGTCCCGCGACGGTGATTCGATCGACCGAGCGCGTGACGGAACATCCCATCTGCTCCAGGCAATCGCAGAACGCCACGTCCCCCTGCACCGATTGGGTGCCCAATCCGTTGACCGTTACCTGGCCGCCGGCGATCGCGGCCGCCGCCCAGAAATAACTGGCGGCCGACGCGTCCGGCTCGATCTGGTAGTCGATGCTCCGATAGGTGGACGGCGCATCGATTGAAAATCGCTGCATCGCGCGCTGCGCGACCGGCACGCCAAACCGCTCCATCACACGCAGCGTCATCGCAACGTACGGTTGCGACACCAGCGGCCCATCGACCTCAAGCACGACCGGGCGGCGTGCGTAGGGCGCGGCCATCAGCAGACCGCTGAGGAATTGGCTGGATATATCACCACGGACGCGCGCGCTGCCGCCGGCCAGGCCAGCGGCAGCGATCTGGATCGGCGGATATCCCGGTATGCCCTCACTCCGGACCTTCGCGCCAAGCTGACGCAGTGCGTCCAGCAGATCACCGATCGGTCGCTGGTGCATGCGCGGCACGCCCGACAACCGGTACGTGCCGTCGCTGGTTGCCAGTGCCGCCGCGAGAAAGCGCATGGTCGTGCCGCTGTTCGCCACGAACAGATCCGCTTTCTTGACTGGGAACGCGCCCGCGCAGCCAGTGATGCATGTCGCCGCGGCGGCATCCGCGGTGACATGTAACCCGAGTTGGTTCAGGGCCGCGCGCATGACGCGTGTGTCGTCGCTGTCCAACGTTCCGCGCAGGTTCGAGATGCCGTCAGCCAGCGCGGCACAAACGAATGCCCGATTCGTGATACTCTTGGAACCGGGCGGCCGCACGCTGGCGTGCAAGGGACCCGCCGTGGCGATGGCGATCACATGAGACACAACAAATGCTCCTTGCGGTCTTCGATTCTCGGCGGCGGTCACAAAACCTGGTTTCCGGCATGTACGATGGACATCCACGCCCGGCGAAGCAGCGGATAAAACTCTGCCGAGGCAGTTTTGTTACGGGTTCTCATGGGACAGCGCCCCGCTGTTTTACGCGCTGCTGTAGTGCCCAATCATGGGCTCCGCCCACGCATTGTGGGCGGGGGCGTAACACCCTCGATTGCTGTGACTTGCGCCATTCGTGACAGACCAAGTGGCGCGGTCCAACGAAGAATCTAGCCACGTTTGCGGAGTGGCTTGTAGATCTCGATCGCGGTCCCGAACGCCACATCGGCGGCGTTCGTCAAGGTTTCGCTGAGTGTTGGGTGAGGGTGGATCGTATTGCCCAGCGTGGCCACGTCGCAGCCGGTCTCGAGCGCCAATGCCGCCTCGCCGATGAGCTCACCCGCGCCGACACCGACAATCCCGCACCCCAACAACCGTTTTGTCTCCGGATCGAATAGCCATTTGGTAAGCCCGTCCGGACGTCCCATGCTGTGTGCACGCCCACTCGCGGCCCAGGGGTAAACCGCGGTCTTGAACTCGATCGACTCCGCATGCGCTGTCTGTTCCGTCAAGCCGACCCAGGCAAGTTCTGGGTCGGTGAAGACGACCGCCGGAACGGCCGCGACGCGCGAGTCGGCCTGCTTTCGCGTCAACGCCGCGACCGCGATCTTCGCCTGGTGAGTGGCCTTGTGGGCAAGCATCGGCTGGCCGGCAACATCCCCCACCGCCAGGATCCGCTTGTCGGTGGTGAACTGCCGGCTGTCACATGCCAGGAAACCATGCGTGTCCAGCGCGACCGCCGTGTGCTCGAGTCCGCAGCCGGTGGTGACCGGCTGCCGCCCAACCGCGATCAGGACCGCGTCGAAGCGCTCCGTTCGGCCTCCGTCCGGGCCTTCCAATTCAGCCTGCACACCATGATCCACGTCAACCAAGCGGGCGACCCGCGTCCCTAGCGCGATGCGTTTCTCCAGGAGTGCGTCCAGCCGTCGCGCCAACGGTCGAACCAGATCGCGATCCACTCCCGGCAGCAACCCATCGGTCAACTCGACCACCGAAACACGGCTGCCTAGCCGCGCGTAAACGGTTCCCAATTCCAAACCAATGTAGCCACCGCCCACGACCAGCAGTGACTCGGGAACGCGGCTCAGTTCGAGCGCCCGCCCGGACGTCCAGACGCGCGGAGAATCGACTTTCAGCGCGGCCGGGAGCACCGGCCGCGAACCGGTGGCGATGACCGCATGATCGAAAGTAATCCGGCCATCGGGTGGTATCGAATCGTCCTCGCCATGCAGCACGATCGTCGTCGAATCCGCGAATTGGCCATGTGCCGCAATCACCTTCACGTGGCGGCGTTTGGCGAGTTGGCCTAGACCACCGGACAGTGTGGCGACCAGCTTCTCCGTGCGCGCGCGGAGCTTGTCAAGTTGGATCTCAATGTCGGCATAATCCACGCCCCAGCCGTCGGCGCGCAGGCGTGCCAATTCGGAAATCGTATGCGCCACGTGGAGGAGCGCTTTGGAGGGGATACAACCTTGCAGAAGGCATGTGCCTCCCAAACGCGCGTTTTGCTCGACCAGGGTAACATCCATTCCGGCGTCAGCGGCGAGAAATGCAGCCGCATAGCCGCCGGGGCCGCCCCCCAGGACCAATAGCTGTGTATGCATCATTACTCAAACTAGTGCGTGGCGGACAACCGGCGTCAGCGTGACAGGAATTCAACAACCATGTTGACGTCGACCGGCAGGCTGATGTCCTCCGGTCCCGGCTCGCCCGGCATGGTGGCCCGCAGCGTTTCCGCGTCCAGCGTGATCCAATCGGGGGTATCGCCGCGTCCCTGCGCGGCGAGGCCACGGTACAGCTCCAACAGGTTCGGCCGGCGGCGGACGGTGATCACGTCCCCGGGACGCAGCACATAGGATGGCTTGGTGACCTTGATCCCATTGACCTGGAAGTGCCCGTGGACGATGCCTTGTCGGGCCTGCGGCCGCGTGTGAGTGAACCCCGCGCGGCGCACGACATTGTCCAGTCGTTGCTCGCACATGAGCAACAACAGTTGGCCCGTGTTGCCCTTCTTGCGCGACACCATGTCAAAATAACGCCGCAATTGCCGTTCACCCAGCCCATAATAGTGCTTGATCTTCTGCTTTTCCTTCAGGGCCAACCCATAGTTGGACGGCCGTCGTTGGCGTGTGTGCATGCCCGGCGGATTGTCGCGGCGGTCCATGGCGCGAACGGCCCCACCGCTCTCGTAGATCATGGTTCCCAATCGACGATTGATACGCGCTTTTGGACCTGTGTAGTGCCCCATCTGGGCGTCTCCTTTAACCAATGCTTGAACCCGCCGGGCTCGGGACACCTAGTGAACACAGCCCCCAAGGCCGCCACCGCGTGTGCCGATCGCTCTCCGGCTCGAAATGTCCTGGGCAAATGAACCCGTTATCTTGACGAATCCGACGCCGTTGGGCAAGGCCCGGTCCCGAACGATTGCCCGTCAGACGCCAGAACGTCACCTGTGCAGCCAGAGCGGAAAAGACGGTTTCTTTCAAGGGGATTTGCCGTGCGAGACGCGTCGTGTAGAATTGGCCACTGTCGGGACTCCTGGGCTTAAGGAGTGGTCACGGCGCGCCGTCGGTGTTAACGGCACCGCGGGTATTTTTTGGCAATCCGAACAGGTGGCAAGTGTTGTTCCGCGTGTTGTGGCCATTTCAGCTCGGCCAACGAAAGCACGCAACCACCTATGAAATAAGCACTTGAGGATGTAGCTCAGTCGGTAGAGCAACGGACTTTTAATCCGTAGGTCCAGGGTTCAAGTCCCTGCATCCTCACTTTGGTCGTAAGTCATTGTGAATAGATGATTTATGTCTCGGCGGCGCACGCCACACATGCCCCGCATAGTCCGCGAGAGGCGGGGTAGTCACCAGCCATTATTCTTGTGAAACCACCCTGCAACAAGAGCGCGGACCACGGTCCCGCGACCAAGATTCGCGCGTCGGTATTGAGTAGTTTCCCGGCACGGCGGAGGCGAAGCAATGAGTTATTCCAAGCCACGCTGCATAGCCACTCTCGTCCACTCTGATAGCAGTATTTGCTCTACCGAGAAACGTGGTGGGACAGCAGATTGCTGACGTTGTTGAAGCATGGAAGGCAACGCAGCGACGCGCAACAAAACTCTCCGCAACAATTCAGCGGTTTCTCCCGCCAGCCCAGCGGCCAGTCTGGCGGCGCCCAGGCAAGGGGTTTGTATCTTCGTCCGCAGCCGCGCGCGTCAGCCCATAGGGCCCATGGATCGCTTCCCCGGCGTTTGCCAACGCATTTTCGTGGATCGTTCGGTTGCCCGGCAAGTTCTGTAACTTCGTGGCACCGCTATAACCGATACAACCCTACGAGTACGGCCTGACCCGGTGCTGGATCAAACGCTCCGCCTCGGCCATGTCATTTTCTTCCAACTCAGGTGAGACACTCCCATGTTACGTTCCTGTTTGTTGTTGTCGTTGGCAGTGTTTGGTCTTAACGGCGTACCCGCCCAGCATGCGCATGCACAGGGGGTTATTCCCGGAACCGGGACCCTGATCGATTATGTTGGAGATACGTTTGAGGACTCCGAGTGGCGTTTCGTCAACAACTACCCGAAGAGCTCTCGCGAAAATGACGAACGACTACGATCACCGACCGGCTATTCCGCCAACCGCCGGTGGTTCGAAGGTCCAGAACGTGGGCAACCGGAACTACTGAAAGTGATCCCGACGCCGGAAGGTGGCATCGCCGGCAGCCAATATTCCCTATTGATGCGGACGCTGCACTCCGGCATTCCCGGTCGCAATTCATATGATGTGCAACAAGATGACCTGATTGTCGATTGCGTCTCACGGCTGGGCACCGGGATTTCACCCGCGGAGATGCCCAATGCCGTGGTTCGCGTCTACCTGCCGCCCGCCGATCAATGGGAGAACCGATCCGGTCCCCAGTTCGGGTTTCGACTCGGACTGACGGCACATACGCAAAAGTCTTCGGGGGGATTGTTTGGGACGCGCCGGCACACGGAACTGGAACCGTACTGGCCGGGCATGTGGGTCCACTTCCGGAGCAAAACCGACCGTGGGGTTGAAGAAGACTCGGCACTGCTCAAGGTACGCGGCAACCGATTGGGGCATGACTTCAAGGTGCTGGACATCAGCAAGGACCAGTTCGGCTGGTGGACGCTCGGCATGTCCGTCACGCCGGACGGAATGATCCACTATTACGCCAGCCCGGGAATCGACCCGCTCAAGCCGGAAGACCACCTGACGTCACAGTATCCGTACAGCTTTCGTGCGTATCAGTTTCGGACGTTCTTCTTCGATGTCTGCAACCGTAATGATGGCAAGACGTGGTCGACGCCCTTCGTGATCGACAACGCCGAGCTCCATGTCGTGAAGGCGACGCGCATCTCGTCGATCGTCGAGCGCAAGAAGAAACTGGCAGCGCAGCGTGCCACCGCAAAGCATAATCGCTCGAGCCACTCCAGAAGTCGCCGGTGAGACGCGCCGTGCGTGCATTGAGAATATCACCCGGCAAGAGAAAAAGACGGCGTGTTCGTCCGCGCAAATACGCATGGAAGGCTGCGTTTGCGCAACGAAGATCGGTCCGTTTGGGCACCAGCCCCGCGCATCATGAATTGCGCGTCCAATCTTCGTCGTAGTAGCGAACGAGCACCTGGTTATCGAGTCGATTCACGTCCGTCTCGACCGGGCCGATATCTTTGGAGAACTCGAACAGCGCCGGCAAGACGTTGGTATCCAGAAAACGCAGATCCGGCCGGCACCGAGCGGGGATACGAAACGGCTCTTTCTTGGCCAACGCGAACCCCCAAGGCCCAAACGACGGCACTTCGACATGATACGGGCGCACATGCCACCCGGCGGCGCGCATCGTATTCACAATGCACCAGTATGCCTTGCGTGAATACATGGGCGACGTGCATTGCATGGCCACGGCCCCGGCGTGATCGACATGGGTCCGGAGCAGGCGAAAGAAACGCCGCGTATACAATTTGCCCAGCGAGAAGTTGTTGGGGTCGGGGAAATCGAGTAGCGCGACATCGTACAGACCGTGTGGCGTCTCGAGCCAGATCATGGCGTCCTGGTTGACAACCTGAACACGCGCGTCATCCAGTGCATGGTTGTTCAGTTCGGCGAGCGGCGGAAAACCGCGCGATAAGCCGGTCATCGCCGGGTCCAA